>Ga0247609_10006092_pt1 | contig 11674 bp, 12 predicted proteins | sample 172DNAGHGlowgp2_FD_193487 | JGI IMG/M metagenome (GOLD analysis project Ga0247609, IMG submission 193487) | Sheep rumen microbial communities from Palmerston North, Manawatu-Wanganui, New Zealand - 1728 DNA GHGlow gp2 | ecosystem: Host-associated > Mammals > Digestive system > Stomach > Rumen ... | reverse complement strand
AAAAATCTGCATGTTTCTTTTTTGTCAAGATAAAAATATTTTTCTCTTGGTTTTTCATTCTCGTTTTGAATTTCAATTTTTTCCTCTGTCATAATTCTTCTCCTTATATTAAGTAATTACTTTTAGAAATTTTACCTTATGTTTTATAAACGAGAGAAAAATTAAATTGTTCATTTTTAGGAAAATTTTTTTTGTAAATATCTTTTCAACATAATCATCATAATTATACATAATGTGACAGAGGAGGCTAAAAGACCGAACCAAAAACCCGTTATTCCTAAATTAAATTTAAAAGCTAAAGTAAACCCTAACGGAATTGAAATTAACCAATACGCTACAAAATTTGCTGATAAAACTATTTTTGTTTTCTTAATACCCTTGCAAATACCGGATAGAGCTACCTGCATCCCGTCAAATATTTGAAATCCGGCTAAAATATACATTATCGGGACACATATTGCTATAAGTTTATCATTAGGGGTAAACAAACTAACCAAAACTTTTGGGAAAGATGCAAAAACAGCTGCACTGCAGCACATAAAAGCTATACATATAAATACACCAATCTTTGAATACCGTTTTAAATCCGTATAATTATTGGCGCCATTCGCAAATCCAACTTTCACCGCAATTGCGTTTGAAATAGCAAACGGTACCATAAATGAAATTGTAGTCAGGGTACAAACTAAATTCTGTGCAGCAGCATAAACTCCTGCAACTCTTCCCATAGCAATAGCAATAATATTAAATGCAACAAATTCAATTAAAATGCCGGTTGATATCGGAAGTCCGATTTTTATTAATTGTTTGTAATAACTAAAATCTTTATAATTATTGAAATTCATTATTCTTAGAATATAAAATAACAGAACTAATCCCATAAAATATCTGACAACAAAACTTGCAATGGCTAATCCGACAACACCCAAAGACGGAATAGGGCCAAAACCAAATACCAATAACCAGTTTAAACCGAGATTTAAAAATACAGCAATAAAGGTTAATATATTCGGAAACATTACAATTTCGAATGCCTGCAAAAACTCTTTTACAGCTGCATGCAAATATCCTCCAAATGTCGCAAATGCCGTAATAAACATGTATTGCTTAATCATTGGTATAAGTTTTGGTTCAAATTTCAAAAAATCAATTAAAGGAATAAATGCCAAAACAGCAAGCATCATAATAAATCCTATAAACATAGAAAATCTTAATGTCGGATAAAAATACCTTTTAGCAAGCTTTTTTTCTCCTCTGAAATTAGATAAAAGCGGTGAAACCCCTGCAATTAATCCGATACCAAAAGTTTGAATACAATTGGTTATTGCAGTTGCTATACTAATTGCAGCAAGAGTATCCGTAGAATGTCTGCCTGCAATGAGAACATCACCGGCTCCAATCAAAATGAACCCTAAATTCCCGATAATAATCGGCAGGGCAATGTTTAAAAGTTCTTTAACATAATATTTTATAGTCCGGCTCATACTCCGCCATGATACCACAAATACTTTCAATCACATAAATGATGATTTTTTTTTGAAAAACATTATAATATCTGTATGAGGAAATTATTAATATTAATTTTAATATTGAGTATAGCACCGGCAAGTTGTTACGGAGCATTTTTTAAAAAGGCCAAAGAGTCTCCTGACCCATCAAAAGGTTATATGGGAACATTGCCGGATTTAACAACGGAACATCAACCGAGTGAAACAAATATTTCAACACCGATTTTTAATAAAACCAAAGAATTTAACTCAGAAAATGAAATAAAACCAATACCAAGGGATGATCCTGCTTTTGTAAATATAATTTTGAAAAAAGACAAAACTTCACCATACATAAATGACATACAAGAATTTATAGATATGCTTGAACAGATATATGATGCAATAGAGGCTAATGATGCAACCCCGCAGTTTAATGCAAAAGTATATTATCTTAATATGAGTGCGGATTACTTCAAAGATAAGTATGAGAGCCGGCCGGAAAGCGAATATGTTTCATACAAACAGATCATAAAAGTAAGTGAAGATGCAAAAAAAGTTGCCAAAACGCGTTCAGATGCGGAAAAATACAAACGATATTATGCATATACAGACACCGGTGCAGAGTATAGTGCAAATAATATTGATATGCAATTATTTAACTTAAAACTGACTGTAGAAAAAGTAATAAATATATTGAAAAATACAAAGTAAAAAATTTACTCAGTATCTTTTAAATATTCTACCAACCCTTTTAATCCAAGCTTGTAGCTTTCTAGTCCAAACCCGCTGATTTGAGCTAAACAAACCGGAGCGATTAAAGATGTATGGCGAAAATCTTCTCTTGCGTAAATATTAGTCATATGAATTTCGACTGTCGGAATATTTACTGCACTAATTGCATCACGAATTGCAACACTTGTATGAGTATAGGCTGCAGGATTAATAACAATTCCGTCAAAGGTATTTAATGCTGATTGAATTTTTTCAACAATTTCCCCTTCCATATTACTTTGGAACGTTTCAATATCAACTCCCAGTTCGAATGAAAATGAATACAAGTCTTTTTCTAAATCCTTAAGGGTTGTAGTCCCGTATTTTTCAGGCTCACGAATACCGAGCATATTCATATTAACGCCGTTTATAACAAGTATTTTCATAATCTCTCCTATGAAAATAATAATACTACAAATTTGTCAAATTGTAAACTTTTATTACATTTTAAATCTATTATATAACATGATTTTCATGTTCGGCTTATCATGCATGTACAACTATCCCCAAATCTCCTCCCAAGATTATTGTGTAAGCTATACGAAAAGTGTAGCTTTTTTTTTGAATTTGCGGACGGATGAAACGAAGTGAAATCCGGATAGCGAGCAGATTGAGCATACTGTGGCAAAGCCACAAATGCGAAACTCTGTGAGCGTGGAGCAAATTCAAACTTTATGAGCAGAGGTATGAGCCGAAGGCGAAAGTCGAACAATTATAATCGAAAACCGCGCTTTTCGTTTTAATTGTGAGCGGTACCGTTTAATGCGAAATGGGTATTATATGAGCAGAGGTATGACCCGAACGAAGTGAGGGGAAAGTCGAACAATTATAAACGGAAACGTTTGTAGAAAGGAAATAGGGAAATAGGGCAATAAGGAAATAAGTTCTTATCGGAATATAAGTTAATTCAGCACACGAAGAACTTGAAATAAACAAAATAACGTAACGCACATATTCCCTTATTGCCTTAAAAAGGGTATATGTTCTTTACGGTGTTATCGCTCAATTAAAAAGCAAAATTGCTTGCAGGGCTGATAATCCGCCAAAAAATTACAAACCATAATATTTATTCTAAAAAAATTTTTGGTACAATGAAATTATGCAAAAATCTTTTTGGAATATTTTCAAGACATTTTTTAAGGTAGGTACGTTACTTTTAGGTTGCGTTTATGTGATTTTACCGCTATTACAATCGGAAATTACTGAAAAAAAAGGATGGACAACATCCGAAGAAATTATTGAATATTATGCCCTATCTCAGAGTTTACCCGGAATCATTGCCGCAAATATTTCGATATTTGTCGGGCATAAAATTCTGGGGGTAAGAGGGGCGATTGCAGCATTATCAGGAGTTATAATGCCGGCATTTTGGGCTATTATATTGATTGCTAATATTTTAGCGGAACTTGTCACCAAACATAGTATTCAAAGCGTTTTTGCAGGGGTAGCGGTTGGAGTTGTCGTACTCGTGATTTTAACCATTAAAGAGATGTGGACAAAAAGTATCATTGATAAATTTTCTGCAGTGATTTTTGTTTTGGCGGCAGTTTTATCGTACATAAAAATCAGTCCTGTATGGATAATTCTTGGGGCAATACTTTTGGGTATACTGTATAAATCAAAAACAGGTGAAGTCAAATGATATACTTGCAATTAATATTTGAATATTTTAAAACAGGCTTATTCTCCTTTGGCGGCGGATACGCTACTTTACCGTTTTTGTACCATATATCAGAAACTTATAGCTGGTATTCTTCAAAACAATTATCAGATATGCTGGCTGTTTCATCAATAACGCCGGGACCTGTAGGAGTAAATATGGCAACATTTTCAGGATTTACTACCGCCGGAATTTTGGGAGCATTATTAGCGACAAGTGCAATCGTTTTGCCGTCGTTAATTATAGTAATTGTTATTGCAAAATTGCTTGCAAAATTCAGAGAAAATCGTCATGTACAGGCGGCGATTTATGCCCTTAAGCCTGCGGGGTGCGGGCTGTTAACCGCCGTTGTAATAAATATGTTTCAGGAAAATGTACATTCACTATGGGGATATATTCTATTTTTCGGATTGTTAATAATGAGTTTAAAAATAAAAAAAGATCCGCTTACTTATTTAGGATTATCTGCGCTCGTCGGTTTAGGGCTTGGAATTTTGAAGATAATATAAAAGTGAATAATGGAATAGATGCTTATCAGTTCTGCAAGCAATTTTGCTTTTTAATTATGCGATAGCACCGTAAAGAACTTATTTCCTTATTCCCTTTAAATACTCCAATATATATAAGTCACGTGGCGGATACGATATCCGCTTTTTGACTAACGAATATTTTTATCCGCTGATACATAATATTTTTAAGGGAGATGTGTAATGAAGACTAATGTTCTTTTATATATTGTATTGTTGTTTACTTTTTTGCTTTTTGCGCAGGGTGCAAAAGCTGAAGACATACATTTTAATAATGATGTTTATGCCTTAAAGCATAGTAATTATTCAGATTTAAATAAAGGATATGTGAATGAATACTATGCAGGAAATGATAAAAATAACCGGGATAAAATGATAGGAATATACTATTATCCGGAAATTAAGGATGTAATAAAATTTGCAAATAATGAAGATAAAAAAGTAGAAGGAAGAGAAAGTGTAGTATTACTAAAATTTATTGTAAACAAAAAACAAAATAAAGCGATTTTAAGCTTTCTTGAAAATGGCGAACAGGATGGGAAAAATTATTTTGAACACGATATCTATAAGTATGAACCTCATCCAAAAAAAGGAATTATGGTGTTAAAATATTCAAAACGTTTTTTCTTTAGTACAAATGACGAAATTACCAAAATCGGGCATGAAGTCCGAGATACAAATGACAATTTGATAGAACAAATTATTATATCCCCAATTCCGCCAATTATTGAACAGGATATTATATAGAGAAAATCAATTATTCACCAAAATAATTTTTAAGCCCTACGGTCAATTTCTTTGTTTTACAAAGTTTTTTAAGTTTTGCAATCGCGCGATTTTCAATTTGACGAATTCTTTCTCTGGATACCCCATATGATGTTCCAATTTCATCAAGAGTTCTTTTTTCACCACTGTTGTCTAACCCATAACGTAAAATTAATACGTCACGTTCCTTTTGACTGAGTTGATTTAGCATTCTTCGGATATCTTCAAGCATGTTTTCTTGGCTAACCCTGCTATCAGGCGTGATAGTACTGCTGTCGACAATAAAATCTGCGATTTTAGTAGATTCATCTGATGAGCCGGCAGGGGTATCCATAGATATTGTAGATTGTACGGATTTTATAATAGTATTTAACTTATTTAATGAAACATTAAGCCTGTCAGCAATTTCTTGTTTTGACGGGGTATGTCCAAGTTCTGTAGTTAAATCAAGAGTGGCTTTTCTAATTTTACTCAATGATTCAATCATATGAATAGGCAATCTGATAATTCTTGCTTTATCAGCTATTGCACGGCTTATAGATTGTTGAATCCACCATGTTGCATAGGTCGAAAATTTGTAGCCCTTTGTGTAATCAAATCTCTCTGCCGCTTTCATTAAGCCTAAATTCCCTTCTTGAATTAAGTCAAGAAATGACAAACCTCTGCCTATATATTTTTTAGCGATACTTACGACCAGTCTTAAATTTGCATTTACTAATACATTCTTATAAAAATCACTGTTTGTATCGTGAATTTTTTTTGCTACATCCAACTCTTGCTCCGTAGATAAAAGAGGGATTTTTCCGATTTGCTGCAAATATATTTTTACGCTGTCATCAGTATTTACAGAAGATAAGCTTTCCTGTACCTTTGGATCTTCAACACTTTTTAAAACATCTTCTTCTTCAGAATCTTCTGTTTGCAAGCTGGTAAAATCTATACCCTCATCTGAAATTTCATCTAAAGTTAGTCCTAATTGTTCAATATCTTTTGGCATGTACAAATCCTCTTTAATCTATACTATTATATTGCTAATTTAAAAATAATCGAAATTTGTAAAGTTACTTAATCTTAGAATTTGTTAATTTTTGTCTGACAGCTTCAAATATAATCACTGCCATTGCATTCGATACGTTTAAAGAATTAAAATCTTTTAACATAGGAATTTTTACAACAAAATCCGATAACTTTAATAATGATTTGGAAACCCCTGCGTGTTCAGCCCCCATTATTATTGCAAAATTCATATCGTTATAATTGATATCATAATGATTATCTCTTGCACTTGCATCTGCCGCAATTATCCACCAGTCGGATTTTTTTAGTTTTTCAACCGCATTTGATAAACTGTTGACTTTGATAATAGGAATATGATTAATTGCTCCGGCGCTGGTTTTTTCAACAATAGAGTTTATTTGTGCATTGCGCCTTGAAGGAATGATAATCCCGCTTACTCCGGCGCATACTGCAGTCCTTATAATTGCCCCAAGATTATGAGAATCTTCTATTCCGTCAAGTATTATAAGGGATTCATTTTCATGCTGCTGTTCCAAAAAATCGTCTAAATCCGCATATTTTATTGGAGAAACAAACGCAATTATGCCCTGATGATTATATTCAGCATACTCAGTAAATTTTTCCTTGGCAACAAACTGAAATACAATTCCATTTTTTTTGGCAAGTTCTTTTATTTGATTTAATTTCGTGTCGGAATGCAAGCTTTTTGAGATTAATATTTTATTAATTTCTCTTTGACCGGAAATTAAGGCTTCTATAACAGAATTTTTGCCGTATATTATGTCATTATCCATTATTTTGAAACCTCAAGCATCTTGTTTATACATTTAAGAGCCTTTTTAGAAATATCATTGTCAACTGTAATTTCATGTTGCTCGTATTTAAGTGCATTATAAATATCTTCTAATGTATTCCATTTCATATTAGGACAAACAATATTTTCTTTAATTAAAATAAACTCTTTATCTTTATAATCTCTTTTTAACCTGTCCACTACACCCTTTTCAGTAGCAATGACAAATTGTTTATCAGAGCTTTCGGCAGCATATTTCATAATACCTGTTGTGCTGCCAACATAATCGGCTAACTCGGAAACATTTTTGTGACATTCCGGATGTGCCAAAATTTTAGCATTCGGATATTTTTTTCTTGCCTCTAAAATATCTTCCGGTTTAATTCTCAAGTGAGTCGGACAAAATCCCGGATAAGTTGTAATTTTTACATTTCCTAAAACTTTTTCTGTCCATTTCCCTAAATATGTATCGGGTAAAAATAATATTTCAGAAGCATTTAGACTTTCAACAATTTTTACAGCATTTGAACTTGTACAGCATATATCACACTCAGACTTAACTTCTGCTGTAGAGTTTATATAACATACAGTTGGGATATTAGGATGTTCAGATTTGAAATCCATAAGTTGATTATAGTCTATCATATCTGCCATCAAACATCCGGATTCCATTCGAGGTAAGAGAACTTTTTTACTTGGATTAAGAATTTTTGCAGTTTGCGCCATGAAAAATACTCCGGCAAATACTATGATATCTGCATCCGTTTTTGCTGCTTGCTGGCTTAAAAATAAAGAATCTCCCACGTAATCCGCAACTTCATCAATTTCAACATTTTGATAGCAATGTGCAAGTACAACAGCATTTTTTTCGGATTTCAATTTTTTTATTTTCTCACATATTTCTTGCATTTGGGGAAACTCCTCCTTTTAGTGTAAATTTTTGTTAAAAATGTATCTTATCCAAAATATATTGTATAATAAAAATAGGAATTAGTAACATAAGGTAAGAAGAAAAGAGTATGAGTTTTTTAGATTTGAATAGTACAACTCCAAAGTCTAAGGTTTATATTTCTATAACTCCCGGAGTTGGTATTGAATTAATCCAATTAGACATGAACACCAATACAGTTGCAAATTATGCAATGAGAGAGGTGACTTACAGTGAATCTCAAAGAGATATTGCTGATTACGACAATTTTAAAAATGCTGTAGCCAGCATGTATGAAGAGCTAAAAATAAACCCGAAAACTCATGTAGTAGTTAATATGCCGCTTGTATCTTTTGGAGTAAACCGCAATTTTGGGCTACTTGTTCCGGACGATGCAATAACGGAAGCCCTTAAAAGTGAAATTGAAACCGGTTATATCTTCCAAAAATCTGAACCAATTGTTGATTGGAAAAATATGCCAAAGACTGCTCTAAGTGGCGACAATGAAAGAACAATTGTTTATTCTGCAATTCAGAAATCTGTTGTAGATAATATTGCTGAAAAATTGTCAGAATTAGGTTCAACACTTGATAAAGTAGAAAATTCACTTTCCTGTACATTCAGAGCTTTGCAATATCTTGGTGCAACTGTTAATCAAATGCAGCCGGATGTAACTTGGAATCTTATGATTTTAAGTTCAGTAGGCTATTCTGTTATTTCTATGTCAGGAAGAAATGTAGTTGATTATTATGAAGAAGCTATTGCAATAAAGACATTTGATGAGGATGAAGTTTATGATGCTATTGCTCAATCAGCAAAAATAGCGTTGAGCAGTTATCCTGCAAATTATTTATACGTTGTATCAGATACAGATTTAGTTAGTGCCCAAGTACTTGTATCAAGATTAAATGTAATGGGTACTGTAGATTTTATAGAGAATAACTCTTTTAAAACTCAAGATTCGCTTATGCCTGTTAGTTTAGAGGTTCTTCAAAATTATACTCGTAAGATTTCACTTCAAGCGATAGGTTGTGCTTTATCTGATGTTTCTGATTTCCCGTTGAACTTTAATTATATGGGAAATGTTATAGTTGCAACAGATGATCCTTCATGTACAATTCCTATAGGCGAACATGAATATACTATAACGAAGTCTGCTGCATTAAAACTTGCAGGTATTATTTCTATAGTATTGATTTTAATTGCAGCAATTCCGTCATTTTTAATAATTCCGAAACTTGTGTCTTCAGAATCTGATAAAGCTAAAGAAATGGAAGACCTATATGAAAAAGCAAATTCTGAATATAAAGAAGTTAAAGGGGAAGGGGATATTACTACTTTCGATCTTAAACGTGAAGTTGAGATGGGGGTAAAAGGGAACCGTGCAAAATTAATGAATTATGTTGCTGCAGGCGACTCTATTCCTCAAGATGTATGGTTAACTTATTTTTATACCGAAGAAGACGGACTTTTAGATATAAAAGGTTGTGCAAGTGATGTGAGTTCAGTTTATGTATTCTTTAAGAATATGCGAGATTCATTAATTGGCACAAAGCTTAAACTGCAAAATCTGGAAATGACTTCTAAATCTGTTGATGCTGCAGTTGCCGGAGTAGGCGCAAATTATACATTTGAGATTACAAATATGGACTCACATCAACTTGAGGAACTTGGCAAGGCTTGGGCGGAAGAAACAACAGAAGAAGGCAAAGAGGGTGATAACAATAATTCTTCTAGTGATAATAGTGCACCAAGTTCAGATTTAATAGGTACAGAACCGATTGAAGAATAAAAGTACAAATTATAAGGAATAAATAATATGGCAGATGAGAATACTAATAATCAAAACGATCCCAAAAAAGTGCTAATGCTTCCTATATGCTCGTTGGCAGTTGCAGTTTTTTTGGTTATATATATGATTGCAACCTTTATAGCACCGGGTTTGGGTCAATATCTTGAATCAAGGGATAATTACATATCTAAGAAACAGCAGTATGAGGAAATTTCTTCCGAATTAGAAAAAATTAAAATGTCTAATAAGGAGGCTCAACGTGCAGCAACAAATTCAGACGGTGTGGATAAAGAATTCTTTAGACCTCTTGAAGCTGGGGTTGATTCTGAATCTATAATTGCCGCTGAATTTAGTGAAATATTAGAACTTATTAAGGCTAATACAATTAAGACCCGTGCAGTCAGATATACTTATGATCCTGAAGACGATAATTTTGTGAAAGGTGCTAACGGAAAATTTAGCGTGTGTAAGTTGGATATGGAAATGATTGCTACATATACAAATTTTAAAAACTTTATGAAAGATTTGTATAAACATGAACACTACTTAGATATCGCTAAAATCGAAATTGTACCTTATCAAAAGAATAAAACGATACTTATAGTCAGACTTCAATTAAAGTTATATGCTCAAAAGGTTTAACTGTTGAAATCAGAAAAATTTATTCCAAACACCTGTCTTTTGTTTTTAAGGCAGGTGTTGCAGTATTCTGATTCCATTGCAACTTTATCGGAAAAATCTTTAAAATCTGCCCCGCATCTTCCGCGGTGGTCGTTAGCAAGGAATGGGCATGCATATATACCTTTTGCAGTCAATATTCTGCCGTTTTGGCAGTCCGGATTGCACTCAGAGTTCGTTTCAAATTCAACATTATATTTATTATGGGGATTGAACCATTCCGTAACAGTAATATTTCTGTCATCAAGATGAATTCCTGAGTTTCCCAAAGTGATTTTTATATTTTCTAGCATGTTATTTGTGTCTATCATGTAGTAATTAGTTACGTTCAGCATGGGGTTAAATCCGTATTTTATCAAATATTTTAAGGCGGATATTGTTTGTCTGAAACTCCCTCTGCATCTTAAAATATCGTTTTTTTGCTCTTCATAATGGTCCATACTTAATTTAAATATTATTTCTTTATACCCTTCGTCCTGAACTCTTTTCAAAAATCTGGCTTTTTTTTCATTAATTAAGCTTCCGTTAGTACAAATGCAGGTGTTGGTATAATGCAGGCACAATCTTAAAATACTATTAAAATCAGGGTGTGTCATTGGCTCTGCTCCTGTTAAATATATGCATTGCGGTGTATATTTCATGCTATCTTCAAGAGCTGTTTTTATTGTATCAATAGCAATAAAATCCTTTACCTTTCTTGAAACAGGAAAATCTATATAACAGTGTTGACAGCGTTGATTACAATTTTTAGCAGTCATTTCGATAAATATATTATCTAAATGCTTTAAAATACATTTTGGTGATTCAAACAATTTTGTTTCCATAGTAATATCTCCTCGTTCTGATATTTACTATTTTAAAATCAACAATAAATATTAAAATTAATCTACAGGATAATGTTAAGAGAATGGGTGAGCAGTTTGTGTAATGATGAGCACATTGTTTGTGTGAAAAATAAAAATAAAGCAGCTCATAAGCCGTGTTCTGTTTTGAGATAATCATCTGTCTGGTATTAGGATTGCTCCTAATCTCTAGCGATATTTCGGAAGTGGGCGGACACCTTTATAGCCTTCCATTTAATCTTGCATCCGACCGGGGGTTGCCTGAGCGATATTTCTCAATATCGTCGGTGAGCTCTTACCTCGCCATTGCACCTTTGCCTGTGACTTTCGTCCATCGGCTGTGTCATGCGCTGCCCTGCTTGCCTTGGCATTCACCAAGCCAACACCGGCAACACCGGCTTACGCATTTTT
>Ga0247609_10006087_pt1 | contig 11679 bp, 10 predicted proteins | sample 172DNAGHGlowgp2_FD_193487 | JGI IMG/M metagenome (GOLD analysis project Ga0247609, IMG submission 193487) | Sheep rumen microbial communities from Palmerston North, Manawatu-Wanganui, New Zealand - 1728 DNA GHGlow gp2 | ecosystem: Host-associated > Mammals > Digestive system > Stomach > Rumen ... | reverse complement strand
GAGCCTATAGTGAATTACAGCTTTTTGGCATGTCGCTGATGGATTTCTGCGATTTCCTGACAGCACAACTCATGTTGCCAACAGGTGCATTCTTAACGAGTATCATGTTAGGTTGGTTTGTTAGTCATCAACTTGTAGAGGAGGAGTTTACAAATCATGGTGCGCTTAAGGCAACATTCTTTAAAGCGTATATTTCCTCTATCCGATACATCGTGCCACTTTGTATCGTTTTGATTTTCCTCCATCAATTTGGCTTGGTATGATACGAGAGTTCTTTTATCTTCAGAAGTCCGATCGTAAGGTAGTCCTTACCTTGCTACTTGTTATCGTTGTGGCATTAGGCATTATCTTCTTTACGGGCAGTGGTGAGGAACGATCAAATGGGCTATTTTTGGCAGATACGGTTCAGAAAAGCACTCGTCGCGATTCGTTTAAACATTATCGACAATACCCGAGGAAGGTTTTTTATCGTACTAAAGTGGTTTATCGTGATACGGCTTTCCGACGTGCCATGCACAAGGACTTCTCTGAATCGAGAGACTCAATTGTTTCCAAATATCCTACAAAAATCAAAGAAGGTGAACATATTGTACTGAATACAGCAGATACCACTGCCTTGAAAACGGTACCTGGCATCGGTTCCTATTTTGCAAAACGCATTGTGCAGTATGGTGAGCGTTTAGGAGGCTATGTGAGTGTAGATCAACTCGATGAAATCGATGGTTTCCCATTAGATGCCAAGGAATTTTTCATTATTCAGGATGCCTCGCCACAGAAGTTGAACGTCAATACGCTATCGCTGAATGAACTGAAAAAGCACCCTTATATCAATTTCTATCAGGCACGTGCTATTACAGATTACAGAAGGCTGCATGGCCCTTTGCAATCTCTTAATGATCTGCGACTCTCACGCGACTTCCCTCCAGAGGTTATCGCCCGCCTAGCTCCTTATGTGGAGTTTTAATGTGGTTTTTCAAAAAGTAGCCGTAAAGTTTGGTGCTTTCGGCTTTTTTGATTAACTTTGCCCACGTAAACTTAAAGCTTAACAGATATGTTTGGACTTGGAATGCAAGAAATACTTATCATCGCACTCATTATCTTACTGCTTTTCGGTGGTAAGAAGATTCCTGAATTGATGAAAGGCCTGGGTAAAGGTGTGAAGAGTTTCAAGGAAGGGATGAATGAGGTGAGTGATATCACAAAGGACGAGAAAAAAGAAGAGAAGAAGGATGAGTGAGGCATCCAGCATGACGTTCTGGGATCATCTCGACGAGTTGAGAGGGGTGATTATCAGGATGCTGTTGGTGACGATGCTGGCAGCGGTAGTGGCTTTTGTGATAAAAGACGAGCTGTTTGCAGTGGTTCTGGCTCCGAGAACGAGTGATTTCATCACATATAGGTTGCTAGGTGTTGAACCGTTCAGCATTCATCTTATGAACACAGGACTGACGGAGCAGTTTATGATGCATCTGAAGACTGCGATGTATGTGGGTGTGCTTGTGGCCTTACCTTATATTATATATGTGCTCTTCCGATTTGTGTCGCCAGCGCTCTATGACAATGAAAGGAAATATGCCACGGTGCTTTGTACCAGCGGTTATCTGATGTTTATGCTGGGTACGGCTCTGAATTACTTCCTGATCTTCCCACTAACGGTGAAGTTTCTAGGCACGTATCAGGTGAGTCCAGATGTGGCGAATATGCTCACCTTGCAGTCGTATATGGAAACCCTGCTAATGATGAATCTGGTGATGGGCATTGTCTTTGAACTGCCTGTGGTGAGTTGGATTTTAGGTCGTATGGGTTTGGTGAATGCCCAAATGATGCAGTCGATGCGGAGACATGCAGTGGTAGCGATACTTATTGTGGCTGCAATCATCACTCCGACAACAGATGCGTTTACGCTCTTTGTGGTAGCTCTGCCTATATGGCTTCTCTATGAATTGAGCATCGTTATAGTGCGTTTGACTCGATAATAAAACATTAAACGAAACAAATACTTTAAATTATGCTTCGTAAAATTAGAACAATCCTAGCAGCGGTGTTCTTCGTGTTAATCACCCTGTTGTTCCTCGACTTCACGGGAACGTTGCATCATTGGCTGAACTGGATGGCTCAGATTCAGTTCCTGCCTGCAGTGATGGCGCTCAACGTGGTCGTTGTGGTAGCGCTTGTTGTTCTGACGCTGATATTCGGACGTATCTATTGTTCGATTATCTGTCCGTTGGGTGTCTTTCAGGACGTTTTAGCCCGATTCCATCGAAAAAAGAACAAGTACAGTTATTCTAAAGAGGTGCGCTGGTTACGTTATCCCATGTTGGTAGTCTTCGTGATTGCTGGTGTGGCAGGTATCGGCTCATTGTTCCAATTATTGGCTCCTTATAGTGCTTATGGTCGTATCGCCACCATGATTTTCCAACCTATTTGGAAAGCAGGAAATAATCTTTTGGCAATGATGGCAGAACATTATGAGAGTTATGCCTTCTATAGTGTTGATACTTGGATGCGTTCCTTGCCAGTATTAATCATTGCAGCTGTTACATTAGTGGTGCTCTTTGTATTGGCATGGCGTGGAGGACGTACGTATTGCAATACCATCTGTCCTGTGGGAACAATTCTTTCTTTCTTCGCTCGTTTCTCTTGGTTGAAGATACGTTTCGATGAGGATAAGTGCAAAAACTGTTCGCTTTGTTCTAAGAATTGTAAGGCTGCTTGTATAGACTTTAAGACACACAGCGTGGATTATAGCCGTTGTGTGGTTTGTGGCAATTGTATCGATAGCTGTAAATTTGGGGCGCTAAGATATGATAATGCTAAGCTCCATTCGAAAGCAAACGCAGAAAAGTCCAGTACTCCAGTTGATGCCTCCAAGCGATCGTTTCTTTTGGCTTCAGCCCTTGTATCTACTGCAGCGATGGCCCAGAAAAAGGAGAAGTTGATGGATGGTGGTTTAGCAGAAATTGAAGATAAGGTAGCACCAGAGCGACAGACACCTTTGACACCTCCAGGTTCGCTCTCATTTGACCATTTCGCACAGCATTGTACAGGTTGTCAGCTCTGTGTTTCAGAGTGCCCCAATCAAGTGCTTCGCCCAAGTGGCGATTTGATGCATCTCATGTTGCCTGTTATGTCGTATGAGTATGGACATTGTCGCCCAGAGTGTACCCGTTGTTCTGAGGTTTGTCCTGCAGGTGCGATTATCAAGGTGGATAAGCCAGAAAAGTCTTCTATCCAGATAGGTCATGCTGTGTGGATTAAGAAGAATTGTGTGGTGCTGACGGATGAGGTAGAGTGTGGCAACTGTGCGCGCCATTGTCCAACTGGTGCCATCGAAATGGTACCTCTCGATGCTGATAATGAAGAGTCACCCATGGTGCCAGCTATCAACGAGTCTGCTTGTATCGGCTGTGGTGCCTGTGAGTATGTTTGTCCGTCGCGCCCGTTCTCGGCTATCTATGTCGAAGGCCACGAAGTTCACAAGAAAATTTAAAAGGAGGAAGCATTATGGAGAAAAAGAATATATCGCGCCGTTCGTTTCTGAAGCTTTTCGGAGCTGGAAGTGTTGCTACTGCTGCTACATTGGCAGGGTGTAAAGGTGGTAATAAAGCTGCTAACCAGGCCACTGAAGAATATAAGAATCAGGTTGAACCTCCTGTAGGTAAGATGACCTATCGTGAGAATCCAAAGACGAAGGAGAAAGTATCAATCTTGGGCTATGGTATGATGCGACTACCAACAAAGGTGGATAATAGTGACGAGTTCGATCAGGATATGATCAACAAGCAGATAGATTATGCCATTGAGCATGGTATGAATTATTTCGACACCTCTCCTGTTTATTGTCAAGGTAAGTCTGAGCGTTGTACAGGTATTGCCCTAAGTCGCCACAAACGTAGTGAGTATTTTGTAGCCACCAAACTTTCTAATTTTAATCGTGATTACTGGCAGCGTGACAAGGCTATTGAGATGTATAAGAACTCGATGAAGGAGTTGCAGGTTGATTATATCGATTACTATCTGCTTCATGCGATTGGAGGAGGTATGGATGAATTCAATGGTCGCTATGTGGACAATGGTATCATGGACTTCCTGATGAAAGAACGAGAGGCTGGTCGTATTCGTAATCTGGGTTTCTCTTTCCATGGCAAAAAGACAGTGTTCGACGAGGTGCTTGCCTTGACAGATAAATACCATTGGGACTTTGTGCAGATAGAACTGAACTATCTGGATTGGGACTATGCCAACGAGATCAGCAACAGCAATGTGGATGCCAGCTATCTGTATGCAGAACTTCAGAAACGAGGCATACCTGCTGTGATTATGGAGCCGCTTTTAGGTGGCCGTTTGGCTAATTTGCCTCAGTATCTGGCTAAAGAACTGAAGAGCCATGACCCTGAGCGAAGTGTGGCATCATGGGCCTTCCGCTATGCTGGTACACCAGAAGGCGTACTCACAGTACTCAGTGGTATGACCTATATGGAGCATCTGAAGGATAACCTTTTGAGCTATTGTCCGCTTGTTCCGTTGTCTGATAAAGAGATGCGTTACCTCGATGACGAGGTGGCTCAGAAGATTGTAGGTTTGGAGAATATTCCTTGCAACGATTGTAAGTATTGCATGCCTTGTCCGTATGGTATTGATATCCCTGCTATCTTCGTACATTATAATAAATGTAAGAACGAGGGCTCGTTGCCTATGGGTGTAGGCGATAAGGAATATCGCAAGCATCGTCGCCAGTATCTGATTTCATTGGATCGCGTGGTGCCTCGATTCCGTCAACCCGATCATTGTATTGGTTGTCATCAATGTGAACCCCATTGTCCGCAGAGCATACGAATCACGCGCGAACTTCATAAGATCAGTAATATGATCGAACAGTTAAAGCGTGATCCGTTAGGCGAAGGTGAAGCCTAAATACAACAATAATCCCCGCAAAAACATGCGGGGATTATTATTTTGCTAACCCTGTCGGGATGAGGCGACTCGAACGCCCGACCCCTACGTCCCGAACGTAGTGCGCTACCAACTGCGCTACATCCCGATTCCTTTAAAAATCGCTTGCAAAGGTACAGAGTTTTTTTCAAATTCGTGCAGAAAAAGGGATATTTTTTAATAAATACCCTCTAATGCTTCAATTGACGATAGTAAAATCTAAACTGATCATATTCATCACACTTTCTGATATAGTCCTCTTTAGGCTGGTAGCCAACTTGGTCGTAGAGGCCTTGGAATGCACGGTATTGTGGAGAACTGGTGTTATATTTTGTCACGTAGTCACCAACATTGCTGTCCCATAAATTCTCACGCCAGTAGTTATTGTCGAAATATAACTCGCGCCATCCCATCGCAAAGAGTGCTTTGCGCTTAAGCGCAACATCCGATGACATCGCAGCTTTCTGGAGCATCTCTTGTGCTTTTATGCTGTAGTCAACTTCGTTTACACGTATTGAATCATATACACTTTTAGTTGTACGTAGCATCCACCAGCAATCGCCCTTAACGTTAATTTGGGCATAGCGCACAGCCAGATTGTAGTATTGCTGTTCGAGTGCTTTACCCTTTAGCAGGTTCAACGACGATTCCATCATCTGTATCTCTCTACAGAAGTCAAGTTTCAAAGGCTTCCACCACTTTAATTGAGAACTATAGAGTTCGCTATCGTTAATCCACTGTCTCTTTATCCAAGGCTCTACCTCTACACTGCGACGTACAGAGTAGCAAAGGTATTCGTTGCTCATGTTGTTGTTATAGTAAGAGACGGGAATCTTTTCCAACCACATAATGGCCTTGTCCCACTGAGCCAGACGCATATACTTTGTGCCAATCAGCTCTGAGATGGTTGTATCATTCTCGTGATAGCTGCTCTTCAGAAACTTGTCGAGTGCATTCTTAGCGGGCAGATTGGTGTAGTAGAGATATTTCTCAAGTCTGTCTACACGCAGGGTATCGATATCGTATAACCATTCGCCAGTCTTGAGCGCTTTGGTTATGGCAATGGCACGTTCTGGCGTATGGCGATAACGGTCTATCAGCACTTTGTCGGCTAAACGTATTTGTACCTTCCTCCAGAAACCGTCTTCTTCGTTATGCGCTGTAAGCCAAGTAAGTTCTTCTGCCAGATAGTTGTCGAAGTCCTTGCCCTGTTTGGCTTGAGCAGCTGTGATATATAACTTCAGTACGCGGGCATTATCCTTCATGCGCTCTGTACCCTCTAAGTTCGTGGCTTCCTCGATATCCTTTGTTGCTTCTTTTTGCTTACCAGTCATATACTCCAACCATGCTTTGGCGCTCTTCCACATAATGGGCACTTCGGTTTTTCCCTCGCGAATGACTAACTCGCAGAACTGGATCATCTGCCAAGCCTCTTGGTCGCTGATATCACGAATAAAGAGTTTGCCACCAACGTCATGATCGTGAGCCTCTTGGGTGTTATTTACGAAATCAGTCAGAAGGAAAGGCAGAACCTTTGAGTTAGGATTTCGCCTATAGTGCTGACTGATGGCCAGATAAGAGCGCTTTTTGTAATATTGCGTCATCAGACTCTGATAGTCGTCCATTTCAGCAAACAATTCACCTGCTTTATCTTCCTGTCCTGTCTTATAAAGTGCCCCAGCATAGATGTTCTTCATCATATCTTTGTAGACGGTTTCGATAAACTGGCTAGCTGTTTGCTCCCAGAATGTGATATTCTCCTGATGGCGCCCTAACATCATGTTACAACGCATAAAGAGCAATGCATGCTGAGAGCGCAGTTTGGTCTTAACCTTACTAAAAGCATAGGTGCGAACAGATTGAAGGTTGCGCTTCTGGGCATCGATATCTTCCTTCGAAGGATAATCCCATTCGTATTGCTTACGTTGTTCCACGTCTACGCAGTCGAGGTATTTCTGCAGGTTCTGCACGTAGCTTACCATCAGGGCGTCGCCTTTCTGGCGTGCTGCCTTGATAACTTCGTCGGCATTAAACCAGAAGTATTTTTCTGTAGAGCCCATATAGGCCTTCCAGTTGTTCTCACTGATTTCCTGTACGCGTGTTTTAAAGTCCTTGTTGATATAGGCACTGAACAGATAATAATTGTCTGTTCCACCCCAACCGCAAGCAAAAATCGGCAGTGTTAAAGCCGAGATTAAGCTAATGATGATAAATTTCTTCATAGGTCTCTGGTTTGTATCTGTTGATATTATCTTTATCTAAATGATAGGTAATTATAGCTTTCTTCAGATTATCGCGATTTTCCTCCATGGCTTTTTTCACATGAAGAATCTCTTCTGCTTCTACCGTATGCTCTACTCTCACCCCTTGAATGGTTCTTACCCATTGGAAAACAGGATAGGCCGCAGCCAAGGGCAGATTGTATTGGTTGAGCTTTTTCAGATAGGGGTACACATCGCGATAGTCGAGGATAGGGTTACGTTCCTCCCATTTCCTGGGATCGCCTGTGTTATAAATCATCAGCGCACCATAGTCTACGGGTGGCACTTCCATCGACAATTGGTGCAGGCGAATTGTAGTTGAGAGTTGAAAGTGTAGAGCGGAGAGTTGATTACGAACTTCTTTCAAGAAGTCGTAGTATATCTTGCGACTTTTTGAGGTGTAATCGCAGTCTATCTGTATCTCGCTCACCCGCTTAATATCGTTTGTTTCGTTCATCTGAACGATACGCTTTACGATCTTTTCTGCCAGACCTTGATGCTTCTGGTGCATACAGTCTTCTGTGATATAGACGGTAGGGATGATTTCAATGCTATCGGGCAGGGAATCTGAGAAGGTGATGGTGGCATTGGGTTTGGGTTCCGAATCGTCATCATTCATGACCACGTCGAAGTAGCGACAATACACCTTATTTATATGATACTGCTGCAAAAAAGCTCGCTCTGTGGAATCGAGTTTAAAATCTGTGCGCCAATAATACACAGCATTTCCTTCCTCAAGTGCTCTTGGGGTATTCTGTTTGGAGCAACCTATAATGGTTAGCAGACAAATCAATATAATATATCCCCTAATCTTCACAGTAGTTCTGGTAGCTGGAAGAGTTTATTGCTATTGCTGCCTTTGATGAGGATATAGAAACCTTCAGGACGATTCTCCTTGATAGCAGCCTTGACTTCCTCTACATCGTGGAACTTGCGGAAAGGACATGCGATGTCTTTGAAGTTGTCGCCTACGAGCCAGACCTCATCGTAACCTGATGACTCCAGACGGTCTACCAACATACGGTGCTCCTTCTCACTTTCCTCACCCAACTCGCCCATCTGTCCGAGGATGGCCATCTTCTTCTCTGCCTGAATAAGACTGAAGTTATCGAGGGCGGCATGCATGGAAGTGGGGTTCGCATTATAGGCATCCACTATCAGATGATTTTTCTCTGTAATGGTCATCTGGCTGCGATTGTTCGATGGGGTGTATTCCTCAAGTGCTGCACAGATTTTCTTGCGATCCACACCAAAGTTGATACCTACGGCAATAGCAGCAAGCAGATTGTCGATATTATACGAACCTATCAGTTTGGTCTGTACCTTGTGCCACTTGGTGCTGCGTCCTTCCTCTTCAAGCACCATCAAAGGCTCGCGCCAACGGAACTTTAAAAAGGGGTCGCACGTGATGATTTCACCACTGATACATGAATACTGATTGTCAGCATCAGTAGAGTAGGGCGACAACCAAACCTCTTCGTCATCGCCAATCAGATCCATCAGGTACTCATTATCCGCATTGATGAAAATCAGACTGTCTTTCTGACTCCGCAGGAAGTCATACAATTCGCCCTTTGTTTTGATAACCCCCTCGAACGACCCAAAGCCTTGCAGATGGGCACGACCTACGTTTGTTATCAAACCGCAAGTTGGTTCAGCCGTTTCTACCAGTGTCTTGATGTCACCAGGATGGCTGGCTCCCATTTCTATGACAGCAATCTCATGCTCTTTTGTCAAACGGAAGAGTGTTTTGGGCACGCCTACGTCATTGTTGAAGTTGCCTTGTGTATAGAGTACATTATATTTCTGCGAGAGTACAGCGGCAATCAGTTCTTTGGTGGTTGTCTTGCCATTTGTACCTGTAATACCAATCACAGGAATGTCGAATTGTCGACGATGCTCACGTGCCAGATCCTTAAAGGTCTGCAAACAGTTATCTACCAAGATGAATCGCTCATCTTGCTTGTATTCTGGTTCGTCGACAATGGCATAGCTGCAGCCTTTTTCAAGGGCAGAAGCGGCAAACTTATTACCATCAAACGATTCACCTTTTAAGGCCAGAAAGATACTGCCTTCAGGACATTCACGGCTATCTGTCGTAATTTGCGGATGCTGTTGATACAGCTTGTATAGTTCTTTAATATCCATAATTTGCAAATTTTGCTGCAAAGATACTAAAAATCTTAATTATTAATTCTTAATTCTTAATTATTTTGTATCTTTGTGGGCGATTATGGAGTATACTATTAACTTGCGTGGCCAACTGATGGATCTGTCCCAGCCTCAGGTAATGGGCATTCTGAATGTTACGCCCGACTCTTTTTATGCTGGGAGTCGGACGCAGACAGAACATGAGATAGCCCAGCGTGCTCATCAGATTGTAGAAGAAGGAGGCAGTATCATTGATGTAGGTGGGTATTCTACACGTCCTGGTGCCTCTGAAGTATCTGAGACAGAAGAGATGGAGCGCTTGCGTTTTGCGCTGGCTATTATCCGCAAGATGCTTCCTACAGTGGCGATATCTGTCGACACCTTCCGTCCTGATGTGGCCAGAATGACCGTTGAGGAGTTTGGTGCTGATATCATCAACGATGTGAGTGAGGGCGATGTAGAGATGTATCGCATGGTAGCTCGTTTGCGCGTACCTTATATATTAATGTCTCAGCAACCTACTATTCGTGATATGCTACTTTCGTTTGCAAAGAAAGTACAGCAGTTGCGCGATTTTGGAGCGAAGGATATCATTCTCGATCCAGGTTTTGGCTTTGGCAAGACACTGCAGCAGAATTATCAGGTGATGAATGAGCTCGAAAAATTGTCGATGATGGAATTGCCATATCTGGTTGGTATCTCTCGTAAGTCGATGATTTATAAACTCTTGGACTTTACGCCCAACGAGGCGCTTAATGGTACTACAGTTCTGAATACCATCTCGCTGATGAAAGGTGCCAGCATCCTTCGTGTCCACGATGTGAAGCAGGCGATAGAGTGTATCCGGATTGTAAAGGCGATGAATTGAAAATTGTAAATTGATAAATAGTAAATCTGCACGATGTTTTTTGAATTTGGAATAAAGGATGTCATCGATATTTTCCTAGTCGCGCTGACGTTGTTCTACATTTACCGGCTTATGCGCGAATCACGTTCTTTGAATGTGTTCATCGGCATTATGGTGTTTATTATCATCTGGCTTTTTGTATCGCAGGTTCTTGAGATGAGGCTTTTGGGCTCTATCCTCGATAAGTTGGTTTCTGTGGGTGTTATTGCGATTATTGTGCTTTTCCAGGATGATATCCGCAAATTTCTGTTCAATCTCGGTGCCCATCAGCAAATGAAAGCCATCCGTCGCCTGTTTGTAAAAGGTGATCGTGAAGTGGGTATGGATACGATGACATTGATTATCCCTATTGTTATGGCCACGCTGAATATGAGTAGAGGCAAAGTGGGTGCGCTTATTATCATAGAACGCGATATGCCACTCGATGATATTATCAAAACGGGTGATGATATCGATTCTAAGATTAATCAGCAACTGATAGAGAATATTTTCTTTAAGAATGCCCCTCTGCATGATGGTGCAATGATTATCTCAAAGAAGCGCATCAAGGCTGCAGGATGTATCCTGCCTGTAAGCCACGACCTCAGCATTCCTAAGGAATTGGGATTACGCCACCGTGCTGCAATGGGTGTCTCGCAAGAGAGTGATTGCGTAGCTATTGTGGTGTCTGAAGAAACGGGTAGTATCTCTGTAGCTATCAATGGCGAATTCCGTTTGCGCTTGACAGCAGAAGAGTTGGAAAGCATCTTGACCGCCGAGTTGGTTTGATTCCGTAAAGGTTTTCGCTTAAAATATTGAAAAATATACGGCTTACTGCGACATATTCCGATTATTTTTCCTATCTTTGCAATCTCACTACGACAATATTAACATTTTAAATAGAAGCAAACTATGGATTTATTAAGTCAAATTGTAGCGCGTGCTAAGAGTAACAAGCAGCGCATTGTACTCCCAGAGGCAGAAGAGGAGCGTACACTTTGTGCAGCCGATAAGGCGCTTGGTGATGATATTGCTGATATCATCTTGATTGGTAACCCTGCTAAGGTTGAGGCTTTGGCCAAGGAGAAGGGTCTCACAAATATTGGTAAGGCTACCCTTATTGATCCTGAGAATTATGAGAAGAGCGAAGAATTGGCTGAGAAATTGGCAGAGATTCGTAAGAGCAAGGGCATGACTATCGAGGAAGCCCGCAAACTCATCAAGAATCCACTGTATCTCGGATGTATGATTATCAAGACCGAAGGTGCTGACGGTCAGATCAGTGGTGCTCTTTCAACTACTGGCGATACCTTGCGTCCTGCTCTTCAGATTATCAAGTGCCAGCCTGGTATCACTTGTGTTAGTGGTGGTTTGCTGCTCATTTCCAAGCAGAAGCAGTATGGTGAGGATGGCGTGCTCGTAGTAGCCGATGTTGCCGTTACCCCAATG
>Ga0247609_10006085_pt1 | contig 11682 bp, 3 predicted proteins | sample 172DNAGHGlowgp2_FD_193487 | JGI IMG/M metagenome (GOLD analysis project Ga0247609, IMG submission 193487) | Sheep rumen microbial communities from Palmerston North, Manawatu-Wanganui, New Zealand - 1728 DNA GHGlow gp2 | ecosystem: Host-associated > Mammals > Digestive system > Stomach > Rumen ... | reverse complement strand
CAGAAGCGTTTACAATCTTCACATAAGAGTTGTATTTCAATCCACGTATGACTATAGGTCCGTCATATTCCGGCCGTACCGGATTAGGGTACACCTTCACGAGTTCTTTATCGAAATCTTTCACCGGGTCGGTGGCGTCGCCCATATATGAGCATAATCCGCCGTTAGTGGCGAAGAACACCTCACCGGTTTCTCCGTTTATCTTTATGTCGTAGACATCGTTGTTTATAAGCGGTGACGTCTCTTTTGTGAAATGCGCTATGGTTTCGAGTCCGTCGGCGCTGATGAGATAAACCCCCTGTCCTTCTGTGCCAATCCATTTCCGGTTTCCTCCGTCGATGGTGATGCATTTGATCGGCACACTGTTAAGCAGATAGTCCGCGAGGTTTGTGCCGTCGTTGCGCGGCACCTTCACCTGCGTGAGAGTAGGATATCCGCTTTCCTGAATCATCTGGTAAGGGTTGTAACTCACAAACAGTCCCACTTCATATCCGAGCCACAGAGCCCCGTTGAGGTCGAAGCACATGCAGTTCATCAATGTAGGAGAATAGGAAGTTCCGTCCTGGTTGTTGAATGTAGTGACGAACCGGTGTGAGAATCCGGAAGGATTTCCCGGGTCGTTATTTGTGTTGATGGCGAGGAATCCCGCCCTCATGTTTTCGTTCAGTCCCCTTCGGCTGTTTATCCATGCCAGTCCCTTGTCGTCGAAGATGATATGGTCGAAAGTAGGGTTACCTGCAATTTCCGGCACATAATAACTAGTCCAAGTGCCGTCCTTTTTGAGAATACGTATGATTGTCTCGCATTCCGTGTTGCACATCCAGAGGTTTTTCTGTTTGTCGTATTGCAGTCCCGCCACCCTTACATATGCCAAAGGATATTGCACGTCGGGTAGGATGGATGTGAGTGGTGAGTTGTCGGCGGAATACCGTTTCACGAACTTGAAGTCCTGGAATTCATACAGTCCGGAGCGTGCCGTTCCCACGAAATGATGTTGCGGGTCGTCAGGGTCCTGCACCACGTCGATGGCATTGCGGTAATAGAGGTAAGTGTAGATGTCAAGTGGTTTCTCGTCGAAATAGTCCCATTTTCCGTTTTCATAAACCATGACTGTAGCAGTTCGGTCAGCATTTGCAGTATAGTTGAAAGTGCCTCCCGCCACCAAGAGTCTGTTGTTGTCAATGAGGTTGAGTTTGTAGGAATAGTTGCGGAACGGGCTGTTAGGAATCACCGACGCCACTTTTTCCGTCACTCCGTCGGACGCAATGTCGAGTCCTACGAGCCCTTTGGTCTGGCATGCTGCCCAATATGTGGAAGCGCTGTATACCAGCGACAGTATGCCATAGTCGTTCTTAATGGTCTTAAAAGTTTCTTTTCCCGTCAGTTCGTAGAGGTCGCCTGAAGTGGATGTGACAAACGCCCTGTCTTTGCACACGCAAATGTCGGTGGCATTTACCGAGAAAATCTTTTTTATGCTCATCTTGCTCACATCGGTCACGTAGGCAAGTTGATTAGTATGCAGGCAGTATATTGTGCCGTTGTAGAGACGGTATTTCCTGAATTTCGATGTCCCGCCTGTCGATGTCCATTTGTTAGGGTCGAGTAGGTTGTCGTTCACCTTTCCCTTATAGGGTCCGTTATTGGTAGAGCATATTATAGTGCCGTCATGAATGACCATGCTCAGCACCTGCTGTCCGAAATTATAGAAATCGCCGAAAGTACGGTTTTTGATGTTCACACACACGATTCCGGAGTTGGTTGATACATAGAGCATATCGTCAATCACGACGGCGTCGTTGATGGTCTTGTCGCTCAATGCCTTTCCTTTCAGTTCCGGCATGTTGTAGACATCTCCCGTTTCCGACAACAAGTCGATGTTTCCGTTAGTGTAGACGATGACCAGTTCGTCGGTAGAGGCACATTCCATGATGTCGTAAATGCCGAAGTCGCTCAGCACTCCCGCCTTGTCGAAAGTCTCAACGAACGAGTCTTCCGGGTCATAGCTATATAGGTTTCCGTCGCTCAACACATAGATGACATCATTCAACTCCACAAGCTTCGTGGCATTGTGATAAGCGGAATAGATTTTCCAGTCGCCGTCGTCTCCATATACAGATGAAACGAAAGCAACAACCATCAACAAGAATGTCAATAAGAAACGGGGCATTGCTATTTAAAATTAGGAATTAGGAATTAGGAATTAGGAATTAGGAATTGTTTCGCAAAATTAAAAATATAATTTTTGAGAGTCGAGAGAAAGCCATGCGGCGTGGGTATTATTTTAGTCGAGAGTCGAGAGATATATTATTAGGAATAAACGTATGAAAGTGATAAATATTTGCTAAGAGTTGAGGAAATCGACGAATTTTTTTACCGCCCTGGCTCGGTGGCTGATTTTATTCTTTTCCTCCGGTCCCATTTCAGCGAAAGTCTGTTCATATCCGTCAGGGACGAAAAGCGGGTCGTATCCGAATCCTTGTGTTCCACGTTTTTCGTTGATAATATGTCCGTTTACCTTTCCTTCAAAGCAATGGTCAGCGTCAGATGTGACAAAAGCGATGACCGTCTTGAAATCAGCCTTTCTGTTGGTTTTGCCTTCCATCTCTTTGAGCAGTTTGGCATTGTTGGCCTCGTGGTCGTGTCCTTCTTCAGACGCATACCTTGCAGAATGGACACCCGGTGCGCCGTCCAGCGCGTCCACTTCGAGTCCGCTGTCGTCTGCGAAGCAGTCGAATCCATAGAATTTCTTTACGAAATGTGCTTTCTGCAGTGCGTTTTCTTCAAATGTGGACCCCGTTTCCGGAATATCCATATTACATCCGATATCCGCCAGACTTCTTATGTCGTAATTATCGCCGAGAATGTTTCTAACCTCCTCCAGTTTGTGCTTGTTGTTTGTGACAAAAACGATTGTGCGTTTCTTGCTCAATTTCTTCGCCTTAATCTTGTCGAATCCTTCTCCATAAACCCCTTGTACGGTACCCATCGATACGAAGCAGTAAGGGTCGATCATCTTTATCATACGGAAGATGTTCACCGCAAAACGTTTTCTGACGATACACACGAGTACTTTTCGTTCGGTCTTGGTGTACCATCCTTCACCGTTGAGCACCGTCACCCCGTGGTGGGTTTGGTTGATGGCATCCGCAATTTTGGAATAGTTACGTGAGAAAATCAGGAACTGCACTGACTGGCGTTGCCGGTTCATCACAAAGTCGAGCGTGAAACTCGATATAAACAAAGTGACGAAACCGAAAATGAGTCTTCGCGGGTCGTGGAATACAAACCAGCAAGAACTGATGATAATGACGTCGCATGCCATGATGATGAATCCGAGCGACACGTTCTTGTATTTGTTTACAATGGCGGCAATGATGTCGGTGCCACCCGTCGAGCCGTTGCTCAGGAAGCAGACCGCCAGTCCGACACCTTCCATGATGGCTCCGATGACGCATGCCATGAACGCCTCGCTCTCCCCTATCGTGTTTTCCGGCAGTTTACCGGTGACGGGGTCTTCGAGAAGTCTCTGCACAAGCCAAAGCAAGAATGTCAGGGTAAGCACTCCATATACCGTCTTCACGCAGAATTTCCATCCTAAAATCTTCAATGCCACAATCAAGAAAATGATGTTGATGGCAAGGTAGGTAATCTGCACCTCCAGTCCTGTCACATAATAGACGATAGAGGCGATACCCGCCACACCTCCTGTAGTGATCTTATAGGGCAGCATGAAATAGGCAAGGGCGAAGGCATAAGTAGCCAAAGCCAACGTGATTACCATGTAGTCACGAACCTCAAGCCATATATTTTTCTTAAAATCAAAAGACATTACTATATAAAATTAGGAATTAGGAATTAGGAATTAGGAATTAGGAATTTATTGCCATGCGGATGAGTTTTGCCGGACGCTTCGCTTATTCCGGACCATGCGGCGTAAGTATTATTATATTTACTTGATTACGATATTGACGATTTTGTTAGGCACGACGATGGTTTTGATGTGTTGTTTGCCTTCCATATACTTGGCAGACTGTGGGTTTTCGAGCACCGCCTTTTCAATGGTTGCGTTGTCGCTTCCAGCCGGGAACTGCATTTGGAATCGAGCCTTGCCGTTGAAACTGATGGTTAGGCTTACGCTGTCCTCCTTGAGGAATTCCTCGTTGTATTCCGGCCATTTAGAGTCGCAGACGGTGTTAGAATGTCCGAGAGCCTCCCATATTTCCTCTGCGAAGTGAGGGCAGAACGGTGCAATGAGAATGACGAAGTTCTCGAGCACATACCGGTTGGCGCTCTTCATGGCGTTGAGTTCGTTGAGACAGGTCATGAACGCCGCCACGCTCGTGTTGTATGAGAAGTTCTCGATATCCTCGCTCACCTTCTTTATGAGTTTGTGTATAGACTTGAGTTCATCCTTGCTTGGTTCATCATCAGCCACCTTGAGATTACCGTCCTTGTCAAAAGCGTAGTTCCAGAGTTTTCTGAGGAAACGGTGGCATCCGTCGATACCGTTGGTGTCCCAAGGCTTCGACTGCTCCACGGGTCCGAGGAACATCTCATACATTCTGAGAGTGTCGGCTCCGAATCGTTCTACTATCATGTCCGGGTTCACCACGTTGAACATCGACTTCGACATCTTCTCTATAGCCCATCCGCATACATATTTACCGTCTTCGAGCACAAACTCCGAGTCGGCATATTCAGGTCTCCATGCCTTGAACGCGTCGATGTCGAGGATATCGTTCTGCACAATGTTCACATCCACATGTATAGGAGTCACATCGTCATAGTTCTTACGTAGTCCGAAAGAGACGAAAACCGGATGTCCCTTTTCGTGTGATGCCCCATTGTCGCGATAGACGAAGTTGGAACGTCCCTGAATCATACCCTGGTTGATAAGTTTCTGGAACGGTTCTTCCTTCACGCTGTAACCATAGTCGTAGAGCACCTTATTCCAGAACCGGCTGTAAATGAGGTGTCCTGTGGCATGTTCGGTACCACCCACATAGAGGTCCACATTCTGCCAATACTCATCAGCCTCCTTGCTCACAAGCGCTTCAGAGTTGTGCGGGTCCATATATCTGAGATAGTAAGCCGAGGACCCTGCGAATCCCGGCATGGTGTTGAGTTCAATAGGGAACACGTTCACGTTGTCGATAAGCGCGTTGTCCACCACCTCACGTTTAGTTTCGTCCCACGCCCATTTTGTGGCATTTCCAAGCGGCGGCTCACCCGTTTCTGTAGGTAGGAACTTGTCCACTTCAGGCAGAAGCAGCGGCAGGCAATCCTCCGGAATCATGGTAGGAATTCCGTTCTTGTAGTACACCGGGAACGGCTCACCCCAATAGCGTTGTCGAGAGAAAATGGCGTCGCGTAGTCGGTAGTTGACCTTCACACGTCCAATCTTGTGGGTTTCAACATATTTCTTAGTGGCTTCAATTGCCTCCTTCACCGTGAGTCCGTTGAGGCTGAAGTCGATATATGGTTTCACATCCTTACGCGGGCTGTTCATCACGATACCCTCCTTGGCGTCGTAACTTTCCTCGCTCACGTCAGCCCCTTCCACAAGCGGCACGATAGGCAGGTTGAAATGCCGTGCGAAGGTATAGTCGCGTGAGTCGTGCGCCGGCACTGCCATGATGGCGCCTGTGCCATATCCTGCAAGGACGTAGTCGCTCACCCATATAGGGTTTTTCTCGCCTGTGAACGGGTTTATGGCATAACTGCCGGTAAACACTCCGGTCACCTTCTTGTCGATCATACGCTCGCGTTCGGTACGTGACTTCACCTGTTCGAGATAAGCATCCACTTGAGCCTTGTGGTCGGGAGTGGTGAGTTCATCCACCAGTTCGCTTTCCGGTGCCAGAACCATGAATGTAACACCGAACATGGTGTCGGCGCGAGTGGTGAAAATGGTGAAATGCTTGTCGCTGTCGGCAACGTTGAATACAATCTCAGCCCCTTCGGAGCGTCCTATCCAGTTGCGCTGAGTTTCTTTCAGAGAGTCCGTCCAGTTGATGCCGTCGAGTCCGTCGAGCAGTCGTTGTGAATACGCGCTGACGCGTAGGCACCACTGCCTCATCTTCTTCTGTTCTACAGGGAATCCGCCTCTTACGCTGACCCCTTCCACCACCTCGTCGTTGGCAAGGACGGTACCCAATTCCGGGCACCAGTTGACCATAGTCTCACCCTGGAATGCTATTCTCCAGTTCATGAGAGTGTCGCTCTGTGCCTTGTCGTCCATGTCGTTCCATTCGGCAGCGGAGAAATCCAGTTCTTCGCTTCCCCATGCGTTGAGTCCTTCTGTGCCATGAGCGGTGAGATGTTCAATAAGCATGGTGATAGGCTGTGCCTTCTGCTTGGAAGTGTCATAATAACTGTTGAACATGAGTTGGAACGCCCACTGAGTCCACTTATAATAATCCGGAGTGCATGTTCTCACCTCACGGTCCCAGTCGAAGCAGAATCCGATTTTGTCCAACTGTTCCCGATAGCGTGCTATATTTTGGAAAGTGGTTTTTTCCGGATGCTGCCCAGTCTGAATGGCGTATTGCTCAGCCGGCAGTCCGTAGGCGTCATATCCCATAGGGTTGAGCACGTTAAAGCCTTTCTGTCGCTTGTAGCGAGCATATATGTCGCTGGCAATATATCCTAATGGATGTCCCACATGTAGTCCCGCTCCCGACGGATAAGGAAACATGTTAAGCACATAGAATTTCTCTCTTGAGGCATCTTCTTCAACGTGGTATGTCTTACGTTCCACCCATCGCTGTTGCCATTTCTTCTCAATCTCTCTGAAATTATAGTCCACTTTTTTTAAAAATTAGGAATTAGGAATTAGGAATTAGGAATTTTATTTAAAATTAGGAATTAGGAATTAGGAATTAGGAATTTTATTTAAAATTAGGAATTAGGAATTGTTTTGGAATTTAGTAATTGTTTTGCAAAGTTACACATTTTTCTGCAAATCCTTTGTATTCTAATGAAAAAAGGTTCTATCGGAATTTGTATGTGATTAACAAAAACGATTACGCCAGCCAAAATGTATCATAACGCCAAGAGCACCGTTGCGGGCTGGCATGAAAACCAGCCCCTACAGTGGATGGGTATTAGTACAAATATAATAAGCATATTAATAAATGGATGGATATCAGTACAAAGGAAAGAGGCATATTAATAAATATTATGTTTAACAATGAATATAGTAGTAAATAAAAAAAGGGATGCGCCTGACGGCACATCCCAATGATCTATAGTTATTAAAATAACTGATTACTTAACGATAACCTTCTTAACCTTCACAGTACCGTCAGACATGTGAGTCTTCACGATGTTGATACCTCTCTGGAGGTTAGCCACGCGTGCACCGCCTACAGTGAAGATTTCAGAAGCTACAACACTTACATTGTTTTCGATAGAAAGAACAGAAGTAGCATCACCAGAGTCTTTCTTTTCGCTGTCAGTACCGAAGTAAGTCAATGTCCAGTTGTCCCAGATAGCCCAAGTGTCAGCTGCGCTGTTCTTACATCCGATAGTAACATCACCCTTTTCATCGAGAGTGAATACAACGCGTACCACATAGTTCTTTTCGTCTCCGAGTGGCTCATCGAATTCGTCAACTTCTTCGAATGCAGCACCAGCACCTACCATGTTGTTAGGAGTGAAGTAAGTGTCAGGAGAGAGGTTAGAAGTGATTTCGTTGTAAGTACCGTCGAGGTTCCATTCAGTACGCATAGCCTCAGAAACCATTCTGAACGGTTCAGCGTAAGTCTTGTCACCTACCTTAGCGTAAACGAATGCAGCCATCTTCTCAAGCTTCTGTCCAGCTTCGAATGCGTCGAGGTCTTGCTGAGCGTTGTTACCAGGTATACGGTTGAAGCAGTTGAGTGTGAGTTCATAAGTACCTGCAGGGAGGCTCTTCAATACCTGGAAGTGGTCGAATGTAGCATAGTAGTATTCGTTCATATCCTGACGGTTGAATCCGCTGTGGCTCTTAGTGCTTCCAGCCCATCCGTCGTCAGTAGCGTCATCGTAAGACGGATTGACGATCATAGAGGTGAAGTCAACAGGGTTTTCATCAGAAGCGTCTGAGTAATCAGGAACCTTCAATGCAGAGGTAGCCGATTCGATGCGTTCAATAACGTCTTCCAATTCGCTGATAGAATAAGTTCTTAATTCAATACCTTCAGCCACTTCACTGTATACTTCAGAAGCATTGTTTACAGCTTCTTCACTTGCAGTTTCAGAATATTCTTCCAATGCAGTGATGAGGTCTTGCAGAGCCTGGTCAGCCTTCTTGTACAAGTCTGCAGAAGCCAAAGCGTTGTTGTAAGCGTCAACGAGGCTGATGAGCGCGTCGTAGAGTTCGTCACCAGTTTTACCCTGAGCAGCAGTAGAAATGGCAGTTTCCAATGCAGAAGATTCAGGAACACCGTATTCGTCAGATATTTCACTGGCCTTGAGAGTGTAGTGTTCAATCACTTCCTTAAGAGCTTCAACGTTCTTAGCACGGTAAACCAGTTTGAAGTTGTCCCAGAGAGACCAAGTGTAACCACCGTCATTCTCAAGGTTACGGATACCCAATCGGATTACACCGTCGGTTACCAAACCATATACCTTCTGTGTGAAGTTCATAGACTCGTCTTCCATACTGAATGCTTCAGATGCAGAAGCCATACCGTTGAGACACCATAGAGGGTTGCCCTCATCGTCAGTACCTACGTTAACACAGTTGTTAGCAAGGTTCTCGTTGTAGAGGATTTCCATAGAGTTCTTCACAGGAGTAGCGAAGTCGTTGAAATAAACGTAAGTGTAAACCTTTGCAGGACCGGTCATTTCTGGATCTTCAAGATAAGCGGCGTATGCGCTTTCGTTTGTACCAGTACGATAGTAAGCCTGTACAGAAACCTCATAGAGTCCGTTAGGAACATCAATACCTATAGACTGTTTGTCAACAACCTGATAAACATCGAACTTCTGCTGATAAGCTTCAGCACAATAGTTAGTTGAGTTACCACCACGCCAGTTTGTCAGACTGTTTGTTGTAGAACCATTATGAGAGTCAAGGCTCCATCCTTTTGCCCATCCATTAGAAGCAAGAGGCTCTTCAAATCCAGGGTTAATAATCCAGCGTGTCACATTTGATCCGTCATGCAAAGAATTATTAACTGCATTGTTGATCAAATCTTTCAGATATTGAGTTTCAGCAGCTATCTCTTCTGCAGAGAGAGTACCTGCACTTGGTTCTTCAGGGTTCACGAAGTCTCTAACCACTCCGTTAGGATAAGTTCCTGGGTCAACGTCACCAGCGTCAGCCTGGAGGTAGTCGGCAAGAAGGTCAACATTTTCACCAATAATACCGTCTTGTTCAGCCTGAGTCAGCCAATCCATAGCGTCATTAAATGCCTTGATGAAGGCGGCATAGTTGGCCTTACTTTCCACCACCTTGTCTGTAGCGGCTTCTAGAGCGGCGATATTGGCAATAACAGCATCCTTGTCGGAAGAAGCAGCAAGATCGGCCTTAGCCTGGTCGTAAGCGTCCTTATCAGGAGTACCATACCAAGATTCTTCGAAACCTACTGTACTGTTTTCAGCAGCCTTCTGTCCCCAATACTGGTAAGCTTCAGGTTTAGCACCGAAGTAGAAGAGCTGGAAGTCGTCGAAGATGTTCCAGTCGGCAGTTGCTGTATTCTTCACACCGATACGCACTGTTTCACCGTCAGCGATAGCACCAAAAACTTCGTTATGATAGCGGTTAGGGTTAGCAGTGTCATGGAAGTATGAGTCAGCCTCTAACATTGAGTTAGGAGTGTAGAGAAGGGAGTTATTTTCTAATTCTACGTAATTGCCTGCACCTCCGAGACCTTCGTCGATAGAACCACCTTCAGAGATATGCAAGATAGATGATGAGAAAGTACCATTAGCAGGGCTGGTCAAATACAGTTTAGCGTTAGACATATTACCTTCTTTCCAGTGGTTATAGTCTTCAACATGGTTGTCGTTATAGCGGCAGTATCCTTTACAAGCCAGCATATAAACACCTTCAGGAAGACCTGTAAGTTCCTGATAACCGTCGAAACTTCCACGCCATACCTCAGCACAAGGGGCGGTAGCACCACCGGCACCGAATTGCTTGGTTCCTTCTCCGAATAACCATCCTGTGAAGTCACCGATCACGTCGAAAGTAGAGTTTTTGATACTTGATGTGAAGTCGATAGGATTAGAAGGATCAACATCTTTATGCTTCAGGAATTCGATGATGATACTCTGTATAGAAGCCTCAGCCTCTTTGAGTTCGTCAGAAGTGGCAGACATGTTGTTGTAAACACCAAGCGGCTCGTCGAGGTTTATACCTTCATTTTCAGCATAAGCCTTTTCGAGTGCTCTTTTCAGAGAAGCGGCAGCAGCGTAAGCCTTAGCGGCTTCTTGTCCACCGTTAGCCACCCATGCATCGTAAGCATCAACACTTACAACAGCCCAATCCTCCCAGAATTCAGCGGCTGGGTCGATGTTGTAATAAGGTTCTTCAGTTTCTTCGTTGATGTACTCTTCAGTGTCGTGCAGTAAGACAGTCTTGTCGGCATCAGTAGGGAGAATACCGAGGTATTTTCCTTCTTCAGCAACACCACCATTAGCGAGGAGCAGGTTACGCTCAATGTTGATGTATCCGTTGTCCTTTACTATCACGTTGAAATAACGATACTGGTTTCCGTTGTTGTCGGTCCAGATACCGTTCCATGCTTCAGCGAAAGTACAGTAGAAGTTTTTGAATTCATTATGACTTACATAACTGGTCAAGAGGCAAGTGTTGTCAAGAACACCTTCAGTATCCCAGTCTTCAACCTGACCTCCAGGGTTAGTGCGAGAGAACATAACCTGCTGTCCAAGTTCGTCATTCACAACTGCACGAGTACCCCAATAAGGAGCAACACGTTCACCTTGGTGGTTTGTGTAGAAACCTTGTGCACCAACGTTCCAGAGATAGCAATACTCTTCCATAGCCCAGTCAGTGAATTCAGGAACCATCTTTGTACGATTGGCTGTGAAGCTCTGAGCAGACAAAGACAAGCTTACCATCAGGGATGCACCCAACAAAAGTAATTTGTGCTTCATAATGTAATTAATTAAAACAGTTAATAATAAATAATGTGTTAGTTAAAAATTAGTAGTCTATCCAAAAATCCAGTTAACATTAGATCAAAACAGTCTTTTTCTCGTTGGCTAAATAAGTGGCACAATGACACACAAAAAGTCATTATGCCACAAAATTATATAAAAAAACTAAATGAAAAAAGTTTTTTTTAAAAAAATATGTAATAATCTTACATTTTGAACTATTTATTTCATAATTTGAAAGAAAATCAACAAAATAGAAAATGTTATTATAACGAAAAACAACTCAATTTAATTAATTTAATAAAAATACTTTTTTTAATATTTATGGGTAGAAGGGAGAAGAAATCAAGAAGGATGGAGAGAGGGGGAAGAGAAAAACAAAGGTATTTTGGAAAAAAAGAAAAAGATCAGTTACAAATATGAAACTGAAAAATACCGCTGCGCGGAAAAATTAAAGAAAGAATATGAATTTAGGAATGGATTACGGGGATATGAAGGATTTATTAATTTAATAAAAATACTTTTTTTAATATTTATGGGTAGAAGGGAGAAGAAATCAAGAAGGAAGGA
>Ga0247609_10006084_pt1 | contig 11683 bp, 9 predicted proteins | sample 172DNAGHGlowgp2_FD_193487 | JGI IMG/M metagenome (GOLD analysis project Ga0247609, IMG submission 193487) | Sheep rumen microbial communities from Palmerston North, Manawatu-Wanganui, New Zealand - 1728 DNA GHGlow gp2 | ecosystem: Host-associated > Mammals > Digestive system > Stomach > Rumen ... | reverse complement strand
GTCTATGGTGAGCTTGAAGTTCGCCACTTCCTGGATCGTCACAGTTTCACCGCTGATGTCATCAAGCAACGTGATGGTCTGTTCGCCACCCAGCGACTTGGCGGCAGTAACCGCTTCTTGCAATGTCTCATACTTATTGCTGCCTAACTGGGCCACATAAACTTTTGGAGCTAAGTAAGGAACACTGTTCTCATACTCCAATGTGCCATCGAGAGTGACTTTGAGCGCATCGATGACAGCGGTTTTTCTGTCATCCACTTGAACAAGTGGGTCAAACACAATAAGTTCACTGTTTTCATCTCCGCTAAAAGCAGGGAAACTACCTGTTGTAGTACAGTTTGTGATTGTCACATCATAACTAAGCGGAGTTGTACCACTAGTGGATTTGACATTGAGCGCCGCCTTGCTTGCACCACCATTATTGATGAATTTACAACCGTTCACAACAATGTTGTACTTCGTGGCACCGTTCTCGTTGTATACGTTCAAGAACTTTCCGGTCACTTGATTCGTGAAAGTACAGTTGTTGTAGGTTAAATCCCCTGAATAACACCACATATGGTAATCACTATTACTCTGGATAAAATTACAATTAGTGAAAACCATCTTTCCGTAAGAGAACAACTTACCGTTCAAAGTGCATCCTTCCATATTGATGGCACCTGAATGTTGAAATCCGTGGTAATTGCTGTTTCCAAAATTGAATGTCACATTCTTGAATGTAGCACCATTCGGAATGGAAGCGATGTTGCCCCCACTTGTGTGATTGAAAACAACACCTTCAACACTGCCTTCAATAGTAATGTTAGGAAGATTAGGAAGAGTGTAATTACCTGCCGCTATGATCTGGACAGTTTGCCCTGTCGTCGCGGCGTTGACTGCGTCAGTCAACGACAAATAGGTGTTCGAACCTATTTTTGCTACCGGCTCGTCGTCTTCTGAAAGATTGTATTCTGACGCTGACGCAATTCCGCCTGTCATCAAAACCAACATCAAAAAACAATATCGCCGGAAAAGCGATTGCTTTCTGAAATGAGTAAAAATTTCCATGTGGACAATATTTTAAAAAAATTAATGTTTGGCGATAAGTCTCGGAGACATATAATAATAAGGTATATATACAAAAAACGTGGACATTTAATCATATGTCCCCGAGGTATCGCCAAACACCATTGTCCACATATAATAATTAATGTCCACGTAATTCGCGCACATTTCTTTCATATCTTGTGGACTGCTGAGAATATTGGCGATTTTCAGAGACAAGTAAAGAAACAAATGTCTAAGCTTTAATATAAAGTATACCTAAAAGGTTATATCATAGGCGTTTATGTGTTAATAATTCTAATAAAACTTGAAAAATCATGCAAAGATAATCATTATTGAATAAAACAGCAAGATTTAATATGTGAAAAATATTAAGGCACTATTCTATTTAACATTTTTTTTGTTAAAAAATACTAAACATTACAACAAATAAGCAATACATTAAAAATTCATTATATTTTTCCATGGCAAATGTTAAATAAGAAACATGTCAAAATTTGGCAATAATTCCGATAATGTAAAATGTTTATACATCAGATATCATGAGGCTCAAATGAAGACTTGTAATTTTTTTCAAAAAAAACAAAAATCACGAACGTAGACTTCGTAATTTATACATATATTTGCAAAAAATCCTGAATACTATGCCACAAACCAAGAACGCAATGGTCCGCTATCAGATTCTCGACCGTCTGCTTAGCGACCGCAACCACGACTATTCACTCGACGACCTCACAGAGGCTGTGTCCGACGAACTTGCAGAACTCTATCCCGATTCCGACGGGGTGACACGTAGGACTGTAGAGAAAGACATACATTTCATTGAGTTTGAAAACACCCCACAGGCCGAAATACGACGTTACAGCAAAGACTGCTATGACCGCAAGCGGGGGAAAAGCGTGAAGAAACGCTGCATGAAATATGCCGACCCGGGGTTCACCATCTTCAACCAGGACATGAGCGACGAAGAGCGCGAACTCCTCGCCGGAGCCCTCAACCTGCTCGGCCATTTCGAAGGGCTGCCACAGTTCAAGCAGCTCGAAGCACTCAGATGGAAGGTGGGAGTGAGAAAACGCAAACACAAGGTCATTTCACTCTCCAAAGGTCCATCAGCAGAGTCCAACATCCTCGGACAACTCTTCAACAACATCGTCAACAGGCAGGTCATACAAATCACCTACCGCAAGTTCAAGGAGACGGAAGACATAGAGTTCATCGTCAGCCCTTATATCCTCAAGGAATTCAACCGGCGGTGGTATCTCGTCTGCAAAGACTGCGACAAAGATGTCGTGCGCAACCTCGCACTCGACCGCATCATATGCACCACCCCACTCCCGGCGTATAAATACGAGAAGCCCAAGGAAGACGTGAGCAAACGCTACGACGACATCATCGGAATCACATACATCAACGACAACCCGCTCATGGACATCATCTTCTGGGTGAGCGACGAGTCCGACGACTACGTCCACACCAAGCCCATCCACCATTCGCAGCGTCCACTCTCCGACGACGAGTCCGACGCCCTCCGCCAACAACAACCATCCCTACAAGGAGGAACATTCTTCACCGTCAGATGCCGCAAAAACTACGAACTCATCCGCGAACTCACCTCCTACGGCAAAGAACTCCTCGTCATCTCACCGCAAACACTCAAAGAAGAAATCATCCAGCGCACAAACGGCATGCAGCAGGCATATTCAAAGATGCAGAACTGAAACACCATAGACAAAGACTCTAAGAAATAAGATTTTACGTCTTATAATTCGCAAAATCTTATTTCTCACATTATTTAAGATTTTTTAATCCTTAAAACCGCCCAACCACTTGTATAAAAAAAATATTATCTATAACTTTGAAAGCAGTTAACCAATAAAACCATAGGCATACATCCATGATATGCCTAAGGAAAGAGAAAACTACAATCCTTAAATCTGCAAATTTATGAATTATGTAAAGTCATTGATCGTCAAGTTTGAGAATCAGATACGGACCAATGAAATATCCATGTTTAGAGGTGCCATCATCAACGAGGACGACAACCGCGACGACATACTGTTTCACAGTCATGACGGAGAAGAACTGAGATATGCATATCCTCTCATCCAATATAAGACAATCAACGGACGGGCTGTCATTGTGGCAATCGATGCCGGTACCGACTCCGTGGCCCGCATGATGTACCCTTACGAAAGAGAGCTGTCCATCGGCAAAAGGACCGAGACTTTCACTATTTGCGAAAGTATGGCATGCTCCACCAATGTGGATTATGTGGCAAAACCTATAAAATACCGTATAAGCCAATGGATGCCGTTCAACAAGGAAAACTATTCTACCTACACAAATACCAAAGACTTGATTGAACAGCTTGAACTGCTCAAAAGAACGCTTATCGGCAACATACTGTCGTTCGCTAAAGGCATAGGCCTACATCTTGAGGACGAACTGAAAATACAGATCCTGTCCACAGAGGAATGCAAACCAGTGATATATAAAGGGCAGAAAATGATGGCGTTCAACATGGAATTCACATCAAATATCCGCCTACCCCAATATGTCGGGCTCGGCAAAGGAGTGAGAATCGGATACGGAACTATACGAGAAATGAAATAACAATAATATAAACATTAACCTTATTTTAATATGGCAGAAACAAAGTATCTTTATGGAGCCGCCGTCCAAGGAATCCAAAGCTTTATCTTCCAGACCAACGAACTGCGCGACATAGTAGGCGCCAGCGAACTGGTGGAGCAGATATGCACCAAGGCATTCGAAGAATTTGGAATGGACGGAGAAAACGGCGAAGCTGTAGTCACGGCAGCCGGAAATATCAAATACATTTTCAACAAACGTGAAGACTGCAAAAAGGCCGTGCTTGAATTCCCTAAAAAAGTGATGGAGATGGCGCCAGGCATCACCATAAGCCAAGCCGTGGTGAAAATGGAAGGCGAATTTACTGAGTTCAAAAATGCAGTCAACAAACTTGAAGAAAAGTTGCGCGCTCAGCGAAACAAACCTATGCCATCAATGACATTAGGACTTATGGCAATTGAACGTAACAGGAAAACGGGATTGCCTGCAGTGAAAGTAAAAGATGGAGAGTTTCTCGATCAGGGGACATCAGCGAAAAAAGAAAGGGATGAAAATGCAAATGACAGATTGTGCGAAAAAGCTTTTGGAATAAAAAACATTAATCACAGACGTTTTGCACACGACATTGAAAAAATCACGACAAAAAACGACTGGATTGCCATCATTCATGCCGACGGCAACGGGTTGGGCAAGATAATCCAGAAGATAGGAGAAGACAACGAAAAGTTAAAAAATTTCTCCAAAAACCTGGATGAAGCAACAAAAAACGCCGCTCAAGAGGCATTCCACTACATAGACTATCATCTACATGCCTTAAAAGGAAATATCATCCCAATCCGACCGGTAGTTTTAGGAGGAGATGACTTCACAATGATTTGTCGTGCTGACTTTGCAGTGGAATACACCAAAGCATTCATGAAAGCATTTGAATATGAAACTGAAAAGATGGGACACAAACTCACTGCCTGTGCCGGCATTGCGTTCATCAAATCGTCGTTCCCATTCTATTACGGCTACAACATGGCAGAATCTCTCTGCGAAACGGCAAAAAAAGACGCCAAGTCGATTGACAAGGACCTGGCACCATCCTGCCTGATGTTCCACAAAATTCAAGACAGTTTTGTCACAGATTTCAATGCCATCACCGAACGAGAACTGACTCCACAAAAAGGCATATCGTGGAATTTCGGGCCTTACTACCTAAATGACACAGAAGACAGGTGGTGCATTGAAGATCTTATGGCTCAGGTTATATCACTCGACTCAGAAGAAGGTAATGCAGTGAAATCAGCAATTCGAGAGTGGATGTCCGCTATGCACCGCGATGACGGATATGCAGAGCAACTTCTTAAACGAGCAGAAGCTGTAGCGGGTAAGTCAGCAGTAGCAACCTTAAAAGCTGCAACACAATGCACACGCACCATAAAGCAAAAGGAAGAAAATCTGAACGCCTACCCTGCCTACGACATCCTGAGCCTTCATTCGGTGATCTATCAGGAAACGAAATAACATTAATAATAATTGTTTATATGAATACTATGGATATAAAATATAAAATCACATTTTACAGCAACTGGCACTGCGGATCCGGACTGTCAGCAGGTGCTGATGTCGACTTGCTGGTAATCAAAGAAAAAAACGGACTACCCTATGTTCCGGGTAAAACCATTAAGGGGCTTGTCAGAGAAGCATTAACCGACATCAAAGAGTTTTCTGGAAAGGACATAAATATCGACAAGTTGCTCGGCAAGCAAAACACAAAGGAAGAAGAGATGAAGAACGGGGAGATTTTCTTCAAAAATGCATGCATTCCAGAAAGCACTGCAAAGGAAATCATAGACGCAGACGCAGCCCACTATCTTTATACCGCCGTATCATCCACTGCAATTGAAGAAGACGGAGTAGCCAAAGACCATTCACTTCGCAGAATGGAAGTGACGATTCCATGTGAATTAGAGGGACACATCTACAATGTGCCTGAATCAAGTAAAAAAGACATAGAAGAAGCTTTAAAATATATAAAGCGCCTCGGTCAGAACCGAAACCGCGGACTGGGAAGATGCGATATAACTTTAATCTAAAATAACGGAGGAACGATTTATGGAACCACTATATTTCAAATGCAAACTACTGACAGATGTAATAATATCTGAATCATCTGCCACAGTGGGGCATCAAGCATCACTCGACTACATTCCTGGAAGTAATTTCCTAGGAATTTGTGCAACATACTATGATGAACTGAACGACGAAGAACAACTGATGATGTTCCACACCGGTGACGTACAGTTTGGCGACGCTCATGTAGAACACGAAGACATCCGCACATTGCGCATTCCTGCTTCCATGTATTATCCCAAAGGTGGCAAAGTGGAAGAGGAATGCTATATACATCATGCTCACAAACATGTTGACAACGAGCAACTGAAACAATGCAGGAAAGGTTTTTATGCCTTTAAGGATGACAATAAAAAAATCTATAAGAAAGAAGTCGGAACCAGCTATGCCTTAAAATCTGGCTATGATTACAAAAGCCGCAGGTCGGAAGACAATAAGATGTATGGCTATGAATCCATGGACAAAGGTTTGGAATTCCTGTTCGAAGTGAGAATAAGCGACAAGGCTACTAACCTTATAGGGAAGATAAAGGAATTCCTCATAGGGCAAAAGACTATCGGTCGTTCCAAAACCGCTCAATACGGATTGGTTGAGATTTCGGAACATAAAAATAAAGTCTCTCCTTCTTACAGCACTAAAAAACTGTGTAAAGACTCAGACGGCAAAGACATTAATATTGTTTATGCCGACTCACGCCTTATCTTCATGGATAAAGACACAGGCCGTTTGACATTCCGCCCTACTGCAGAAGCCTTGGGATTCAAGGATGGCAAAATCGACTGGTCGCTCAGCCAAGTGCGCACATTCCAATATGCACCATGGAACGGAACACGCAAGACCTACGATGCCGATCGCTGCGGAATAGAGAAAGGCAGTGTATTCGTTATAAGAGGTGCCAGCTCCACTCCATCTGCCGATGTTGTAGGGATGTTCAAGAATGAAGGTTTCGGAAAGGTTATTTACAATCCGGAATTCCTGGATTCTACCGACAACGGACTTGCTGTTTGGAAGTTCGTAACTGAAGAAAAAAACCAAAAAACAGAGGCTAAGAAACTGACAAGCGGCAAAACGTCTCTTCTGAGATTCATCAACAAGTCCAAAGAAGAATCCGAAAACAATGAATACATCTTGAAAACTGTTAATGATTTTGTTGACAAAAACAAAGGGAAATTCAAGTCCGATAGTTTCAAATCTCAATGGGGCAACATACGCAGCATTGCCGCCAGTCATTCTGACGATGAATTCAATGAAATATACAATGACCTGTTCAACACCGAAACCGGCTATCTCATGCATGGTGTGGCAAAAGACAAATGGGAAGAAAACGGCAGACTAAATGAGTTGAAAAAAACAGTTGACAATAACAAGGACAAAAAACTCAAGAAATTATTGATTAACCTTGCATCCGAGATGCAAAAAGCAATTTAAAAACTATGGATAGATACAACTTACGATATTTAGCACGCATCCTGATAGAGGCAGAGACCCCGATAGCTGTGGGCTCTGGAGAAAAAACCATAGAAACGGATGCACAAGTTATAAAGGATGTTAACGGACTGCCTTACATACCCGCCACAGCAATAGCAGGAGTTGTACGTCATGCCATGAAAGAATCGAGCGAAGACAACACGTCGATTGACTGGGGATTCCAGAAAGAAGACAAAGGTGCTGGTTCAAGAATCGTCTTTACAAATGCAAACATAGTTGATGAAGACGGAATTGTTGTCGACGGAATTGTTGACAAGAAAAGCGATTTCTTGAACCATTTCGACACATTGCCTATTCGCCAGCATGCACGCATCAATCATAAGGGTGTGACAGTTAAAGGAGGCAAATTCGATGAGGAAGTGGTTTATAAAGGTACTCGTTTCTGCTTTGAAATAGAATATGTGAACAATGCCGACAATAAGAGTTATTTCGATGATTTAATATCTACTATCTGCTCGTCATCATTGCGCATCGGTGGTGGCACACGCAGTGGATTTGGAAAACTCAATGTTGTAAGTATCAAAACAAAAGAGTTGGACTTGGAAAATCCTACAGACTTGAATGAATATATAGAAAAACCTTCATCGCTCTCAGACACATCCTTCTGGAAAGATGCAGATGATAAGCAAGATCCCGGAAAAACCGAAGACGGGATTGTCAACGACATTCTGACTATTGAACCCGACGATTTCTTCCTCTTTGGTGCAGGATTTGGCGATGACGAAGCCGATATGGTCCCTGTTTCGGAATCCTTTATATCATGGAAAACAGGAAAGGGTGAATTCATTGACAATGCAATTCTGATACCAGCCACATCTGTGAAGGGAGCATTGGCACACAGAGTAGCATTCCACTATAACAGATTGACAGATAAGTTTGCCGACGAAATCAAAAAAGATGATATAGAACAGTTTACTGGCAAATATAATCTTGCAGTGAAATGCTTGTTTGGTTCTGAGGGCGACACATCTGCTAAAGAGAAGGATGAAAAGCGTGCCATTCGTGGCAATGTTATGATTTCCGACGTGATTCAGGCAAAAGGGAGTCAGCCTGACAAACTGCTCAACCATGTAGCCATCGACCGTTTCACAGGCGGAGCCATAGAAGGAGCATTGTTTACAGAGAAGGTGACTGATGCCAGAGGCTGCAAATACGTAATTGACGTCACGGTCGACAAAAATGGCGTGCAACAACTTTTCGATAAGAACAAGAAAGAAGGTGATGATATTAAAAACATATATGAAGCACTTGAATGTGCCCTCGAAAACATCTGCAATGGAATGCTTCCGCTCGGAGGCGGAGTGAACCGTGGTAATGGAGTATTCAAGGGCGAGAGGAACAAAGGTGTTTTCACTAAATAAGAGGAGGAACAAACATGGAACTAAAAGATATCAATAAAAACAACAAATACGAAGGCTATATATGGGAAAGTAATTCCAGTAAGCCTAAAGTACTTAATCGAGAGCCTATTCCAAATGATATAACGTGGGAAGAAGGCAAGAATCCGTTTGTCATTGAAGCGTTATTGTTCGACAAAGACAATCAAATGTCATACACAGTGAGGTATATTGACGGTACACACAAAGTGTTTTCCACAAAAGTGGATGACAATGAATTGGTTGGTAACATACATTTTATATCAAAACGAACGGAACCCCATCACAAGCTTCGTTTTTTCCAAAGATGGATAACAGACGAAGATACAGACAATTTATGCGAAGGGATGCCTACCAAAATCCCTGGAGAGTTAGTTTTTGTTGGTTTTGAAACATCTAAAGAAAAGGAGGAATAATCATGGCATACATAAAAACACTTAGGGCACCTTTCAATTTTGTGCCACTCAATGATAAAGTATACACACCCGATTGGGCTGACAAAGTATCACAGGATGTGCCATTCAGTGACGGGGAAGATGGCATAATTGAAGTTGAGTTTGAGAACCTTTCTCCTCTTTTCACAAGAGACGGGCATTCCAAGGATAAAAAAACTAATTATTCTGCTCACATTGTTGACAAGAATGGTAATAAAAAGTATTTTATCCCATCTACAACTTTAAAAGGAATGATTCGTTCAAATATTGAAATAATGGCATTTTCCAAAATGTCACAGTATACAGACAGGTTCTATGGATATAGAATTTTTGACTCCAATCAATCAGGTGGTGACGAATACAGAAAGAATATGGAAAATGTCAGGGGAGGGTGGCTACAAAAATATGATGGAAAATATGAACTCTATCCTTGTGTAAAAAAAATACAACCAGTTAGAATTAATGAAATACTAAAGATTTTTCCCAATTATAAAAAAGGACGTTCTTCCTGGCAGAATAATTATTCTTTAGGAATGTACCCTGAAGTTCCTAATGGTAATGAAAAATGGAGATTGGTTTGCACTGGAGGAATGTTTTCTAAAAAACACGAATATTTATTCTCTGATGAGACTGAAGATGGTTTTGAATTGAGCGATAAGGAAGCAAAAATTTTTCTGACTGTCAATGAGCCAAATCCTGAATTTGAAAAATATATTAAATATTTGAATAAGGGTCATCAAATAGCCGTATTCTATCTTATGAATGAAAATGAGGAAATAACAGCTATAGGATTATCAAAAATGATTAGATTCCCTTATAAATCAAATGTTAAATCAATTATTGACAAACAGCAGATTAAGAAAGACGGGTTAGATTTAAGTGAAACCATTTTTGGAAATGCCAACGAAAATGATGCATTAAAAGGAAGAATCCAATTCACCCATGCATTTACAGATGCTTTTATTAAAGACAGTGAACTTATACAGAAAAAGGGCGTGTTAGGGGGTCCCAAAGCCTCGTATTACCCGTTATACTTAGCACAAGACGGCAATAAATATCATACTTATAACAATCCTGTGGGAATTAGCGGAAGAAAAAAATATAGAATACATTATAATTCTGAACCAACTATTCCTGCTGGCAATGGTAACGAAAAAACTGAAACAACCTTGAAAGCTTTGCCAGCAAAACATAAATTCGTGTTTAGGATAAATTTTCATAATATGAGAAAAATTGAAATTGGTGCTATTTTGTCAGCGTTGACATTTCATCTAAACTCTGATGCACACCATAATGTTGGTCAAGCGAAAGGTTGCGGTTTGGGGAAGTTATCCAAGATGCATATTCAACTTAAAATGCTGAAATATGATATAATAGATTATATTAAAGCATTTGAAACTGAAATGAATAATTGGTGTAAGAAGAATAATATAGCACCATGGGTAGAAACAATTCAAGTAAATCAACTAATTGCTATTGCAAGAGAACACAATAATGAAGATTTATCATACATGGAATTAAAGGAGTATGGATTCTACAAAAGAAATAAGAATTTCAAAAAATTAAAAGAAACAATAAAACCGATAAAAAGTCTAATTGACTAATTTCTTGGTGATAGGGCGTGTGTGTTTAACACGCCCATCATTTACTTTTGATATCATCATAACACAACCAATAATATTTGGTTTTTATATAGCAAATCTAATTATCAATAATATGAAAAAAGTTTTATTTTTGTCCTTATCTCTATTTGTATTTTCTCTATCTTTTGCACAAAATCCTTCATTAAAGGCAATAGTAACAAAAGAATTTAGAGCGTATAATCAAATTCTTTTAAAATTTGACACATTTCACGAAGGGGATGAGGTGACAATTCATGCGTATAAGAAGAAAAATGGTTTGTATAATTTTGTTATCTCTACAGATGATTTCGCTAACCAGTTATTAAATGCTGAAAGTATCCCATTTGATGTTCAAGAAAAGCAACTAAAAAAACTACCAAACGCATTAAGCGATGATATGAGGCTATTAGTGAAGCAGATAGAAAGTGATATAATTAAAAGGAAGAAATTTGAAACAAAATCAGATGCACTTTCAGGTATAATTAAAGTTGTAGTAAGGAAGGATGAAGAACTGGTATCGACAGAACGAGGAAACGATTCACATTTAAAATTAAAAGAAGGAGATACTATTTGCGTTATTGGATATACAAAAGAATACTCAAATCACCTTTTTGCAATTTACAATAAACAAGTGGCTGGTATATATAAATCACTCAATAACCCATACGAATCAGATATTCCAATTAGGTTCCTGCCATCAGTGAATGACTCAGAAGTTTTATCTACTATAAAAAGGGAAACAAAAAACATATCTTTGCGTTATAGAGAAAATGTACTTAAAGGCAACATAAAAGCAGTAATTACTGACAAACATTTAAGCCGAAACCCCATTGTTGCAAATAGCAATATAATAGATGGTGATACAGTAACAATAGTTGGCTATTCTAAAAATAACGGCATTTCTAGTTTTGCGGTATACAATGATAAAGGTGCTGGCATTTTTACTTCTAGAAGCCAATGGACAAATATAGATGATGTTTTAAAAAACACCGATGAAATTAGATTT
>Ga0247609_10006081_pt1 | contig 11687 bp, 10 predicted proteins | sample 172DNAGHGlowgp2_FD_193487 | JGI IMG/M metagenome (GOLD analysis project Ga0247609, IMG submission 193487) | Sheep rumen microbial communities from Palmerston North, Manawatu-Wanganui, New Zealand - 1728 DNA GHGlow gp2 | ecosystem: Host-associated > Mammals > Digestive system > Stomach > Rumen ... | reverse complement strand
TTCGATAAAAGCAGGGAAAGAATTCAACAATTAGTCGATCGCTCTCCTAAAGCTCTTCGATACTATTCTGATGCGTATCCTTTACTTGGAAATCTGTTATTAAGGTTCTCATCTTTCACTAAAAAACAAAAGTCAAACTTTTACAGTTTAAGGCGCTAATTCTAATTTTAGACATTACATTCCTGCTCTATGTCACTGTTCTAAGTGCTTTTTTAGGTTTTTGAAGACTTTGTTATCTGCATTTAAAATTTTCGTTTTTGCCTTTAACAGATTTGCTTTTGCTAAGTTTAATTTTCCTCATCTTAAATCTTCTTTTTCTCTTTCTTCTTTTATTTAACTCCTCTTCTTGGACACTCCCAAAATTTTAACTATCGTAGTCTGCGACAGTAAAACTACACGCCTTTAAAGTTCTTTTGTAATAAAATACACAAAAATTTTAAATCGTTTCTACGTCAAAAATATTGATTAATTTCTATAAATTATGTTATTATAAAGAATAGTAAGTATGGTGATTTGTCAAAAATATATCAAAAGAAGGTTTTATAATGAAAAAGCTTATTTTTATTTTGATGATAATCAGTTTGTTTTTAGGAGCTATGAGTTTAGAAAGTACCTGTGAAAAAAATAAAGTTGATTCGACAGGTGCAGAAATATCAACTTTGAGAATAGGGTATGTAGAGAGTGAAACGTTTGACTTATATACAAATTTGATCCAAAATATAGCAAACAATTTTCAAAAAGAAGGAGTTTTAAAGCAATACAGTTTAGACTCCAAAACCGGCAAAGAAGCATGGCTTAAAATGTGCGAAAATAATAATTCAAATGAATTTAAATTTGTAAAAGATATGTATTTTAATTTGAAAGATATGAATGAATCAGAATATAAGAAAGCTATAAATTTTAATGATGTTGATTTAGTAATCGTTATGGGAACTACAGCGGGGAAATATTTCGCTGAAAACGAAACTAAAAATAAGTTTATGGTTTTTGGAGCAGCTGACCCTATACTATCCGGAATAATAAAGAGTGAAACCGAAAAGAATAATCCAAATGCGTTTGCACACATAGATAGAGCTAAGTACAAAAGGCAGATACAAGTAGGACATAAAATACTGAATTTCAAAAAAGTTGGGGTAGTATATCAAGATGACGAAGCAGCGTATGCATATTCTGGAATAGACTCTTTAAAAGAAGCTGCAAAAGAACTAGATTTTGAAATTGCTATAAAGCATGTTGATGAAGCAAAAGATGAAAATGATTATGCTAGATATTATAAAGACTTACAAAACGCTTATAAGGAACTTGTAGATGAAAAGATAGATGTTCTATATATAACCACAGCAACAATAGAAGACGAAAAACTATATGAGCTTTTAAATCACGATATTTATCCAAACAAAATACCAACAATTGCTCAAACCAGTGAAAATCAAGTGAAATGTGGAGCTACCCTGGGTGTAACTTTACTTGATTCAGAAGAGCAAGCGGCATTTGCAGTAGCGCAGATAAAAAAATATAAATCCGGGGAAGATTTTGAAAAATTAGATCAAGTCAATGAAAGCACTCCTAAAATATATATAAATTATGATGTTGCTAAGAATATCGATGTAAAAATTCCTTTTTCTATTCTTTTAATTACTGATGCTATTTATCACTTAGATAACAACGCTTAATAAAAATTAAAGAATGAAAATAAAAAGGAAGGTAAGATTATGGATAATAAAAACTTAAAAGAAAAGCCAAAAACTAGTAGAAAACTATTTTTAAATTTTGTTTCTTTAGTTATGCTAATTTTTATTTTCGTCACAGCATTTTCATCTATATTAAATATAATGTCTTATAACAAACTAATGAATCAAATATATACAAATGCAAACAAATTAATTTCAACTAGCAGTTTAAACAGAATTGAATATTCTTTAAGCTTTGGAAAACCAATTGAAAAATTTTATGGCATGAAATCTATTTTAGATGAAAACTTACAGTCATCATCGGATTTTCTTGGAGCGTATGTAGTCAACGACAAAAATGAAATCCTTTATTCGGCAGGAAAAGAAATCAGTAAAGTTCCGGAATATGTCTTGTCGAGTGAATATGTAGAGACGGATGAAGGTCTATACACTTCTCGAAAAATAAATGATAATGCTGCAATGGTCTGGCTTTTAGATAAAACGCCTGCATCTGAAGAGATAAATATTTATAAAGCTAAAATAGTTAAAATTGATGTTGTTTTAGCAGTAGTAGCTTTATGCTTAACTGTCTTGCTATATTTTATAGTTTTAAAGAAAAAAGGGATTGTAAAATTTGATAGTGTAAAAGTGCCTATTATTTTAATATTTGTATTAACGCAATTGCTGTTTGGCGCTTTCGCTATGCAAACTTATATGTCAGGGTACGAAAGGTCTATTTCTAAAGTAGCTAGTGACATTTCAAAAGTTGTAAAGGATGATGCAATTAAAGTAACATCTCAAGGAATACCTTTTGAAGACTTTTTCGAATTCGATAAATATTTATTAAGTTTGGTAGAGGATATTCCGGAGATTGACAATATATATATTACGGCTAATAAAATCGGCGATAGTACTATGGATAAGATAGTATATAATGGTAAAGTATATTACGTTAATGTTGAATCGAAAATAGATCAAGAAGTAGTAAATAAAAGAATGCTACAAATTTTTATTGATGCTATCATTTTGATTATAATAATAATTTTATTCTGCTTAGAATTGAGTTTATTCCTAGGAAAATCAGCTGACAAATATGAAGAAAAACGTATAACTAAGAAAATAGACAGTGGAATAAACATCTCTGGAGTTAGGATGTTCTTTTTCGTAGTACAAATGGCTTTAAGTTTAGACGCTGGATTTATTTCTATAGTTTCTATAAAAATGTTCAATGCTCTTGGAAATGCTGATTTACCCGAAAGTCTCTGTGGATTTCCTGTGACTATCAATATTATAGCGACAATTATTGGTATAGTTATTTGGGGAAAACTAATTTCGAAAATTGGTTTGAAATTCACAATGAGTTTAGGACTAATCTTTAGTTCAATAGGTTTAGTATTTTCATCTTGGGCTAGTAACCTATATACTTTGTCATTTGCAAGATTTATTTGCGGATTTGGTTTAGCGGCTATTCTTTCAAGTTCTAAAGTCTGTGCTTCACTTCCGAAAGATATAAAAGAAAGAACAAAATTTTCTTCTGCTTTAACAGTTGGTATGTTAGCTGGAGCAAGCTGTGGAGTAGTCATAGGAGGTTTAACGGCAGATAGAACATCATATAGTTTTGTCTTTCTGTTAGCCGGAATATTATCACTTGCCTCTTTAATGTTACTCCCAATTATGAATATTAAAAATTCTTCAAAAGTCGAATCAGCTCTTTCATTTAATCAATTAAAAACTATTTTTAAAGTTCCGATGGCAGTTGCTTATATTTTGCTAATAGTAATCCCAATGTATGTAGCAAGTATGTTTTTAAGCTATTCGGTTCCACTTTACGGAGATGAAATCGGCTTAACTCAAACGGTAATTTCAGCGCTAATAATGTTAAATTATATTATCACAGCTTATTTGACAAATGCAGTCTCAAATTTCTTAATGGAGAGAATAAATATAAAAACCCTAACGGTAATTTACGTTTTAATGGTTACTGTTTTGATAACATTGTTCTGCGTATTTAATAACTTAATCGTAACAATTATTTCGATAATTTTATTATCGGTTGCGGACGCTTTTGGATTAATAGTTTTAGTTGAGACGTTTTATGTTCTGCTGGGAGACAAAGTGAATAGAGCAACGAGTATGCTACTATTTATACTTATAAGCAAAGTTGGATGCGCTATGGCACCAAGTGTAATTTCTAATAATTTGAATAAAGGTGTAGCTGCTGCATCTTTTATAATACCGATAATTTTATCAGTTGGTATAGTAGGGTTCCTGGCTTTGAGCACGATCATAAAGCTAAAACATAGAAAAAACGTGTGATTGTACTGAGATTTAATCTTCAAACAACAATTTAAAAAGTATCATAAACAAGCATATGTTAATCATCCTTGGGAAAATTAGTATTAGTTTATATTTCAAGGGTGATTTTCTATGTTAAAAATAAAAAAAACAGTATCCACAGTATGCGTGCTGTTCTTGATATTTATAATCTCATTGTTCGTTGTTGTAATGATGTATATGGCAGTTGATCAAAAATTTAGCAAGAACTCAAATCTTTCATTATCAGAAGTTAAAACTTCTTTTCAGAATAAATTAACTATAGATTTTACAGAATGGAATCAAAATTGCGATTGGAATTTGTTAGTTATAAATTCTCAAAATCCGATTCCAAAAAATGTTGAATTAAACTTAAAACCTTGCAGAGACAGCCAAGTAGACGCAAAAATCACTAGTTATCTTAATGATATGATAGAAGATGCTTATAGTCAGGACATTAAACTTTGGATCTCTTCTGGATATAGATCTAAAGAAAAACAAAATGAATTGTTTACAAATAAGGTAAAAGAATATATGAAACAAGGTTACACTGAGAAAGATAGCGAAAATCTTGCTCAGACGATAGTAGCAAAACCAGGTACAAGTGAACATAATCTTGGTTTAGCAGTTGATTTAAATGGCGTACAAAATGACTTTAATAGCACGGAAGAATTCTTATGGCTCAATGATAATGCTGCAAATTATGGATTTATTTTGAGATATGATGATTCAAAACAAAATATAACAGGTAAGATTTACGAACCGTGGCATTTTAGGTTTGTAGGAATTGATCACGCTAAAAAGATGAAAGAAAATAACCTGTGTTTAGAAGAATATGTGTCCCAACTTATTTTAAATAAATATTAAGGGCTTTTAGTTTTTATCCTGCAAAATATTTTTTGTCAATATTTCGGCGCGCAAAATCCCCTCCAATATTTCTCTTAATTCTTTTTTTAGATCTTTCATGTCTTGATTTGCCCCTTTAGCGTTGATGAAACCCCATACCCCATAGCATAAAAATCCTGCGATTTTTTTAGCGTCATATTTTAATTTTAAAGCCACACTTTTCTTTTGAGCGTGAGTTTCAACGTGATCTAAGACATACTTATAAAAGGCAAAGTTTAAATAAGGATTTTCATTAACATTTGTATGTGAAAAAAAATTTATATTTTCGTAATACATAGTTAATATACAGTCTAATAAATTGCAATAACCTAAAATATAATCATTAGTGGGATTATTTTTTTCTTGCAATCTATAATATTCATCTTTTGCTATTTTTATCATATCCTTAGCAATATCTTCCACTAGATCATATTTATCATTGTAGTGAGCGTAAAAAGTAACTCTGCTAACGTCAGATTTATCGCAGATTTCTTTTACAGTTATTTGATCGAAGTTTTTTTGAGTCAATAAGTTCATCAAGGTTTGCTTTAAGTATTTTTTTGTTTTTTTAATTCTCTTATCTTCTAACAAAATTTAACACTTCTTTCAATGTGTATAAATAAAATTACATATTATCCACTCTGTTATTCTATTTGTTTTCTCTATGTATTAAAATTATAACACTTGTAAAAATATCTTTCAAATGTTAGTTTAGAAAATGTATTAAATAAAAAGCGAGGTAAACTATGAAAAATTTTATATTAAGCTGTTGTTCAACAGTAGATTTATCAGAAGAACATCTTAAAAAGTTAGATATTAATTATGTTTGCTTTCACTTTTCATTAGACGGCAAACAATACGATGATGATTTAGGCAAGACTATGTCATATGAAAATTTTTATAAAGCTTTAAAGTCGGGTGCTGAGCCAAAAACTTCACAAGTAAATGTTTCTGAATTTATAAATTATTTCACACCATTTTTAGAATCCGGTACAGATATTTTACACATAAGTTTATCTTCTGGTATTTCTGGAGCTTATAATTCAGCAGTGATAGCAAAGGAAGAGCTTTCAGCAAAATATCCTGAAAGAAAAATATACATAGTGGATTCGCTTTGTGCTTCATCCGGGTACGGACTTTTTATGGATAAATTAGCAAGTCTCAGAGATGAAGGTAAGAATATCGAAGAGATTTATAATTGGGCAAATAAAAACAAATTAAAATTAAATCATTGGCTTTTTTCAACGGATCTTTCATATTACGTCAAAGGTGGGAGAATCTCAAAAGCCGCTGGTTTTATAGGATCTATCTTGAGAATTTGTCCTTTTATTTATGTTAACGCCGAAGGAAAGCTCATTCCGGTAGCAAAACCTCGAAGCAAAGAAAAAGCGATGGAAGAATTGCTAAAAAGAATGGAAGAAAATGCAATAGGAGGGCTAGAATATAACGATAAATGCTATATTTGCCATTCGGATTGTCTAGATGACGCTAAAAAAGTTGCAAGTCTGATTGAAAATAAATTTAAAAATCTAAACGGGAAAGTTTTAATAAATAGCATAGGCACAACCATTGGAAGCCACTCTGGCCCGGGTACAGTTGCGGTTTTCTTTTGGGGGAAAGAGAGAAACTGATAATTTTTAGAGTCCCGTAGAATAAGGTTATTTATAAAACTAAGTCTTAAGTATAGAAAAAAGCCACGCGTTAAGCGCGTGGCTTTACATTTTAATCAATTTAATTATTGTGGAAGTAAATCGTATAAAATTGTTGTGAAGGAGTTCCATCCAAACTCAAGTAATAGTTCGAATGCGCTCAGCAAATATCCAGAAGCTTTAGATGCAAAGGAAATTATATTGCCAAATCCTATTAAGTAGCACACTCCAACAAGCAAGCCAATTGCTCCTATTTTCAAAGCTAGCGGAATCAATGAACATAAAGAATCTTTTAAATTGTTTTGGATCTTTCTAAATTCTTTTTTCATACTATCAGTAAGACTACCTTTTAATTTTGCTTTTCTAAAGTTAACTACTTGTCTAAGAAGATTGATATCGTTTTTTAGTTTTTCATCGTTTTTATTTGTTTTCAACATTTCTTTTTCCAAGCTGTTTAAAGCTGACAAAGCTTTGTCACAATTGTAAACTGGATCTTCGTTACACGGTGGATTATATAGCTCATCAATCTCTTTCTTCAAAAAAGGATTAATCTTAAGGATATATTCTCCAGGTTGAGTTTCTTTTTTAGGATTTTCCACTGTTAGAGTAATATTTTGATTTTGCTGACCAGTCTGCTTTTTTGTAGTAGAGTGCTTTTTTAATTTAATAGTTTTTGAAGATTTAGATGCTAAAGCGTTAGGACCATCTGCACTGCAAGACAAACTCACAGCTGAACCTGCTAATAATGTAACTGCTAAAATACTTGATACTAATTTTTTTAAATTTTTCATTTTTCATTCTCCTTTAAATTTTAATTATTTGATTTTTGATTTCCTTTTTTTTAACTTACAAGTCTATTATATCATTCTCACAGGTTCTATTGGTGAATATTTCATGAATAATTTATGAACTTTTTGTTAACTTTTAATCTTTTTAAAAATTAAGGAGATTTTTTAAGTAAAAATAAAAAACCACCTGTAAAATTGGCGGTTTTTAACTTTTGGATAAAGATTTAGCTATAATTAGTAAGCTATAAGTTAATCCTTACATACAAAAAGCAGCCACGATCTAACTCATGGCTGCATAAATACTTATTTTTTTGGATATTTCCTTTTAGGTTCTTTTTTTTCATTAGAATTATTTAAATCTGGAGACTTATTTTCAGATTCATCTTCTTTTTTGATTTCATCTTTTTTTTCACAATTACATGGAACGTATTTTTCTTCCATGCAACCACAATCACACATTTCTTTGTCAAAGTCGAAACCTTCGTCGACAAAATCTTTATATCCAGAAAGATCATCTTCCATATTGATTTGAACTAACTTTTCTTTTAGCTTTAATATTTCTTTCTTAGATTCATCTATAGCCTCACAGATTTTTTTCATCTCATTATCCGGTACATCTCTTAAGTCATTATAATAATGTTTACCTAGAGTAACGTAAGATTTAACAATCGCATTTGATTCTTTTTTTATTAATCTTTTAATTTTAGCACTTTTAGTAAATTTTCTGTTTTTTTCAACTACATAATCAAGTGCACAGTTTACTGTTTCTCCGATGTTTTTTAAAAAATCCATAACTCAAAACCTCCAAAAAGTTTATTTACTTAATATTATACTACTATATAAAAAAGTTTCAACACTTAATTTAACATTTTAATTCTTAATTAGTTTTTACAAAATTTAAGTTATTATTTATAAACTAAACCTTTATGATTTCAGAAATATGCGAAGAAATTTTGTCCGTGATACTTTTAGAATCATCCATGCTTTTCCCTACAGTAGTTATATAAACTTTTATCTTAGGTTCAGTTCCGGACGGTCTAATAATAACTTTATTATCACCTTCAAGATAATACGAAATAACATTTGATTTTGGAAGATCTATATGTGTTTCTTCTTTTGTTTCTAAATTTATTTTTTTGCTTATACTGTAATCAGCTAACTTTAAAACTTTAAACCCTGCTATCTCCTTTAAAGGATTTGCCCTGATTTCGCCCATAATGTTTTTCATTTTATCTAAAACTGCAGTTCCGGTAAAATTAAAGTTCAACAATGTATTTTTATAAAAGCCATATTTTTGATACAGCGAATTTAAATATTCAACAAGAGTTTTATTTTGAGTTTTAAAAAATGAAGCCATTTCGCATATGAGCATAGCTGCTACAATTCCATCTTTATCTCTTACATAAGTCCCTGAAAGATATCCATAACTTTCTTCAAATCCGAAAATAAATCTATCTTTTTCATTTTTCTTCTCTAAGTTTAATATTTGTTCTCCAATATATTTAAATCCCGTTAAGACTTCTTTCAATTCGCAGCCATAATTTTCCGCGATTTTATTTGCTAAGTCAGTAGAAACTATCGTCTTTACAGCAAATGGTCTTTCTGGCAGAGTTTTGTTATTTTTCTTTTGAGATAAAATATACTCAAGTAGCATTATCCCAACTTCGTTGCCGGTTATGAGTTTAAATTCATTTTTATTTTTTACGGCTATTCCGATTCTATCGCTATCTGGGTCTGTCGCTATAACTAAATCTGCATCTTCCTTTTTAGCTTTTTTTATGGCTAAGTCCAAAGCTTCTTTTACTTCCGGATTTGGATACTTACAAGTTGGGAAGTTTCCATCCGGGTATTCTTGCTCTTCTACGACGCTTACATTTTTAACTCCAATTTTATCTAAAATACTTCTTACAAATTTATTTCCAGCGCCATTTAATGGAGTATAAACCACTTTTAAATTTGCGTTTTGGCACACATCTTTATTTATACTTTGTTCGTATACAGCTTTTAAATATTCTTCTTTTACATTGTCTTTTATATAACTTATTTTATTTTCGGCAATTGCCTTATCGAAATCTTCGACTTCAATATTAAAGATATCGTTATTTTCTATGCAATTGTAGACTTCATTAGCGGCATTTTCTGTAAGTTGACTTCCATCTTCTCCAAAACATTTATAACCGTTATATTGAGACGGATTATGGCTTGCAGTTATCATGACACCAGCTTGGGCTTTAAGGGATCTCACTGCAAAAGATAAAAATGGCACAGGACTTAATTCTTTCACAATGTAAACTTTAACGTTGTTTGCAGCTAATACTTTAGCGGTTTCCTTTGCAAAAAGATCTGATTTTTTTCTTGAATCGTAAGATATAGCTACGCTTGGATTTTTATAATTTGCATTTAAGTAATCTGCTAAGCCTTTTGTAGCTTTTCTTACAGTATAAATGTTCATTCTGTTGCTACCCGCTGCTAAAACGCCTCTAAGCCCAGCTGTTCCAAAAGTTAAGTCCATATAAAATCTATCATATATTTCGTTTTTATCTTTTTCTATACTTTTTAAATCGTTTATTAAATCTGGGTCTTCTTTTGCTTTATCTAACCACAAGTTATATTTTTCAAGTTCTCTCATCACGAAATCCTACCCTTTCAAAAAAGTTTTAATCATCTTAAACTTATTTTGCCAAAACATATAATAAATTATAACTACATAATTCCAATTTACAAATTCATTTTATCATAAATTTTAAGATAATAAAACCATTTTTAATAGAATGATTTTTATCAACTTAGAATATAGATATAAAGAAAGGAAGGATAATAAGTGTTTATATTAACAGTAAAGTCTAATAGAATAAAAAAAGTCATTGTATTTACATTTTTAACAGCTTTAGCATTGTTTTCGATTTTCACATTAACGACCATAAATAAGATGGATTCTAGTCATCAGACAGGAAAAAATATATCGGTGATTAAAAACATTTCAAAGGTGAAATCGAATGAAGACCGTGTAAATTTTTTATCTCAATTTGGATGGAAAGTAAATCCCGAACCATTAGAAATGGTAGAGATAACTATTCCTGAAAATTTTAATTCTACATATGAAAATTATAACGCTATTCAGAAGAATCAAGGTTTAGATTTGTCAAAATACAAAGGTAAGGTCTGTACACGTTTTACGTACCAAGTTTTAAATCATAAGGATTCTTCTAAAGGAGCAAGAGCTAACATTTTAGTATACAAGGGCAAAATAATCGGTGGAGATATTTGTTCCGTTGAACTTGGTGGTTTTATGCATGGTTTTTTGCAAAATGAAAACATTGATAAAGAACTGCGATCGACTAATTTGACTGATCACAACACAGAGGCGAAAGATGTCTTATCAAATAATACTTTTGAAAAAAGCCAACCTGTAAAAACTACTTTTAACGAAAATCCTGCTCCGGATTTTAACAATCCTTCTTTCCCGGTTGATTGAGTAATCTTAAAATAAAAAGATATACACTTAAAAAGGATACTATGGTAAAATAGAAGAATGAAAAAATAAAATACCAACGATGCGGGAATGAATGTGTGACAACGAGAGTACTCACCAAAAGTAATCGAATAAAAGAAGAAAGAGAATTTAAGTGAAGGAAAATTAAACTTAGCAAGAGCAAATCTGTTAAAGGCAAAAACGAAAATTTTAAATACAGATAACATGGTCTCCAAAGACCTAAAAAACACTTGGAATGGCGATGTAGAGCAGGGATATAATGTCTAACGCCTTCAACAGTATAAGTTTGAATTTTGTTTTTTAGCGAAAGATGTGAACCTTCATAACAGATTTCCAAGTAAAGGATACGCATCAGAATAGTATCGAAGAGCTTTAGGCTAGATATCAACTAATTGTTGAATTCTTTCCCTGCTTTTATCGAATGCTATATCATAACCTACAATCTGCCTTTTATCTCTGCTAACAAGAGTCATTACGTAAATTCTGTTTTTTTCTCTCTACAAACGAATAACGTTCATCCATTTTTATAACTTCCACCCTTTAGTTTGGGTAACTTTTGTTTGTAAGCGTTTTAGCGTATTTTTTTATACAGTACAAGCATATATTTTTACTTGTACCTAATATCCTCCCAACTGCTCTTCCACTGTTTCCTTCCATATACAGTTTTATTGCCTGTTTTTTTATCTCTTCACTATATGTCATTTCCTTTGGATTTGGCGTGTATACTTTTCCACAGTGTTTACATTTGTATTTTTGGCTTCCTGCCCTCGTTTTTCCTGCTTTTATTTGTCCTGTTTCTTTTCCACAATTTTTACATCTCATTTTTCTATTATATCATATATTTTCTTTTTGGGCACTCCCTTACCTAGCAAGATATTGACAATATTCT
>Ga0247609_10006078_pt1 | contig 11691 bp, 8 predicted proteins | sample 172DNAGHGlowgp2_FD_193487 | JGI IMG/M metagenome (GOLD analysis project Ga0247609, IMG submission 193487) | Sheep rumen microbial communities from Palmerston North, Manawatu-Wanganui, New Zealand - 1728 DNA GHGlow gp2 | ecosystem: Host-associated > Mammals > Digestive system > Stomach > Rumen ... | reverse complement strand
CCGTGAAGAATGGAAAAGGACGGCGCCAGCCTTGCAGCATGATACCGTACATCTCGTTGTCTTTGCAAACCGGTGTCTCAAACACAGCGTCCCAATTGGCAATTACAGCCGAGTCAAGGGTTTGACCGTCTTTTTGCAGATAGACCATTTTGCCATCGGCATTGGCAAGGTTCACATTGACCTTAAAAGTCTCAGTCTTAGGGGTTGAGGTGCAGGCGAATAAGCCCATAGCAAGCACGCCTAATAGTATAAGTTTCGTTTTCATAGTGTATGTTGTTTTACTACGACTGTTGACTATGACTATGACCGCTTTTACGAATGTTAAAGCAGTCATAGTCATTGTCACAAGTCATTGTCAATTCAGGATTTCAGCAAGTTTTGCCGTCAAGTCTTCCCCTCTCAAGCCTTTGGCCACCATGGTGCCGTTCTGGTCGAAGAGGAAATTGGACGGGATGTAATAGATCATATAGTCTTCGCTGGCCTTGTTTTCGGCATCACGCACCTGCGTCCAAGGTAACTGATCTTCCTCGACGGCTTGCAACCAAGCGGCTTCGTCTTGGTCGACGCTAACACCAATGACATTGAAGCCTGCCCCATGGAACTGTTCGTAGGCAACTTTCACGACAGGGTTCTCCTTGCGGCAGGGACCACACCACGAAGCCCAGAAGTCGACCAAGGTGAGCTTGTTTTGGGGAATCATCTCGGATAAAACAACCTCCGTGCCATCATTGGTTTTTAGGGTAAAATCGATGAACGGTTGACCCACATCCAAACGCTGCTGCTTGGCGATATAGTCATTGAGGTGGTCACGGTAGATGGATTCGGTGGTAAACATGCCAACCAATTCTTTCAACTGGTCGATGGGATAGTCTTGCTTTACGCCATCGAGGATGTAATGGGTAACAAAACTCTCCGGATGCGCTTTGATGTAATCGTCGCGGAAGTTGTCTTGTTGCTCCATCAACGCCGTGCCGACTTTGTTGAGCGAATCCATCATGATGGAATCGTTGTCAGCAAAAGCTTGCTGCATGTCGGCGTACAGATCGCGAATCTGAGTGTCAAAAGCTTTCAGCTGGTCGTTATAGGCATCCAGTTCAGCTTGCGTTTCCGAAGCGATGATCTCAACATCTTGTGGGTTGTTCATATCGCCTACAAAAGCGACATCCTTGTTATCGGCAAAGAAAGGCATAGAGCCTCGTTTCCCTTTCACTTTCAAAGCGTAAAGAAGCTGCGGATTGTCAACAGGCGCAGTCAATACGGCTTGGTCGGCAACAATGACAGCCGAATCGATGGTGACGGGCACATTGTCGACATATTTTTGCAAGTAAACAGTCTTTTCGTTGCCATTTGTCAAACCCACATTGACTTTAAAGGTTTTCTTTTCGTTACAGGCTGTCAGGCCAAGGACCACAGCAAATAGAAATAGTAGATGTTTTTTCATTGTAAATCAAATATTTATTGTGTTATTCTCTTTTCTTTTCCGATTTGAAAATGTATAGAATCATCATGATCAAGAAGATGGAAACAGGCACGCTGAGCAAAATGCGCAACAACACCTGACCCATGAGCCTGATACTGAACGACTCGAGGAAAAACAACGCGAAATGATGGATAAACACCATGCATAGCACATACCGGAAAAACCAAAGTCCACCCAACTGACCAAGATTCGGTTCGGTGATGTTTTCAAACTTGATGTTGCCCGAAATCAGCTTGATAATGGACGGTCGGCAAAAAGCCATCAAGGTGGTGGCTCCAGCATGAAGCCCTGGTGTGCCCGTAAACAAGTCGACGGTCAAACCTAAGGCAAAGCCCAAAACCAGCAATTGCCATTTGGGCGTGCTGAACGGCAGCAACATGATGAAAACCAGATAAATATAAGGATGCACATACCCTCCAAGGCGGATATGGTTAATGACCAGCACTTGAAAGAGTACGAGCACGACGAAACGGATGATTTGTAGTATGGTCTTGTTCATATCATTTGAGTCTGGCTTTGAGCGAATCGAGCTCGGGTTTGTGCAAATCTCTAATCACATAGACATGCCTCAAGGTGGCGAAGTCGGTGGCAAAACGAACCTTAGCTTTGTTCAAGGCATCGACAGCAGTGGGGTAAAACTCCTCCACCGTACCCACCATGAGGTCCTCGGGGAAGATGTAAGAATGCGAACTGGTCAAAATGGTATCGCCTTTCTGCAAAAGGATATGCGTCGGGATGTCTTCCACCATGCCGTATCGGTAATTGTTGGTCTCCCACTTCAAGCTGGCGAGTTCCTGGCTTTCCTTGATGCGCACACCCACAACGGACTTGCTATGCAATAGGCTCATCACAGAGGCGTAATGGCGGCTCACATCGGTCACCACACCCACGATGCCGTCGGTAGAAATGACACCCATGTCGCGCACAATGCCGTCAACCTTACCTTTATTAATTATTATATAATTGTTGGCTTGATTGGTACTGTTGTTGACGACCTGTGCGGGAATGTATTTATATAAGGTGTCGCCCTCACTGATGTCGAAGGTACAAGTCGTGGTGTCGTAAACCACCGACAGCCTTTGCCTAAGCAAGGCATTCTCTTCGGCTAGTTGTTCGTTGGCGCTGTTGAGGCGGAAATAGTTACCCACCTCGCTGCTCCACTCGTAGACTTTGCCCACGACATCATTAGTCGTGTTCACCATGCGGTCGCGATGAAAGCGTTGGCTGTTGGCGAGCAACAAGACGGAAATCACCTCGAGCAAGATGAACAAGATGACGAAGTGGTGTTTAATGATGAAACGCCGTAGGTTGTACATGGTTGTTTTAATGCTGAATGCAGAATGTTGAATGCTGAATGAGGAAAACTTGTCGTACGACATTCCTCATTCCGCATTCATAATTCAGCATTATTTGATCAAGAAAGTAAATCTGTCGAAGTTCTTCAAGGCGATGCCGGTACCACGGGCGACGGCGCGCAACGGGTCTTCCGCCACATGGATGGGCAGCTTGGTCTTGGCGTTGAGACGTTTGTCGAGGCCACGCAGCAAGGCACCACCACCAGTCAGGTAGATACCCGTGCGGTAGATATCAGCCGACAGCTCAGGGGGAGTCTGCTCCAAAGCATTCAACACAGCGGTTTCAATCTTCATGATGCTCTTGTCGAGGCAATGGGCGATTTCGGCATAATTCACCTTGATTTCCTTCGGGATACCTGTCAGCATATCGCGGCCCTGCACAGCGTAGTCATCGGGCGGGTTGTCGAGCTGCGGGATGGCAGCACCCACTTCAATTTTGATGCGCTCAGCAGTGCGCTCTCCCACAATGATGTTGTGCTGCTTACGCATGTATTCCTCGATGTCAGCAGTGAAGTCGTCACCAGCGATACGGATAGACTTGTTGTTGACGATGCCGCCCAAGGCGATGACAGCGATTTCGGAAGTACCACCACCGATGTCGATAATCATGTTACCCGTCGGCTCAAGCACGTCGATGCCGATACCGATGGCAGCGGCCATAGGCTCATGAATCAGACGCACCTCTTTGGCGCCGGCCTGCTCGGCCGAGTCCTTCACGGCACGTTCCTCCACCTCGGTGATACCCGAAGGGATGCAGATGACCATCTTCAGGCTAGGCGGAAACAAGGTGTTCTTGAAATTAATCATCTTGATCATCTCGCGCATCATATATTCGGCTGCTTGGAAGTCAGCGATGACGCCGTCGCGCAACGGGCGAATGGTCTTGATGTTTTCGTGGGTCTTGCCGTGCATCATCATGGCACGCTTGCCGACGGCAATGATTTTCTTCGTGTCGCGCTGTAGCGCCACGATGGAAGGCTCGTCGACGACGACCTTATCGTTGTATATGATAATCGTGTTGGCCGTACCAAGGTCAATAGCGATTTCTTTATTCAGGAATGAAAATGCTCCCATAATCTTCAGTTGTTAGTGAATAGTTGTCAGTTGTTCTTTTATCCGTTAATTGTTCCTTTGTAGAGACGGTACACACCGTCTCTACCATCATCATTCGTTAATGTCTAAAATGTCTAAATCCTGTAAATACCATGCTGATTCCGTGTTTGTTACAGCAATCGATGGATTCTTGGTCGCGCACCGAGCCGCCAGGCTGCACAATGGCGGTAATGCCCGCTTCATGGGCCAATTCGACACAGTCCTTGAAGGGGAAGAAGGCATCGGAAGCCAAAACGGCACCCTTCAGGTCGAAATCGAACGACTTGGCCTTCTCGATGGCTTGACGCAGGGCATCCACACGCGAAGTCTGCCCGATACCCGAAGCAAAGAGTTGCTTGCCTTTGGCTAACACAATGGCATTGCTGCGGCTGTGTTTCACAATCTTATTGGCAAAAACCATGTCTTCAATCTCGTTAGCGGTTGGTGCTTTTTTAGTGATGACCTTAAAATCATCAGCAGTTTCGGTGTGGAGGTCGCGGTCTTGCACAAGGTAGCCGTTCAAGGCCGTCTTCACCGTCTGAGGCCTATAGAAGTCAGCCTTCAAGCGCAGCACCACGCGGTTTTTCTTGGAGAAGAGCAGGTCAAGCACGCCTTCTTCATAATCGGGCGCCACGATGACTTCGATGAAGAGCTTGTTGATTTCCTCAGCGGCATCGAGATCAATGGGACGATTGCACACCAGCACGCCACCGAAAGCGGAAACAGGGTCACCAGCCAAGGCATCCACATAAGCCTCTTTGACAGTCATACGGCAAGCCAATCCACAAGGATTGTTGTGTTTGAGGATGGCGAAAGTAGGCTCGTCGAACTCGCGGATGAGGTTGAGGCCCGCATCAAGGTCAAGCAAGTTGTTGTACGACAGTTCTTTGCCGTGCAGTTTCTCAAACATCGCATCCAAGTCGCCGTAGAAAGTGCCTTTCTGGTGCGGGTTTTCGCCATAACGCAAAGTGATACCTTCTTCTTCGGTAATGCGCAAAGGCCTGTTGTCATCGTCTTTCACAAACCAATTCATGATGGCACTGTCGTAGTGCGAGCTCACGCCAAAGGCGTAGGCTGCAAAACGGCGGCGGTCGTCGAGGGAAGTCTCACCCTGCTGGTCTCTAAGCAATTGGATGAGTTCGCCGTAGTATTTTTGTGAAGGCACGATGAGCACATCGTTGAAGTTCTTGGCGCCAGCACGGATAAGCGAGATGCCGCCGATATCAATCTTCTCGATGATTTGCGAAGCATCTTCGGTCTTGGCCACGGTCTCTTCGAAAGGATAGAGGTCTACAATAACGAGGTCGAAAGGCGGAATGTCGTATTCCTGCATCTCTTTCTGGTCAGAGGCAAGGTTGGTGCGGCCCAAAATGCCGCCGAATACCTTGGGGTGCAAAGTCTTAACCCTCCCACCAAGAATGGATGGGTAGCCCGTGAGCGACTCGACGGTCTTCACTGAGGGGTCTAAAGGCTTGATGAAGTCGTATGTCCCTCCCGTGGAGTAAATTTGCACTCCATTTTGCATCAACAAGTCGACAATGGTATCAATGCCTGTTTTATAAAATACTGATATTAAAGCAGTTTTAATCTTTTTCAAGGGTAGAAAATTAAGGTGATTTTAAACTGCAAGATTACCAAAAATCTGCACACCGCGCAAGGGTTGAAAGCATTTTTTTTGAACAAAGATTTCAACATTTTTCAATCCTTTTGAAAACCGAATTGTTATGTAGAATTGTCAGAAAATAAAAAAAATAATCCGTTGAAAATGAATGTCATAAAATAAAAATTGATTATAAACTACAAAAATCGACTCTTCGCATTGTTTTTCTTTTTACCTTTACCGATTCAAAATTACGCGGATGGAAACGAAGTGGATTTTAAACCAATCGGTTGACAAACAGCAAGTTGATAGAATTGTCAAGGTGCTCAATATCGATGAGAACCTTGCCACTTTGCTTGTCCAACGCGGAATTACCAACTACGAGGAAGCCAAAACCTTCTTCCGTCCTTCCCTCTCCCAACTTCACGATCCCTTCCTCATGAAGGACATGGACAAGGCCGTCGACCGCGTGTTGCAAGCCATCAACAATAGCGAGAAGCTTTTGGTCTATGGCGATTATGATGTCGACGGAACCACAGCCGTTGCGGTGGTCTATACCTACCTCAAACCATTCTTCAAGAAGAAAAAAATTGAATTCTATATCCCCGATCGCTACGAAGAAGGCTATGGCATTTCCTTCAAAGGCATCGACTATGCCGCCGAAAACGGTTTCAAGCTGGTCATCGCCCTCGACTGTGGCATCAAGGCTAACGAGCGCATCGACTATGCCAACGAGCGTGGTGTCGACTTCATCATCTGCGACCACCACCGTGCGGGCGACGTGCTGCCAAACGCCGTAGCCGTGCTTGACGCCAAGCGCCCCGATTGCAACTATCCTTACGACGAGCTTTCTGGTTGCGGCGTGGGCTTTAAATTGGTTACCGCCCTGTCAATGAAGGGTTTGGGAACCATTGAGCAAGTGTATGACCTACTCGACTTTTTAGCTGTGAGCATCGCTGCCGACATCGTACCCATCACAGGTGAAAACCGCGTGTTGGCTTATTTCGGTTTGAAGCAACTCAACAAGAAACCGCGTCCAGGCATTGAGGCTATCCTGCAACACGCCAACATCTACCGACGCGATGAAGACCAGATTGATGAGGACGAGAATGTGCTGACGAGAGAACTGACTATCAGCGATTTGGTGTTTCTCATTGGCCCTAGAATCAATGCGGCAGGCCGTATCGCCAAGGCCTCCGACTCGGTGCGCCTGCTCATCGCCGACAAAAAGGAACACGCCGAAAAACTGGCTGCATCCATCAATGACCTCAACGATGAGCGCCGCGAGTTCGACAACCGCATCACCGAGGAAGCCTTGGGCATGATTGCAGACGATGTGGAACTGCGCGATGCCAAGAGTACCGTGGTGTTCAACTCAAAATGGCATCGTGGCGTCATCGGCATCGTGGCCTCGCGTCTCACCGACTACTATTATCGTCCCACTATCGTCCTGACCAAAGCCAATGGTTTAGTTACTGGTTCTGCTCGTTCCATCAAAAGCTTCGACATTTATGATGCCATCGATCACTGCTCCGACTTGTTGGAACACTTCGGTGGCCACAAGTATGCCGCTGGCCTGTCGATGAAACCCGAGAATCTTCCCGAGTTCCGCCGTCGTTTCGAGGCCTATGTCAGCGAACACCTTGTGGATGAAGACTTTGTACCCGAACTCGAGGTGGATTTGAAGATCAACTTCAGCGACATCACCTCCAAGTTCATGCGTATCCTCAACCAGTTTGCACCGTTCGGCCCGGGCAACATGGCTCCCGTGTTTTGGACCGACAATGTCATCGACGTTGGTGGCTCACGACCCGTGGGAGGTCACAAACACCTGAAACTCAATGTATCGCAAGTGGGCGATGCTGAATTAGGCGTGCCACCCTTCTCGGGCATTGCTTTCCAAAAAGGCGACCTTTTCAACCGCATCCACGACGGCGAGCCTTTCAGCATCTGCTATCATCTGGAATACAACACTTGGCAAGGCAAGACCAACTTGCAGCTCAATGTTAAGGACATTAAGTTTGAGGAGGATTTTTAATCTTTCTTACCGCTTGACCACTTTCTTCCAACTCGTTTTTCCTTCACTCATCTGCACCTTCACCATATACATACCTGATGGCCATCCGCCCAAATCCAAGTCGAAAAAGGAATTTGAAGGCACTGTTTCCAGCAAAATATTACCCATCAAGTCCATGATTTGACAATAAGTGGCGTTTTTCTCTAAAGCGATATGAATCCTGCCTGAAGTAGGATTGGGATAAATGGTAAAACTTTGATTGTCAGTAAATTTATTGACATTTGTCAAATCATTGCCTGTGGTCCAGTTTTCTGCCAGACTATTGTCGAGGTCAAGGTCTTTGAGTTGGAGGTAAGGCCCTTCGCCATCGGCTTCCGTTGGCCATGGCTCGCTGTCGGAATAACATACCTGATCGATAACATTGCCCCAAGCATCGACCAACACCAGGTTTTCCGACTTGTTGTCGAGCTTGCGCATATATTGGCCGAAAGGCGTCATTTGATAGTATTCGCTAAACAACAAAGAATCGGAACATAGGATAACAGCTTGTCGACCAGCAAGATGCGTTCCGTCTGGGAATTGATAAGTGAGCCCCAACTCACGGAAATAAATGCCTGTCAAATCCACCTCTGCATCGCCATTGTTGGTGATTTCGATGAACTCGAGATTGTCGCCATCGATGCTCCACCAGTCTTGGGGATGATAATGGATCTTGGAAATGACCAAAGGCGGCACATTGACATCGGAACAGCCTTGTGAAGAGCCAATATGGCCATTCAGCCAGTCGATGCGCTGTTGAATCCAAGTCTTCATATCATTCACATACTGAGCGTGTTGCGACATCTGGTTCCAGCGTTGGTTGTCGCGAACGATGGCTTCAGCAATCAATGTGTCTATCTCGTCAATGCGGTTAGAGATAAGGTTGTAGTCCAAAGGCATGCCTTCCTCGGTCAATTCAAACCAACGCTTGGCAAAATAGCAGCGAAACGCATCCGTATCGAACAGGTCTTTCCAAAAACGCGGTCCCGTGTTGTCCTGGTTGTCGAACTGCCACACATCGTAGCCGCTTCGGTTGCCAAAAGCGTCGTATCCGAAAGCAAGGTTATAGTCCCAGATAGGGCCTGCCCGCAATTTGCCGCAACGGTCCTTATGGAAGAAAGTGCTGAGGTGATACACATCGACATTGGAAGTGAACTCGGCCATAATTATGAAGTCGACGAAAGAAGGAATGTCGATGACCGAAGGAATACCTGTTGTGATGTCGGTGTCATAGTTGTGAGCCACAGATTCAAGGTCGAGAAACACATTGTGGATATAGTCGTTCTGAGTGCTAGTAATGTTTTCGTGTTTGGGATAGTAATGGATAAACTCGGTGTAAATCGGCCGCCACCAATTCATGAGATAGGTCTGCATGGTCCATGCCACAGGGTCATAATCGCTTCGGTTAGCTTGCACGATGTAGCCTCCAGTTACCTCAGGCAGCTGGTTGCAGGTCTCATCCATCTTCTCAATGTTGACACGATTTTTGTCCACCTTGATTTTCTCCATGAAGACATAAAGACCGCGGTAATCGCCGTTGAGGACCACCTCGCAATACTGGCTTCGCGAGGCGTATTGGCCGATTTGGTTCGATAGCTCATAAGCTAACACATCGCGCATTCCCGTTTGGTCGTATGCCAAAGGGTTGAGTATCCAGTCGTTTTCGGCAGGCATTCCGAAAAGGCTGACGTTGTTGTTGGAGACATTGTCGTCTTGGAGCGTCGTCAAGCCGTAAGGCTTCTTGTCCGAAACCATCTGAGAAGAATAGCCACGACGCTCAATGCCGATGCGCCCGTCGTAGTTGAGGAATTCGGGGTTGTCGAGTTCTGTCAAATAGTTGCGTGAGCCATCCTGATGCCAGATAATCTTCATCGTGGCCAGAACCTTAGGTTCATCGGGGATGCTGGTACCCCCATCGGTCTCAATGACCACAATGGGCAGGTTGCTGTCAGTAAACGTCTGGGCTGTGACCGCCATCGACAGAAAAACAAATATTAGGACTATAATGCGATTCTTCATGATTAGTTCAAGGTAGTTGTCGTTAGTTATTTCCAGAACTGCCACCACCTTTTTTGTCGGCCTTCCACCACTCGGGCATAGCGGCTGCGCGACTTCCTCATTTTCGAGAAGTGTGTTATAGTGCCTGCCGAGGGACCTTTCAGAGTGGTGATATGCGACGCAGAGGCAATGAAGCCGTTCTCATCGGTGTCGTCAATACCTCCATATTTGTTCTTTTTCGAGGCGAAAACGATGATATTATCGATATACCAACTTGTGACATAAGCTCCGTGCCCTTTAAAATAAAGGCAAAACTGTGGTGACTTGGTAGTCCATTCCTCCATGTCGAAGGTAAGCAGATATTGGCTTTGCGCGATACTTCCCACCAAAGTGTCTTCCCAGATGCTTTCCCAATCTTCACCGTTTTGCGAAATGCCGATACCGATCTGTGCATTGATTTCACCTAGAGTGGCTTCAAGGGCATGGTTGAACTGAAAATTGATGAAATCGTATTTGTCCAACTCCACGATAGGGGTTACCAAGCGAGTCGTACCTTCAAAGTTGAAGTCGGGATACATCTGCATTTCATGAGGTTTGCACCCTGCAAAAGTCGTGTTAGAGACATACCACACCACCCAGTCGTCGCCTTTCGCGTCCCAGCCCTCTTCGAGCCAAGGGTTGAAAAACCCCTCACACAGCACCACATCACCCTGTTGGCTGAATGCATGCAGAGAGAAAAGCAACACAATAAAAGTGAGTAGACATTTTTTCATTCAACTTCTTGATTTCACTTCGTTGATTCTACGAATTTGGGACAAAAATAGGAAAAATCTTGGACTCTATTCTTTTACGAGGTGTTTTTCTTATTTTTGCGGCATAAACGGACAAATTTATGGCAAAAGAGAAAACCGTCTTTTTCTGCAAGGAATGTGGCAACGAGTCGCCAAAATGGTTCGGGAAATGCCCCGCCTGCGGCGCATGGAACACCTGCGTTGAGGAAACCGTAGTGACGGGAAAGGACTCTAAATCAGTAAAAAAAACCGTTGGCTTGGAGATGGACAAAGGCTTGCCCGTACCCATCAACGAAATCACCAACGCCAAGGAACAACGCATCATTTTGCCTTACGAGGAACTTAATCGCGTTTTAGGTGGCGGCCTTGTGCTCGGCTCATTGACCCTTGTGGGCGGTGAACCCGGCATTGGCAAGTCGACATTGCTCTTGCAGACGGCACTTCAATTAGCTGGAAGAAAGATACTTTACATCTCGGGCGAGGAAAGCCAGACCCAAATCAAGATGCGGGCCGAGCGCATCGGCATCCACAACACCGATTGCCTCATCCTGACCGAGACCAATACGCAGGAAATCCTGAAACACTTCAAGAACGTGCAGCCCGACATCGTCATTGTCGACTCCATACAGACGCTTGAATCGCCTTACGTCGATGCCACGGCGGGCAGCCTTTCACAAATTCGTGAGACGGCCGCGGAGATGAACAAAATCGCCAAGGCATACCAAGTGCCTGTGTTCCTCATCGGCCACATCACCAAGGACGGCAGCATTGCCGGACCGAAGATTCTGGAGCACATCGTCGACACGGTGCTTCAGTTTGAGGGCGACCGCCACTATGGCTTCCGCATTTTGCGCACGATCAAGAACCGCTTCGGGTCGGCCTCCGAGTTGGGCATTTTCGAGATGAACGCCTCGGGCCTCCGCGAAGTGACCAACCCCAGCGAGATTCTCCTCTCGCAACGCGACGAGGAGGTGAGCGGCATCGCCATCGCTGCCACCATGGAAGGCCAACGCCCCATGCTCATCGAGACGCAGGCCTTGGTGAGCAGCGCGGCATACGGCACGCCGCAACGCTCCGCCACGGGCTTCGACATCCGCAGGATGAACATGCTGCTCGCGGTTCTCGAAAAACGCGCTGGCTTCCGTCTTTCTATAAAAGATGTGTTTCTGAACATCGCGGGCGGCCTCCGTGTAGATGACCCTGCCATTGATTTGGCCGTCATTGCAGCAGTTCTCTCATCGAATGCTGACATTCCCATTCCTTCGCGTTATGCCTTTGCCGCCGAGGTAGGCCTTTCGGGCGAAATCCGTGCTGTCACT
>Ga0247609_10006077_pt1 | contig 11691 bp, 10 predicted proteins | sample 172DNAGHGlowgp2_FD_193487 | JGI IMG/M metagenome (GOLD analysis project Ga0247609, IMG submission 193487) | Sheep rumen microbial communities from Palmerston North, Manawatu-Wanganui, New Zealand - 1728 DNA GHGlow gp2 | ecosystem: Host-associated > Mammals > Digestive system > Stomach > Rumen ... | reverse complement strand
GAAGTCGCGGACATGGGCTGTGTAGCTGTCGTTGGCGAAGGCAAAGACATGGAAACTGACTGCATCATATTTCTTAGTGATGGCAGCGATGGCCTCCATGTCGGGATTCAAGGCCTGCAAGGTGTCCACATCGGGCAAGGGAATCATCAAATCGGGAAGGCCCGAGTAGGCTATTTGTATAGGCATAACGGGATGATAATCATTGACACCCAATGCCTTATAGATTTCTTCCGTCTCTTTGACAGTAGCCACAATACGCGGCACGGCCATCTGCATCATCACTCTCTCCCCTGCTTCGACGCGTAAATCGCCAGCAAGCGTATGGCAAAGGCAAGTCCCTGAAGCCAAACCTTCATGGTGCAACAAATAGAATGAGGCTATGGTGGCGTGACCACATAGCTCAACCTCGGCTTTTGGGGTGAAATACCGGATAGTAAACTCCTTATCGGAGTGTCGCCTAATGAAAGCTGTCTCCGAATAGCGCAACTCGGCAGCGATTTGCAGCATCAGTTTCTCTTCGGGGAACTGTTCTGTTTCGAGCAGCACCACACCTGCGGGATTGCCGCCGAAAGGCTGGTTGGTGAAGGCGTCAACAACGAAGTATCTCATAGCTTACAGTATCTGTGCCGTATGGTTTTTAGTGTCCACCTTGCCTATGGCATCGACGATAATACCTTGTTCGTCAATGACGTAGGTGGTACGCAGTGTGCCTTCGGTCACCTTGCCGTACATCTTCTTCTCACCCCATGCCTCATAGGCTTTCAGGATAGTCAAATCAGTGTCGGCGATGAGATGGAAAGGCAGGTTGTATTTGGCGATGAAGTTCTGATGCGACTTGGCACTATCGCGACTGACACCCAGCACGTTGTAGCCCAATGCTAAAAAACGCTCATAGTTGTCACGAAGGTCGCAGGCCTCGGCGGTGCAGCCTGGAGTGCTGTCCTTGGGATAGAAATAAAGCACCAGTTTCTTTCCGGCGAAATCCGTCAGTTTGACAAAGTTTCCGTTTCCGTTTTCGTCTTGCCCTTCAAAGTAAGGGGCTTTCGTTCCTTTTTGTAGCATAGTTTGTATGTATTGTTCGTGTGTGCAAAGTTACACATTTTGACACTAATTCAAATAAAAACAAATAATTTATACGTCTACGAAAAACCAATTGTCATGCAGACGAAAACAACTCCGATATGAACATCCAAGAACGGTTTAATCGATAGTGGATTGGAGCGTTGCTTGGAAGGGATAGAAAAGATAGAAAAAAGTGCTTTTTTCTTCTTTAATGTTGCATGTTAGAAAAAATGTGTACTTTTGCAAACAGTTGGTTGCGGCAACGGAAAGAAAAACGAATGGATTATCAAGACGTAAAGGACGGAACAACAGTTACGACACCTCCCGCAATAACAGATTAAGCCTCCTAAATGGGAGGCTTTTTTTATTGGCCTTTTGTAAATTGTCTGAAAAGCCAAACTTTTGTTCCTACCGATTCTAATTTCTTCAACATATACGTATTGTTCCCCTATTGCTTTACGATATATAATTGTTTTGTGATGATGACTTCTTGAAGTGTTGTTGGAAATTTCCACTTTATCTCGGTTTTTAATAATATATGGGATCAACAAATAATCTTCAAGCGATAGTGGCATCCTATCATTGCTTCTTTCACCATGTCTGTTTTGAGAATGATTTGTGCCGCTGGTCTCGATAACATGCTTATACCCTGTCAAATCCAGACCTACACTTTTTGCGATGGAATTCAATTCATCATCCACCTCATAATCAATGATGGCAAACTTATAGTCGCATTTTTGACCTATTAATTGAACGAGTTCCTCAAAAGAAATGCGTTTCTCGGACTCCTTGATTGAAAGCATTATTTCTTTTTTCCATTACTTAACTTCCCCAATTATCCCTATCCAGACTCCTATAATTAATAGCTTCTGCCAAATGGCCAGTCTGAATGTTCTCGCTGCCGTCTAAATCGGCAATAGTGCGGGAAACTTTGAGGATCCTATCGTATGCGCGAGCAGAGAGTCCGAGGCGATTCATGGCATTTTTAAGGATGGTTCGGCAGTCCTCATCCAAATCGCAATACTTTTGAATGAGTTGGGATGTCATCTGTGCATTGGCATGGATGGTAGGGTATTCCACATAGCGTTCCTCCTGTATCTTCCTTGCCTTGATGACACGCCCTCGCACCACCGCACTTGGCTCGCCGCTGCTTTTCGAAGACAAATCCTTATAAGCGACAGGCACAACCTCAACATGCAGATCGATGCGATCCATCAAGGGGCCACTGATGCGATTAAGGTACTGCTGCACCATGCCCGGCTTGCAGGTGCATTCCTTGTCTGGATGGTTGTAATATCCACAAGGACAGGGATTCATCGCCGCTACCATCATGAAATTGGCTGGAAAATCGACGGTCATCCTGGCTCGTGAAATTGTTACGATCCTATCCTCCATGGGTTGCCTCATTACTTCTAAGACAGTGCGTTTAAATTCTGGAAGTTCGTCAAGAAAGAGCACTCCGTTATGTGCAAGTGATATTTCCCCTGGCTGGGGATAGGTACCACCGCCTACCAAGCCTGCGTCACTGATGGTATGATGCGGACTACGGAAAGGCCTTGTCCTTACTAAGGCCGCATTGCGTCCTATCAGACCTGCAACAGAATGGATTTTGGTCGTTTCCAAAGCCTCTGCCATCGTCAAGGGTGGCAAAATGGTAGGCATGCGTTTGGCCAACATAGTCTTGCCGCTGCCGGGAGGACCAATAAGGATGACATTGTGTCCGCCAGCAGCCGCGATCTCCAAGGCTCGCTTGATGTTCTCCTGACCTTTCACATCGCTGAAATCGAATTCACAGCTGGTATCTTGCCATGACTCCACTATGTCAATAGTCACGGGTTGGATTTGGCACTCTCCATTCAGAATGGAGACCACCTCGTGGATATTATCCACACCATATACCTCCAGACCCTCCACTACAGCAGCTTCACGTGCATTGGGTTTTGGGACGATGAGTCCTCGGAAACCATCTTGTTTCGCCTTGATGGCAATGGGCAAAGCTCCTTTAATAGGTTTGAGCGTGCCGTCAAGCGATAGCTCTCCCATGATGATGAATTGCTCCAACAAATCCCCATTCACCTGCTCCGATGCTGCCATTATGCCAATAGCGATAGGCAAATCGTAAGCCGAGCCTTCCTTGCGAATGTCGGCAGGCGCCATGTTGATGACGATTTTCCGGTGTGGATAGTAATAGCCTAGATTAATAATAGCAGCCTCAATACGTTGTTGGCTTTCTTTGACCGCGTTGTCGGGCAGACCGACCAGATAGAAGTTGATACCTCTGTCAATGTTCACCTCAATGGTGACCTGAATCGCTTCGATGCCGAAAAGGGCACATCCAAATGTCTTTACTAACATGATTCTTAATATTTAGAGTTTCGTGTCGCAAAGATGCAACCCTTGTCAAGAAAAAGCCGTTGATTAAACGTTTGTAGTCGACAGTAGTCGTTTGCTGTCGTTTGCTGTCGGATATTTCCTTAACAATCAATTATATAAACAAAACAACAAAAAAAGGCTGACACACAAGTCAGCCCCATACTCTAAACTCTAAACACTCAACTCTAAACTATTTCCTCGGCTTATAGCCCGAATCCTGGAAAACAGTCTGCAAATCCTTGCGTTGCATCAGCTCTTGGAACGGTGTCTCGTTGTTCGAGAAATAAGAACGAATAATATTTAAGCCGAAAAACTCGCCCAAACGCGAAGGCGCATCGTTACTATAGGCTTGAGTGAAAGGTCCATCACCGAAAAACATCATGTAGGCATCCAAACTGGCATCATAAAGTCGGCGGTTGCCTACAATGTCGGCCCACACTTGTCCTTCGTTCTCCACGGCCCATTGCCATTGTTTCGACGAATAGCCGAGCAATACGCTGTCGGGCAACTCGGGGCACATCGCCTCAACGAAAAAAACTCGGCGACCGTAAAACACCATCTCGCCCACAATCTGACCTTGCTTGCGCCATTCGTAGAGGTAATGCATATAAAGTTGTTCGGCAACTTCCTTTGCCAAAGTCGACACATTCCTACGCAACGACATGTATCTTGGCATTCCGATTTGGTCATACAACTCCTCATCGTCAAGATACCAATCCAAGGAGATCACTAGCTGGTCATCGATGATTTGTACAGATGGCTCATCGGGGTGGACTCCTGTGACGCAAGTAAAAGCCTTTTTAGGCAACTCGATTTCAGGGTAATAGTAATGAAAATGAGCAAACACATCTTCTACCACAGGTTCAATTTGTTTCAAGTCGGGAAAAACGGCCTTCACTTTTTCATAAAGTGTGATGCTGAACGGGTCGGTGGCGAAATCCTTCAGGTATTGCACCGCATCAGGGTTACTGAGATTGCCGCTAAGAAACACGCGGTAAGGGTCTTGCAACTTCATCATCTCTTCCTGGAAATTGGCGGTATCCAAGTTGAAGAGCACCTCTTCGTAACGGTCAAATTGGAGGTCATAGAATTCAGGTTTGACATCTAGTTTAGCCTTATAGGCAGGCTCGTTCTCTTGACACGAAGCCATCATCAGGCAGACGGATAGGAGGACTAGGATTCTGTTCATGTTCTATATTTGTTAAAAGCAGGGACTTACGTCACCTGTTTAATTAATGATTTAATGATCTGTCGCCCCTACAGGGCTATGCTGGCCAAAATGTTTTCACGTAGCATCTCATACGCCACAATCGTGGCGCGGTTGATGACATTCTCACGATCTTTACCGAAGTTGAAACGTTTCGACACGACTCCCTTGGCAGAAGCCACTCCAATCCACACTGTGCCGACAGGATTTTCCTCGGTTCCACCACTCGGTCCCGCGATTCCAGTAGTAGCCACACCAAAGTCGGCTTCCATCAGGTCGCGGACGTCTATGGCCATGTTTTCGACGACTTGCCGACTTACAACACCGAACTCGTCAATTGTCTCAGCTGGCACACCCAGCACTTTGGTTTTCATAGGGGTAGCGTAGGTGACTGCCGTCCCTTTGAACACCTCTGAACTACCTGGAATAAGGGTAATGACATGAGCAATATTCCCACCAGTACAACTCTCCGCCGAAGCGAAAGTCATACCTTTGTTTTTGAGCAAGTCGAAGACTGTGCGTTCAATGGGTTGGTCTTGCATGGCGAAAATGTGCTCGGAAATTAAGTCTACAAGTTTTGCCACTTCACGATCCAAAGTCTCATGAAGCATGCGCGCATCCTCAAGTCTACCGCTCAAACGCAAGCGCACCATCCCGTATTGTGGCAGATAGGCCAAAGAAAGAAAGTTAGGTAAGGCATCTTCCCAATCCTTTATTTTGTCGGCCAGAAACGATTCCCCGATGCCAGTAGTCATGATGACTCGTTTTTCGTAGGGAATGGCTTGGAAGCGTTCTTTGATGCGTGGCAATAATTCATCAATGAAGATGCCCTTCATTTCGAATGGCACGCCAGGCATAAACACAAAAGCTACTCCATTCTTCTCTAGCCACATGCAAGGTGCTGTACCGTAGGTGTTTGGGATATACTCGCATGATTTAGGCAGCATCGCCTGACCACGGTTGCGCTCACTCATCTGGAAGCCACGACGCTCGAACAATGACACCAAATTGTCATAAGCCGCCTGACAAAACTCAAGTTCAGTATCAAAGAACTTGCAGACCGTCGGTTTAGTGATGTCATCGGCTGTAGGCCCTAGTCCTCCAGTGACCAAAACAAGGTCGGCATCCATGCAGGCATCAAAAGCATTGAGAATGGCCTTTTCGGAATCGCCTATTGTTAATGAGGAATCCAGGTTGAAACCAGCTTCCGACAATTGTTCACCGAGCCAAGCCGAATTAGTGTTAATCACCTGACCAATAAGCAGTTCATCACCAATTGAAATGTTTTTAATTAGTGTTTCTTTCATCATAAATCAAATTTGCGCAAAGATAGGTCATTTTTTGGCTATCATCATGAAAAAAAATGCCATTTCAAAATATTTCGTATTTTTGCAGCTTCAAAATGAAAAAGATATGAATCAACCTATTCCTGCATCGCAACTTGTCCTCAATAATGAGGGTGCAATATACCACTTGAACCTCCATCCTGATCAACTCGCCGAAGATGTCATCATGGTTGGCGACCCTGGCAGGGTCGACCTGATTGCCTCGTTTTTCGACAAGATTGAGGTGAAACGTCAAAACCGAGAGCTCATAACCCGCACTGGCTATTTCAATGGCAAACGTATTACTGCGCTCTCTACTGGCATGGGCACTGACAATCTTGACATCGTAATGAACGAGCTTGATGCCTTGGCTAATATTGACCTGAAGACAAGAATGCCCAAAGAGGAACATCGCTCTCTGAATCTAATTCGACTCGGCACTTGTGGTGCTCTTCAGCCCGAGATAGAAGTGGAAGACAATTATGTAGCCACCCGTTATGCAATCGGATTGGATGGCCTGCTTTATTTCTACGAAAAGCACAAAGAAGTGAACGAAATCGCCATGCGTGATGCCTTCATCGAACAGATGAATTACCCAAAAGACCTGCCGCTACCCTACGTCGTGGAAGGCTCAAAAGAGTTGTTCGACCGTTTGGCCGAAGGATATTTTCAAGGTGTAACAGCCACAGCACCAGGATTCTATGGACCACAAGGCCGCACATTAAGAATGCATCTCGCCTATCCAGAGAACAACCGAAAGATTGAAGCTTTCGAATACCAAGGCATGCGCGTGTGCAACTTCGAAATGGAGTCATCGGCACTCTACGGGCTCGGCAAAATGATGGGACACAACTGTCTGACCATTTGCGTGGTTGTCGCCAACCGTGTGACCGAAAAGTTTGCTACCGACTATCACCCTTATGTTAAAAAACTAGTATTAAAAACCCTTGAAAGACTCTCTACAAAATAATATTTCGTATTGCTGTTGATAAAAAAGTGCAAGTTTTTCATTATTTTTTAAAATAGGTAAGGAAAAAATGCCTATTTTTGCCGCCGAATCAGTTTGGGTACTGGTTCTCATGATATGAGAAGAATAATAAATAAAAAATAGAACCACAAAAACGATGAAAAAATCTTTAATTACATTGATTGCTATCCTGGCCTTTTCAACTTCTGTGATGGCAGATGGTCATGTTGATTCAGTTCGTTACCTGACGACAAAAGCATGGAAGAACTGGTTCGTAGGTGCTGAAGGCACCATCAACTGGTGGCAGGGCTCTGATATGAATCCCAATGGCAACTACACTGCGGTTCAATGGGGGAAACCTTCATTCGGTGTTGGAGTAAGCGTTGGCAAATGGCTCACCCACAGTTTTGGTTTCCGTCTGTCATACGACGTAAATGGTGGCAAGAGCTACATTGACGGCCTGTATCCCAATCGTGACCACTTATTTGGTTTTCTCTATGACGACAAAACAGATCCGGATGAAAATGGCTACTACACCACCTCGTTCATCTATCACGACCTTCATGCTGATGTTTTGTTCAGCCCCATCGATTTCTTCCAAGGCTATTATAATCCCGAAAGACTTTGGACACCAGTTATTTATGTTGGTATGGGCGCTGCCTCAGTTAGCGAAGGCATCTTAATCAACCCCACTTTCATCAATAATCTCAGTCATAAATTTCATGATGGAGATCAAAAAGGCCTCAACTTCGAGTTTTCCTTCAATGCTGGCTTGATCAACAATTTCCGTCTGAGCGATCATCTCGACCTCAGCGTGGCCCTCAAATGGTCAGCCCAAGAATGGCACATTGATTCCTGGTACTATGAAATGGGAGGCATGCCTAGCGACCACAGCCTCGCTTTCACTTCTGGCGAGAATCTCCGTATCCGCCCCAAGAGAGCCGACAACAACTATTCAGTGGGTATTGGTCTCACCTATTACTTCAGCAGAGAATACGACCTGCCCATCGATTGCTGCAAAGAAATGGAAATCATCCCGCAGAAACTCGATACTATTGTCAAGTTCGTCAACGTCCAGACCGAGGATATGGAAAGCTATCCTTTCTCCATCTTCTTCAACCGTGATTCGTATGAGCTGATGTCGAGAAGAGACATCGTCAACTTGAGAGAAATTGCCAAGGTTGCTATGGACAACGGCTACAAGATTCGTCTGACAGGTTCTTGCGACAGCGCCACTGCCACACCTTCCTACAACCAGACCTTATCTGAGAACCGCTGCAACAAGATTAAGATCGAGCTCCTTGAGTTAGGTTTCCCTGCAGACCAAATCATCATCGAGCCTGTTGGTGGTGTGAAGCACCTTGACCCGACGGAATATGACCGCCGCGTGCTGGTCCAACTGGTTAAAGAAGCTCCGCAAGAATAAGCCAAGCTTACAAAGCAAACATGAAAAAAGCCTGACGGAATCCCGCCAGGCTTTTTTCATTCGTATCGTCAAAAAGGATGTCAATGCATGACACCAACCTCAATGCCAATGTAGTTGTTACGCAAAATGCTGCCTGTCTGCTTTTCCAATACGTTGACAAAAGCATTGGAATAAGCATGGTCGAAAGTCAGTTGGACAAACGCCGACAATTTCCTGTTGATTTCGTATTCAGCACCCAAACCAAAAACCATCGATAGCTGCAACGGACGATACTGGTTGGAGCAATCGACATAACTCTGTCCCTCATAGGAAGCCCAATAAAACGTATAACTATCCTTGCCATAGTCCTTGCAATTGAGGCTCAGGCCAGCTCCTGCTTCAGCGTAAGCCTTAAACAAATCGAGAACATCCATCCTGACCTTAAACTTCAAGGGAATCTCGATATTGGCGGCCTTCAGTCGACGCGAAACCGAAATATTGGACTCTTCCAAGAAATCCTCGGCACGCCTGTGATCGACAAAGGTGTACTTCAGCCGAAAGAAATTGAAATCCACTCCCGACGAAACCGCGACATTATTTGTTAGATAATAGTCACAGACCAATCCCAAGTTGCCGCCCAACCTTATGCCGTCATTGATAGTGGCAGTAGAGCCTGAACTGGCCCAATCAATGGTAGGCCCCAATTTGACGCCAATCCTGACATTTCCCGGTTGAGCGTTGGCACCTACAAAAACAGCAGATACCATACTGATAATCAACAATATTTTTCTCATAGTAACAAATTTTAGACCTACAAAGATAATTTATTTTGCCGATATTTCCCTAAAATCCGAAAATGATTCTTAATTTTGCCGTCAAATTGATTGTATCATTCACTAAATCACATCAAAATGAAAAAGACGTTTTTACTGATTGCAGCCCTGTTGATGATGGGCAGCGCAGCATTCGCTGGCGGCGGCTTTGATATCGCCATCGGCCCGAAAGTCGGTTACCAGACCGCAAAACTCTCCTATCAGAAAGCCGACATCAAGTCAAGCTTCTCCAACCATTTCACTGCTGGTCTCTTCGGCCGTGTGACCATCGGCAGACTTTATGTGCAGCCTGAAGTGTTGTACTTCAAGACCTCCAACATTTTCGAAGGTCATGTAACTGGCGTGGAAAGCGACAACCTGTTCAACCTTCCTACGGGAGCAAATGTCAACCTGACGCTCAATTCGATGAACCTTCAAGTTCCCATTCTGATCGGTGTCAACGTCATCGATCTTGACCTCGTCACATTGCGTGCCCATGTCGGTCCCACAGCCAACTTCACCCTGAAATCAAAGACTTTGTTTGACGAGACCTATACCTTTGAAGGCGAACAGCATAACATGCCTGCCGAAGCCTCCACTACCGACCAAGACTTCAACCCCAAGGCCATCGCTTGGGGCGCACAAGTAGGTGTTGGTGTTGACGTCTTAAAACGTATCACCTTGGACATCAACTACAACTTCGGCCTCAGCAAGGTGTTCGGTGCCTTAAGCCAAACAACGTTGGGCGAGACCTTCGACTTCAACAACATCGACAACACGAAGCAAAACATGTTCATGGTAACTGTGGGTGTCAAGTTGCTCTAAGTCTAATCCATATCATGTAACAAAAAAAGAGCGGCTCATTGAGTCGCTCTTTTTTTAGTCCTTTGATGGTATTAGAAGAAGACACCCACTTCGATGCCAATTCTATTTTGAAGAACATTCAACTTGAGATCACGTTCACCCAAGTCTTTGTTTCCAGCATAGTACTTCTCGTAATTAGAGGTTACCAAAGCACCTCTGCTAATGCTGTTCAGGAAGTCGTGAGAGAAATAGATACCGGCGAAAACACGGGTCGTCTCCAACAAAGTGTATTCTGCACCAGCACCGATACGCAACGAGGCATGGAAGGGATTGTACTCTCCATCGGTGGCTCTGTAATCCGTGTCATTAATCTCACCCAAAGTGAAAGTATCCATCACTTTCACACGTTGTGTGTAGCCAAAAGCGCCACCCACTTGGGCATAAGCACGAAGCGGAAGGTTGCCAAGTTCTGGGGTAACCAATTTCAGCATCAACGGGATTTCATAGATAGTGGTCTTGAATTTTCTATCAACAGTACCCAATTGAAAATCGTTGATAGTGTCGACACTCACGTTGCGCATGTCATCGAATTTATATTGACCATTTACAAAGTCAACATTAATACCAGTGACAATGGCATAGTTTTCAGCGAAATAGTACTCAGCCACAAGACCGACATCAAAACCAGTCTTTGTACGTTCGTTAATGGCAGCACCCGTTTTTGAACCAGTCCAGTCAAAGCTAGGACCAACCTTAAAGCCAAAGGAGAATCCTTTGTACTGTGCTGACGCGGTCAGCGACATGGCCATCAAAAGGCCAACGATAAGTAAACTTTTCTTCATTTGATTATAGATTTAGGTTAGTATTTAACTACGTTGAAATTTTAATTCGGCATAGCCAATTTTCAATTTGGGGGCAAAAGTAGTCTTTTTTTTGATTATGTGCATAAATCACGGAAATTTTCTACCTTTGTAGGACTAAAAAGCAACACCTTATCATTATGAATAACACTATACTCAACCGTCTTTTCGTCAGAAACAGAGCCAACTTTGCGACACAACTGCCTCCAAAATCAGTAGCTGTGTTCACCGCCAATGAAGCCATGCCGCGCAACGGTGATGAGTTTTACCCTTTCAGGCAGCAATCGGATTTCTTCTACCTTACTGGCATCAACGAGGAGAATGCCTATCTCATCATTGCACCTGATTATCCTGATGAGACCATGCGAGAAATCCTCTTCATCGAGCCATACGACGAAGTGAAAGCCACCTGGCAAGGCGAGATGCTCGACAACGCGCAAGCCTCTGAACTCTCAGGCATAAAAACCATCAAAGGTAGCGATGCATTTTGGATGACTTTGAACGACATTGTTTTTTCAGGTTATGGCGACACTATTTTCTTGAATAGCTACGAATATCCGAAATACGAATGTGCCGTTGAAACGATTCAAAAACGTTTCGTCAAAAGAGTCAAAGAATTGTATCCGATGCACAACTACGGTCGCACCGCCCCGATTCTCAATGCCTTGCGCATGAAAAAGTCGGAGGACGAAATCGCCATTACACAGCAAGCCTGCAACATCACTGCAAAAGCCTTCCGCCGCTGCTTGAATACCGTGAAACCTGGCATGTATGAATTTGAAGTGCAAGCTGAAATCGAGTATATCTTCAAACAGAACAACGCTACAGGACATGCCTATGCACCCATCATCGCTGGAGGCAAGAATGGTTGTTGCC
>Ga0247609_10006075_pt1 | contig 11694 bp, 5 predicted proteins | sample 172DNAGHGlowgp2_FD_193487 | JGI IMG/M metagenome (GOLD analysis project Ga0247609, IMG submission 193487) | Sheep rumen microbial communities from Palmerston North, Manawatu-Wanganui, New Zealand - 1728 DNA GHGlow gp2 | ecosystem: Host-associated > Mammals > Digestive system > Stomach > Rumen ... | reverse complement strand
ATGGTCATTCTGTCGTCAAATGAGACATATGTCTGCGGTAAGAAGAATCGGTAGATGTTATATAACGAATTAATAGGTCTGTTTTCGTAGTTACTTTCATTTGCATACTCTGAAAATCTCAATAGTAGTTGCGTTACACGGTTTAAATATTCTGCATCCCATGCCAGAAGTTCTAAGGCCCAAAGCAGTTCTGTGTATGATATATTCCACTCTGATAGAGAGAACTCCTTTTTTCTCGGCAAAAAGATATCGTCAAGTTGTTCCTGAGGTATGTGTTCTACATAGCTTAAAAAAATATTGGGTGATGCTTCTGCCAAGGACGTGAAAAAATGTTTGTTAGATAGAAATCTAGCGAAGCTCCAGTCTTTTAACATTAGTGCTATCGTGGCATCAACCCATTGTGCAACTTCTTTATCCACGGAACCATCTAATACTGAAAGGAGGCATAGATTCTGAAATACTCCCTCTTTTATTGCATATGAATATTTTTGATTGAATTTGTGAAAATGAAATTCGCTTTCTCCAAGTTTCTCAACAGCTTCGACATCATCATCTTTGATTAATTCAAGACAGATATCTCTGTAGGTGTTGAAAAAAGAGCTTGGTATACAATTAGAGTTCATTACATATTCAATTGCCTCATAAGGAGACTGCATTCGCCACAAATGTGCAATATGTAATAGAGGAGAATCCTCTTCCTCGATATGTTTGGATAAAGACAATTCAAATTGCTCATATTCTATTCCCGCAATTTTTTTTATTATTTCCCTGTCTCCTGGGCAAGAATCGTTCCATTTTCCAACCATAACTGCAGGAAGCAATTCCGTAATTGAATTTGCCCATTTCGGTTTTTCTATCGCTATTCCAAGTCGCCTTCTAAAAACATTTATATCTCGGGCAGTATCAGTTGCATAAGCTCTTGCTTTTGCCTCATCAATTCCCATTCTTACTACAGAAGCAATAAACCCTTCTCTATCTATTCTTGGCAGTTGAATTGCGCCTTTAACGCTGTCAGCTGGAGTTGATACAATAATGATTGTGTGCCCACGTTTATTTGAATAGTGGACCCCCTCGGTAATAGTTGCTATGATAATGAGGTTGTTATAGTGCTCTACAAGATCCTCGAAAGCATTTTTCTCAGTGGCAACAATGAGTTTGTCAAATAAGACATCATTTTGATTTGTAATCAGAGTGGCAATAGAAAAAGCAATACCTTCATCTTGTGTCAATGTCTGAAGAACAATCGTTCCTCTATTTGTACAAGTTTCAATTACTTTGTTTTGTATAATGGCTCTGCCGTGAAGTACAATTTCATATGGCAGTTTATATTTCTTACCTTGTGCCCATCTATCCCAGTATAGTTTAGGGTGTTTATATCCACCCGAAGGTAATTTGTGACGTATTTCCGCAAGCCACATACCAACAGATGGATTGTTGTCAATCCATCTTTCTAGTTCAATAGCCGTGTAGACAACAACCTTTTTCCATCCTTCACTATGTGTTTGTATCCAATCCTCTGCCCCTTCCCATATTCGAGGTGTTACGAATACAAACGTGGATTCTTTTTTGTTATATCCCAACGGATTTTCATTGCGTTTATTGAAATCACGGTTTATTTTCCCCGATACATCATCTGTAGCGCCACATTCCCATAACGAGATACCAGCAGGTACAATATCGACACTTTCTTCGCAAGAAACAATTCCGTCCCAGCCTGGAAAGAACGTGGCATCACCAGCGGGAAATAATAATTTGTCAACATTTGACACTGACGTATCAATCAATTTCTTGATAAGTTCAGGCAACAATTGCTGACATTCTTTTGTATCAGCCCATTGTTTCAAATCGGTTGATGTAATAAACTTCATATCATTTCTTTTTTTGCAAAGATACGAGTTTTATATGATATGCCACGGATTATTTTTCAACAGGGAATAAAAAGGGACGCTTAGCGCCCCGAGATTTTACTATATATTTTTTGTTGGATTGTACTGCTTCTATAATCTCAATCATCAATTTTGATTAAATATCTGTCAAACAAAGGTTCTCCCCACTTGGCTCTACCGTTTTTCTCGCCTGTAAAATCATACCATTCACGTAAAACCAATTCTGTGTTTAAAATATACATATTTGCACGACAACCTGTTAATGTATTATAAACGTATTTTTTATATAAATTCTCCATATATCTTCTTATTATCGGAACCTGTTCATCATATGTTAGTGGTTTATTTGATACTTCAATCTCCATTGAAAACACATCCATCCAATTTACGACAAATTTATTAGTCCATCCTGATCCCTTTGTTGGAACATTCATCCATACTATCATATCTGGTGTTGAATAAGGTCCATAGCCATTACTAAACAAAACCTCTTGACAAACCAACTCCTTATACTTTTGTTCGGCTTTTTCGTCTAATGTTATCCCATAAAAGAAAAGATCTTCTTGTTGAATATGAGCATTTGCAATAGGCTCACCAAATGAATTTCCAGATTCTGTTGTAACTCCTCCGTACGATATGCATCCATTGATTGCATATCCATTCGCAATCATCATATTTTCAAAACTTGCAGCAGTGTTAACAACACCTTCAAAGGATTTGACAGAGTCATCTTTAGAAACAATGAGTATTGTATCTGAAAAATGGGTAATATAAAGATTGTCTGTATATATTCTTTCTTTTATACGGTCATATATCTGTCTAAAAATAGCTGCAACCTCACTAGTTGCCTCGCTCTCGACAATCTTCTTAAAACCCATAATATCCAACATGGCAACAAAGCGGTTTGGAGGCAGGGTTTCTAATCCTTGTAAAAACTTTTCGTGGTCAATTCTAAAATTCATACTATAACAAACGTCTATTATTGTTTTTTATTGCTCAATCTCAGCTATTTCTTCCGGGGTGAGGTTGTAGAGTTGGTAGACTAAAATGTCTATTTCGTGTTCTATTAATGATGTATCAAAATTATGTTCTATAATGTTCTTTTCAAAAATAAGATCAACCTTTTCTGCAATACTTTTTTCTGTTTCCTCCGAAATAACAGGATAAGGTAATCGTTTTATATTTTCAAGCAAAATTCTTTTAAAGGATTGTTTATCTCCAGATATAGAATGATAAATGAAATCAAATAGCCTTGAGTTTAATATTCCAACAATACATTTGTAATAAGTCGAAGATTTGGACTCCTTTGAAACCACATTATAAACCGACTGTGTTGTGACACATCCTTTAGCATCATAGGTAGCGTTTATGAAATCTCCTAGTTGTCTGACTAATATTTTCTCTTGTTTATATAAACAAATTGATTTGAATACGTTTTTTTCTTGAATAAACTGTGTCGCTGAAGGCGTCTCGTATCTATGGACATTGCTCCCAGTAAGTATCGGTAAAGAAGATGCATTCTCTGTATTTTCTATGCAATTGGATTTCCGTCCAATTTCTTCACCTCGCCACAGAATAAAATGATTGTCAAATGTAGAATATGAACCTAATTTTATAAGTATTTTTTCTTCAGTGTCAGAGTTTATTCTTATTTTTAGGTCATTATCCTGTAGCACCGAAGCCGTATCAACCATGCATTTTTGTACATTCCCGTCTATCCAATCCTGGGTAGATGCTGCTTTAATGTATTGAAATGAATATTTCTGGTTTACTTGTTTCGATGACACAAATATTAGGCTTGACACATCTGCTGTATCAAAAACCTTGTCTAAATGGACCCAACAACGAATGATGGTTTTATCCAATAACAGCAAGCGAGAATGGCTAAAGTTACTTCGTCCCACAATAGAATCTGGAACAATCATAGAAAGAATACCATTTTTTGAGGCTAAAGAAAAGCCTCTCTCGATAAATAATGTATATAAATCATATTGTTTTTTCGCACATTGATATATTTCTCTATACTTGCTTTTGTCCTCTTCTTTGATTTCTTTTGATGATACATACGGCGGATTGCCGATGACGATATCAAACCCACCGTTGTCGAAGATGTCTTTGAACCAGGTATGCCAAAGGAAGAAGTCTTGGTTGGCGGAGGGGTCGAGTTTGTCTAGGTCGGAAGAGGTACCGCCGATGAAGTCTGTTATCAGACGTTTGACCTCGTCGTTGATGGCTTGGCGCATACTGGACTTCTGCTTGTGGTCGGTGACGGAGAAGTAGTCGCGCATCAGGCGTTGCAGGTTCTTCTTGCTGAAATCGCTGTCTAAGCCCAGCAACAGCTGTGTGGACTTGCTCTGTCCGCCACGCAGACGGTTGGAAATGCGGCTCAGGTCAATGCCCTTGTAGCTCTCGATAAGGCTGTTGCCCTGCATAAACTTGTAGTCGAAGTTGGGGAGCGGCTCGGGCTTTTCGGCATCTACCACAATGCTTAGCCAGAAACGCAAACGGGCGATATCGATGGCGCCTTTCTCTATATCTACGCCGTAGATATTGTTTTCGATGATTTCTTTCTTCAGGGCTGCACGAGAAGAGGTCTCTTCTATCGCTTCGCGGCAACGCCAGAGTTCATTCAAAAGGCCCATGGGGAAGGCACCACTTCCGATGGCTGGGTCGCAGATTTTCACCTCACGCAAGGCACTTTCAAGGTCATCGCGACAAGGTTCCAGTTCGGGTTGCATCTCGTGAGTCTCGACGAATGTTCGGATAGGTGCTTCTAAACCATTAGCGGACGAGGACATCCGCGTACTCAAGTAGGCAATCAACGACTCTTTGCACATATAGCGTACAATCTCCTTGGGGGTATAGAAGGCACCTTTGGCTTTGTTGTCCTCCAGCAGGCTCTCGAAGATTTTGCCCAGCATCTCGGGGTCAACGCCTATCTCAGCATCGTCAGGGTCGTTTTCGTCAACGGTGAAGTTGTAAGAAGCCATGAAGTTGAATAGATCTTCGAACAGCCTGGAAGGCAGCGTTATACGCATTTTGTCCACCTCGTCGCGCTCAAACAGTCCGCCGTTGAGGTATGGCATATCGCACCACTGTTCAAGCAGTTCTGGATCCCAGCCCTCTTTTTCGAACAAATCCATGCGTTTGTCGCTCTCGGTATTGAAAATGCCGAAAAACAACGGTTCCAGCACCTTCTCTAAGAAATCGGCCTGCCGGTCGAGTGGTTGCATAAAAAAGAGATTCTTCAAATAATTGGTGTCATCGTTTAGCCATCCTTTTTTTTGCAGAAAATGCAGAAACACAATGCGTCCCATCATTTTCTTCACATAGTCGTGGAGTATGCTGTCTTTCACATCGAGGTTGGCGTTTTTGACAAGATAATCGATGATTGTATCGTAATGACGGTGGTATTCTTTGAAAAATTCGTCGCTGAGGCTATCCACAGAGAAGGCATCTTTCAAATCCTCAAGTTTGAATCGTCCATATCTGGAAGCAATCTTGTCGAGGCGCTCCAAGGGCGTCTTATATTGGCCTTTCTCATCGCCGAGGATATAGGAAAATCGCTTGGCGGCGGTGGCTCCGTCTTTCATATCGCAGATGTAAGACAGTCGCCAGTGCGTGCCGTCGTCGAAAACGGCTATGGCGGCATCCACATCGTATTTTAGGTACGGGGCGATGAGTTTCCGCAGACCTACACGCTTGCGACGCACGTCGCTGCCTTCGGCCACTCGGGTGTAGAAAAAGCCCAGCAGTCGGCCTTCGGTTTCTTCCATGCGGCCGATGTAATGGCTGCGGTCGCCTTCGGCGGAAGTGTCGAGCAGCTCGGGCTTTATGGCCACATCGTTGCACCCAAACAGGTTGTGCACTATTTCGTTGGTGTATTGCTTGTAGTCGAATCCCGACTGGAACAGTTGTCGTAAGTTTTCGGTGTTCATGATATTTTATTTTTTTTCGCGTACCTCCGGCACGCATTCTGTTTTTTGAGGTTTCACCTCTCAGAGGTGAATGGATTGAGTTTGACTTATAAATGTTTCGGACAAGATAACATCGACATCGACGACAATCTCCTGTGCGTTGTCGTTGGGGGAAATGGTTTGTCCGTAGCGTTCGTCAAGTTCTTCGAGCATCTCCACCAGTTTTATCACCGGCACGGGAGTCTTTTTTTGGTTGCGTGCCAAACGGTTGAGACTGTCGGCCAATTGGTTGTAGGTGCCGAATCCCACAAGCTGTTTCAGTCGGTCCACGGTATGGCGTGCGGCATCGTCGGGCAGCGAGGGACGTATCTCACGCAGAAAAGCGGCGGCTTTTTTGGCGTCGTTGTCGCGCCCTCCAATCTTGGGCTGTTCCTCTCGATGTTCTTTCTGCTGGTCGGCGAGATAGTGCGCAATGGCATTGCGTACATGCTGGTAGTGCTGCGGCTCGCTTTCGCCGAAAGGCACGGATTTTTCATCGGGCTCGGCATACATAAGGTCGGCGGCGTCCAAAAACGAAATCTCCCTAGTCCTTTCGCCCGAAAGGTAGAAAGCTTTTTTGGTGGGCGACGACAGGTAGATGACTGTCTGCGGCAACACACTGGCATCCACTGTATTAGAAGTTCCTTCGTTCACAGCTGCGAAATCCCTTGCGCAACGGCTTTTCTGAGGCAGTTGCTTGATACGGCGGTAAAGGGCCAAATCCTGTTCGTGCAACTCTATCACCTTTCGCATAAGTTCCAGCGAGCGGTCGGTATCGTCGCGCACATCGGTCTTGAACAGACGGAACTCGCGCACAATCTCGTCGTGCGAATAGATCTTGGTGTCCTCGCCAAGGGCGGAATGGAAACTCTGCAACTTAATCAGCGAGTTTTTCTTCAGGCTGATGATGGCGTCGCCCGGGTCGGATGGGTAAAACATATAGTTGTAAATGGCCGGTGCTGTGGAGCCGATACGGTTTACACGGCCAATGCGCTGCATCAGTCGGGTGGCGTTCCACGGCGAGTCGTAGTTTACGATGATGTTGGCTCTGTGCAGGTTCACACCCTCGGCCAGCACATCACTGGTTATGATAATGTTATAGTCGTCGCATTGCTCTTTCTTGTAGTTGGCATCGAAATTGGCACGGATGGTTTCGCGCAGTCGGTTGCGATTGGTGGCGCATACGGCAAGTATATCGTTTCGACCGAGACGCTCTTTCAGCCTCTCTTCGAGGTAGTTCACTGTATCTACGCTTTCGCTGAACACCACTAACTTTTGGTTAATGTTCTTCTCTGTATCGAAAAGTTCGCCCGTTAGCATACTTGCAAAAAGGTCCAGCTTTGGGTCATCATCCACGGCATCCCAGCGTTTGCACAGCTTTTCGAGCAAATCGGCATCGTACTGGAGCATCGGCAGAAAGTCGGGCAAAAAATCGGCGGAACTAAAGACAATCTTCTCTTGGTCGTAGCCTTTGCCGATGGCCAGTTCGATAATCTCGTCCAATTCCACGCCGTCGGACTGCAGTTTTTTCACATTAAGCTCCGGAGCGATAATCACCTTATCCTCGTCGAACATCTTAATCATACCCTTGGTGGCATCGAGCAGGGTGTGCAACGAGCGTTTGAAGGCAAAGAAACTGCTTTCCAAGCGTTTCACCATGTGAGTACGGTATATTCCGGCCAGCGATTCGGCTATCTGCTTGGCTTGCTGTCCGGTACGGTCCTTGTACTTGGGGCAATACTCCACCGCACGATAACGAGCGTACCGCAAACCGCTGCCATCGAACACGTCGGGTTGGTCGTCTTTCAGATTGGAAGTGGGCGTGTCCACCAATTTCTTGTAAGTCTCAACAAAGAGCAACAATTCTTCGGGCGACATCTGGTAGGTGCGGTCCTCGGGGTCGAGCAGTTCTGGAAAATGTATCTCGCCGCTATAACGTGGCTCGTGCTGGATGTTGCTGCGTGTGCGCCGCACCATCACCTTTTCGAGCACCACATGCCGCATCTCTTGGTTGATAGTGTCTATCCGCGATGAAAGTGTTTCGGGGGTGAGGATGCGGCGTTGCGACATAAGGCTTTTGAACTCTCTTATCCACGGAGCGAAAGTGTCGGCAATATTGCTTATGCCGTCGATGGTGCAGCGGGCGGTGTCCTGAAACAATAAGAGCTGGTTTTTGATATCTTCGGGTGTGTTGTTGAGCGGTGTGGCGGAAAGCAAAAGCACACGTTTTTCCCCTTTTACATGGCCTTTGTTGGCACGTTCCGATTTAGTGATGCGCTGCAGCAGGTCGTAGTTGCCGGTGGTGTCGTGGCGGAAATTGTGGGCCTCATCGACAATGATAAGGTCGTAATACGGTGGGGTGTCATAGTCGTCGCCGTCGATTACTTTGTCCAAACTGCCGTTGCTCACAAAACGGCTGTACTTGTTTTTGATGTGGAAATCCTCGAAAGTCTCCACCCAGTTGTTACGCACTGCCGGCGGAAAAACCACGAGGATGCGGGTGCTGTCGCCGTTTTGTGCTATGAAGCGTTGTGCAATCATGGCAGCCACCACGGTTTTGCCCAAGCCCACCACATCGGCTATAAAACATCCGCCATGCCGCATCATAATGTCGTAGCCCTGCACCACGGCGTCGCGCTGATACGTCAGGTCGTCGTAGCCGTCGGGCAACACGGGCACAAAATCGTCCTCCACCTGATTGCCGAAATGGTCGATAAGCATACGCATATAAAGCATGTAGGGCGTGGGCTGTTCGCTTTCGGGTGCCAGATGGGTGAGGCCGATCATGCGGTTCACATCTGTCATGGTGATGGGAATACCTTCAGCCCAGAGACTTTGAAATTCCTCCTCGCAGAAATGCACGTCGTCGTAGTCTTTCATAGCCACGTTAAGCTCGTAGCGAGGTGGTTCGGTAAGTCCAAGCCCTTGCTGGCTGATATTCGACGAACCCATAATCACCCAGCCGTCGCTGTTCTCGGAGTGGTTTTGTGGCAGACAGAGATAGAATTTTGCGTGAAGGTATTTGGTGGGATGGATACGCATTTCAAGCCTGCCGCTGGCTATGTCGTTGCAAAGCTGTAGGATGCTATCATCCACTTCGCTGCTGTATTCCGAATGTTGTACATCGTTCAGGAAAGATTCGCAGTACTGTTCCAAGGTGGCTTCGCGGTCTTCGAAAAACATTTTCCCTGCCGCCACCGACTTACGGAAAACGTTGTCGATATTGATACCCACCAGTATTTTTATCTCTTGTGTTGATTCCAGCTGTTGCCGCAGTTTGAAATATCCCGACGAGCGAAAATACCCCACCACAGCGTGGAAAATATCGAAATTGACCATTCCATCGGCAATACCACGGAATTTGTCGTAAAGAGTCTGCTTTTGGTTGTTGAAGAATTTGGTACTCATGATGCTTTGGTTTAGGCGCTTCGCCTTTCCAAGCATCACAAAAAAAAATCCGTGAAACTTACTGTCTGGATGGAGGCTCTGGACGGGCCTGTATTACAAACGAGAAAGCCCACGGATAAATCCGTGAGCATTTCTGCCTTCTCGTGTAATACTAAGGAAATTGTCCAGATCTCCATCTACTTGAAAAGCAAAAACGCTTTAGTTTAATATGTCGTTATATGTTATCTTTCTGTCTTACTTTGTTTTATGTTAATTTAGTTAATTATTCCGTTTGCAAAGATACGATTTTTATTGTATATTATGCTTTATTTCAAAGTTTTTTTATTATTTCGGTTGCAGACAGCTGCATCTTACTGAAAGCAAACCACTTCTTGCCTAAGTCTTTTATCGAAGCGCCAATATGGTACACATCGTCGTCAATTATAAGAAAGCGGTCGTGGGCTTTTGTAAAAACATGCACGTCAATCTGCTCGTATTGTGCGTTGTGCTGTGCCAATGCCACATTAAACGAGGGTGCAGAGTTACGTGTGTATATGTCGGCTTTTACACCAGTATGCCTTTCGGCCAACCGCAGTAGTACTGTTTCATCCACATAGTTGTCTATCAGCACAATGCGTTTCTTCGCCGAACGTATAAGGCCGTTCACAAAACCGAAGGGTTCAAGCATATTGCCGTCGTAGAAAATGCCTTCGACAGGCGGCAGGGATGTACGCACAAAAAAGTCAATCTTTCCAGTGTGTTCGGCAAGTATGTTCTGATGTCGTTCCAGTTGGTTCTCAATATTTGTAAGACGTTGGTTAACAGCGTATCCGCGCAATAGATATTCTTTTAGAATTTTGTTTGCCCAAATCCTGAACTGCGTACCTCTGAGGCTTTTCACGCGGTAACCCACTGAGATTATGACATCAAGATTGTAATATTTCTGAGTTCGTTTTATAGTTCTTCCCCCTTCATTTTGAACTGTCAAGTATTCCTTGACAGTTGAATCGGGCTGCAACTCCCCTTCTTTGAATATATTACCAATATGAAGACTCACATTTTGCTTTGTGGTTTCAAACAATATTGTCATCTGCTGTTGTGTAAGCCACACAGTATCGCCGTCGGTGCGAACCTCCAATTTTACTTGCTCGTCGGGTTGGTACAATACTATTTCGTTTTGGCCGCTCATAAGGTCTTAAAGCTTGGTTTTGTGTGTCAACACCCAATATTTCATTGTTTTTTACGTGTGCAAAGATACTATTCCACCCATCCTTCAGTTCTACGGGACAGCGACTTACGACCAGTATTACATTCCGGCCGCCATCTTACGTTTGATGTTCTCGGCAAGAAAATCGGCAATGGCTTCGGTGCTGAAACGGCTCACATTGAGGGTGATGTCGTAGTTTCGGGCATCGTAGCGCGATGTGCCGGCAAAGGTTTTTGTGAAATTGTCACGCGCAGCGTCGGTTTTTTCGATGAGCTTGACGGCAGTTTTTTCGTCAACGCCCTCTTTCTGGGCAATACGTTTGATACGTGCTTCGCGGTCGGCGATGATGAAAATGCTCAGCGCGTCGGGGTTGTCCTTGAACACATGGAAACCCGAGCGTCCGACGATGATGCACGACTCCTGGCTGGCCAGATTGCGCATTATCTGTGCTTCGGCGTAGTAGAGCTCGCGCGAGGTGATTTTGCGGTCCTCGTTCTGATAGCTGTTGCCCGCAGCGCTAAACTGACGGTAGAACTGGCAGAAATCGGACCAAAGGTTGGTTTTCTGAGCCTTGATACGCTCAATTTTCTCCTTGTTTAGCTTGTATTTCTGCACAATTTCCTCAAGAATTGATTTGTCGTACACCTTGAGGCCGAGCATCTCGCCCAGTCGGCGGGCTATCTCCCTGCCGCCGCTTCCATTTTCGCGGTTGATGGTAATAATCATATTGCCCATACTTATATATACTTGTTAATTAAATAATTACAATTATTCAATATTACTTTCCCAATGTCGTACATCCATCAGAATCAATCTGCAAATATACGAAATTTTGTTGAAATGTTGGTTGTTTAATTGTTATATTAACTCCCAACCCCCAACTACTAATTACTAATTACTAATTACTAATTACTAATTCCCAACTCAATTCAGTCCACGGTCCCAGTCCTTGTAGATAACGTCGTAGCCTTGTGCGCGCACCATCGCCTCCATCTGTTCGGGTGTGCGGTCGTCGTTGATGTGGAACTGCTCCAGATTGGTGTTCGGGTGGGCATATCCGCCCGGGTCGGTTTTGGAGCCTGCGCTTATTGACGTAACGCCGAGGGTTACAAAATGGTCGCGCATATTGGGCGTTTCGCGGGTGGACATGGCTATCTCCACGTCGTGGTCGAAAATGCGGAAAGCCCACAGCGTCTGTGCAAACTGCCGTTCGCTCATAAGGAACGACGGCTGGTAGCCGCCGGCGGCCGGACGCATC
>Ga0247609_10006074_pt1 | contig 11695 bp, 11 predicted proteins | sample 172DNAGHGlowgp2_FD_193487 | JGI IMG/M metagenome (GOLD analysis project Ga0247609, IMG submission 193487) | Sheep rumen microbial communities from Palmerston North, Manawatu-Wanganui, New Zealand - 1728 DNA GHGlow gp2 | ecosystem: Host-associated > Mammals > Digestive system > Stomach > Rumen ... | reverse complement strand
TCAAAGTGGAATATCTCGCCGCCCCCGATCTCACCGACAAGACCCTCATCATCGCCGACCCGATGCTGGCCACGGGCGGCAGCCTCGAGCTGGCATACCAAGCCCTCTGCACCAAAGGCATACCAAAACAGCTCCATCTGTGTTGCGTCATTGCCGCACAAGCGGGCATCGACAACCTGATGAAGCTGTTTAAGCCCCTTGACAACGTCACGCTGTGGTGCGCTGCCATCGACCCCATCCTGAACGAGCACAAATACATCGTTCCAGGATTAGGTGATGCCGGGGATCTCGCCTATGGCGACAAGATTTAATGCCTGCAGAAGCGGAAGTTCCATCCCACAGTGACCAAAAAGCCATAGGCATATTCACCTTTTGTATTATTCATCAGATAAAGGCCTCCGCCAAAATCCAAATTATCGAAACTTGCTCCTCCCACAAGAGACTGTCTGAGAAAATCTTTGCCCAGAAAGTTGCAATAGCCAGCATGATAATCAATCATACCTGCCCATCTGTTTTTACTTGTATAAACTCGGATTCCTCCATGAGCAACATAAGCAGGGTCAATAGCAACCCCAGAAATGTTTCTTACAATAAGTGAGGCACCACCACCCACAGAAGCTTGGATATACGGATTAAATTGATAACCAGCATCCACAAAAGCACCTCCATAGAGACTAGGACGGACGAAAAATCCTTGACAACGTGGAGAATCATTTTGTGCCAAAGAAGGAATAGCCATCATGGCTATTGCCAAAACCAATAATAACTTTTTCATAAGATTTAAATTTTTAAGGTTAATAATAGGTTTATTAGGTTCACTTTTTATCAAGATAATCCACCACTGATTCCACTAAATTGTATGCTCCGTCATAGACGTCTTTCAGCGTGGCGTCAAGCATGTAGGCGGGCGTGGTGAAGACCAACAGCTCGTTGTCGGCGCACACGTCGCCGTGTTCGGTCTGCACGTGGAAGGCTCCCATCTTACGAACATTGTCGGCATCAGGCGTGCCTTCTTTACCCAAAGTGACGCACACACCTGGCAGCAGCTTGGCGAACAGCACGGGAGAAATGCACATGCCACCCATGGGCTTGTTGGCTTCACGCGTCTCGATGATGGCACGGGCCACGTCGGGTTGTACCTCCATGTCGGCACCTTTGTAGGCATAGTCGCACAGGTTTTTGGCCACGCCATAGCCACCGCTGAAGAGCAGCGCATCGAAATCGGCGGCTTTGTAGTCTTCGATGGGAAGGATGCGGCTACGAGCCAGACGTGCAGCCTCGGTGAGGATATTACGTTCCTCCTTGACTTGTTTCTCGGTCAGGTGGTCGACGACCTCCGTCTGCGGGCGGTTGGGGGCAAAGCATTGGTATTCACAATGGTGCTGCTCGATGGAGAGCAAAAGCGTGATGACTTCGTTGATTTCGCTGCCGTCCTTACGACCGCAGCCGGCTAAGATTACTGCAAATTTTTTCATAGTATCGTTAGTTTATATGATTTGATTACTTATTCCACTCAGGTTTCCGCTTCTCGAAAAACGCCTTCATGCCCTCCTGCCCAGCCTTTGAGATGCGTTGGTTGGCGATGGCCACTGAGGTCTGCATGAAAACGGGATTATAGCGGTCGTCGGTGCCCGTCACCATACGGATCAGGTTTTTGCATTCGGCGATGGCATCAGGCGAAGCTTGCAGGAAATAGTCGATGTATTGGCGTTCGGTATCAATCATCTCAGCTTCGTCGACAACCACATTCACCAAGCCGAAGGTTTTAGCCTCATCTGCAGTGAAACGACGCCCCGTAAGCATCAGCTCCTTGGCGGCAGTGTTGCCAATTTTGGCGACCACAAAAGGCGATATGGTGGCCGGTGTGAGACCCAAGCGCACCTCGGTGAAAGCGAACTTCGTTTCCTTTTCGGCAATCACGATGTCGGCGGCAGCAACGATGCCATTGGCGCCGCCTATGCAGGCACCATGCACGTCAACGATGACGGCCTTGTCGCAGAAGTGGATGGTCTGAAACAATTTCGACAGCTTTTGCGCATCCTCAAGGTTTTGAGGATAGCTGTAATGAGCCATCGCTTTCATATAGTCGAGGTCAGCACCCGCACAAAAACACTTGCCGTTGCCTTTCAGAATGACAACACGAATGTCGTCGCGGCTGTTGAGCCAATCAAAAGCCTCGGTCAGCTCGCTTATCATCGCGTCGTTCAATGCGTTGCGGACCTCTGGACGATCGAGGTTAACCCATGCCATACTTTCGCCCAATTGTACTTTTATCGTCTTGAAATCCATATTTTCGTCAGTTGTTCAGTTATCAGTTGTACAGTTTGAAGTTTGATCGGAGATGCAATATTCGTGAAAAAATGCCAAACTGTCACAATCATTCCGCAAAAAATTCGTTTCTTTGCAGACGGAATGATATTTGCACATCATGCACAGCCCATATTAATTTCACTAACGAGTTAATGACGGCATTGATGATCAAACCAATCACACGAAAAAGATGGACGACAACAACCTCAACAACGGACTCGACGACCTCCTCAACATGTTCAAGAAAATGATGGAGGGGCAAGACCTTGACGCCATTCCGGGCATCACCGAAGAACAAAAAGAGCAGCTGAAGATGTTCTTGGAAGACTTCGACGAGATGAAAGACGAAATGAAGGTCGAGATTTACAAATTGGATCCTTTCTCAAAACAGATGATGGAGATGGTCCTGGGGCAACTGAAAAACTTCTCTGGCAACCCACAACCAACTGTAGACCTACCAACTGCACAGACGGAACCTCCAGTTAACAAGGAAAAGCAGCTGACCGACATCCCCGGCACCACCGAGAATCTGGAAGCCCATTTGGCTGCCATCGACGACCAATTGCGCCAACCTGGCCTCTCGGACGAAGAAATCAACCGGCTGCTTGACGAGCGCACGGCTATCATGGAAGAACTCAACGTGAAATAATCAACCAAACAAATAATGAAAAAAGTACTGTTTACCCTTATTGCACTGGTCGTTTCGGCAACTTCCTTTGCACAACTCATTGCCAACAAGACAGATAACAAAGTAACCGTGGGCGTCGACCTGTTCAGCGACCTTCAGCTCATGACCAGTGACAACTGGGATGCACGCGGCTTCAACCAAGGTGTTAGCTGGGCCATCACCTACAATTTTCCCTTGGGAGAGAGCACAAAACACACCGTCAGCATTGGAGCAGGCATGACACACCACAACTATTTCTCATACAGCCACATCCTGAATCCCTATAGTGACACCTTGAAATATGTCCAATGCCGCGACATGGAAAACTTCAAACGCTTCAAGGTGAATGCCAACTATGCCGACATCCCCTTGGAACTGCGCTTCCGCATCAAGGATCAGGTAAAGATTGGCGTAGGCTTCAAACTCGGCATCCTCGTGATGGCCAAGACAAAATATGTGGGACCTAACGATGACGGCGTCATCGTTCACGAGAAAGAGACCTATATCAAGAACCTTGAACGCTACACCTATTCGGCCACTTTGCGTATAGGCTGGAAGTGGGTCAGTGCCTTTGCTGCCTATCAACTCAACCCCGTGTTTGAAGTCGGCCACGACGCTCCCGTGATTCACCCCCTCTCAGTAGGTGTTTCGTTTGCTCCGTTCTGATTTCACGAAGGATTGCTCGTCGCCGCTTCGCGTCGCTGCGAGGCACGAAGCAGTCCAGAGAACGATAGTATAATTACTGGATTGCTTCACTTCGTTCGCAATGACGCAAAGTGTGTCTAAATGGATTGTAACTGAGGCTGAAGCCATGGGCTTCGATGCCTGTGGCATCGCGAGTGCAATGGCTCTGGATGAAGAGTCGGCCCTCGTTGAGCAATGGCTCGATGAAGGTCGCGAAGGCGAGATGGGCTACCTGACGCGCAACCGCAAAAAACGCTACGACCCTCGCCTGTTGGTGGAAGGCACAAAAAGCATCGTCACCGTACTCTACAACTATTTCCCGAAACAACAAATAGGCGACAATGGTCGATTTAAAATCGCCAAATATGCCTATGGTGCTGACTATCACGATGTGTTGAAGCGCAAGATGCGTCAGCTATTGGAGCGTATTGAGACACAAACAGGGAAACTAGAAGGCACTCGCATCTTTGTCGACTCGGCCCCCGTGCTTGACCGAGCATGGGCCGTTCGTTGCGGTTTAGGCTTCATTGGCAAAAACACTTTGTTGATTCATCCCCCCATGTCACCGACTGCCTCTCGCACTCAGACTGAACAGAAAGAGCGAACTGCAGGCCGGAGTTTGCAACGATGTGGAGGCTCTTTCTTTTTCATCGGGCACCTGTTTCTCCCTTTGGGATTGGAAGAGACAGGAAAAGCCATGGCCAACCATTGTGGACGGTGTACAAAATGCATTGACGCCTGCCCTACTGGCGCTTTGGAAGCCCCTTTTCGAATCGATGCACGAAAATGCATCTCCTACCTCACCATCGAATACAAAGGCAGCCTCGAAGGATACGATCCCAAGCGTTTCAACGGCTGGATGTATGGCTGCGACACCTGTCAGGATGTGTGCCCCTACAACCGTTTCTCGCTACCCAACATAGAGCCGGAATTTCAGCCTTCAGAACAACTGTTGGCCATGAAAGAAGAAGACTGGAAAAGCCTCGACAAAGAAGGATTTGAGGCATTGTTCAAACACTCTGCCTTGCAACGCGCGGGCTATGAGGGCTTGAAACGAAATATTGAGTTCCTCTCGAAATAAGAAATGGACTGCGTGAGGCAGTTCGCGATAATGAATTATCTCAAAGGAGAGTTGATGTTGTAGGTCAGCGTGAGTTGCCACACCTTGTTGTAATACTGATTAATGAACCAACCTGGATAGCCAGTGAAACGGCAAGGCACCACTGAATACATGAAACGTGCGCCCAGGCCAATATGTTCATTGAAGGCGACATGCACGCCAGCATTTCCCGTAGCGGAAAAGAAATTCCAACGGTTTGTCGTAACCTGATAATCCGCATCGGCATCTTCGGTAGCACGCAAGCGGACATCGGCACTGACACCTGCTTCAATGGTGATGAAATCCAAGGGACGACCACCCACACGGAAATAGCCCAAGTTGTATTGCAACATCAAGGGGATTTCGGCATAATGCAATCGTAAGCTATACGGGGAATAACCATATTCATTCACCTCCTTGTCGGATGAATGTGCGCCAAGCAACGAATACTTCAGTTCGAGTTGGACCGCGAAATAATCATCCAAGGGAAGGTTGGCATAAGCGCCTGCCGTGAAACCGAGCTGGTGATAGCCTGCATAATGGTCGCCGTCGACTTGGGCAAAAGTGGCTCCAGCGATGAGGCCGGCATTGAAACTTTGGGCCGTAACGGATCCAATGGCTGACAAAAAAACGAAAACTACGGTAAAATAAAGCTTTTTCATGGAATCATCTTTTTAAACGGCCCATCGACCCTTCAATTGGTCTCAGGGACCTTTGTTTGTGATTAATTATACGATGCTTGATATTGATAAAACCGATCCAACACCTCTTCGACAAAGCGGTAGGTTTCGGTGCCACGCAGGTAACCCGCCTTGCAGCAGGTGTCGTTGTAGTATTGTTTCTTCGACTTATTGAGGATAAAATAGTCGACATTGTTGTCCCACACATCGGGGTATTTGCCATATTTCTCGGCAAGCCGTTGTGCGTCATACACATGGCCTAGACCAGCGTTGTAGGCAGCCAGCACGAATTTCACCCTTTCGGTGCTGTCGGCCACCTTGTTTTCCAAGCACTCGCCGAGGTATTTGATGAGTTTTCCGCCAGCTTCGAGTTGCTCCTCTGGGGTAGCGTCGTATCCGATCTCGTACTTTTCCATGACGACCGGCATAAGCTGCATGAGGCCGAAAGCGCCTTTCTCACTCTCAAGGTCAAGTCGGAAATGTGACTCCTGATAGATGAGCGACGCCAGCAGGCGCCAGTCCCAGCCAATGTTTTTGGCGGTTTTCTTGATGATGCCGTCGAAGCCTGAGAGTTCGCCTTCCTTGGGTTTACGGGTGCCAAACACATTGCCCTTGTTGACATATTTTGCGAGGATACGGTTGAGGTTGCGTTGCTCGAATCCGTCGATCCATCCGTTGAGTGCCATAAGGAGCGACGAGTCGTTATCGTGGTTTTGGACGGCCCATCCCAAGGGTTGTTCGACGCTGACGTTCAACTTGGTATCGAGGCCTTTCAAACCAATGGAAGCCATACGGGCCACATACTCTTCCACTACAGTGTAGTCAATTTCGCCCGACTCAACAGCTTTTACTAGGTCAAAACTATTAAGGCTGTCGCATTCCACGATGTAGATGGTGTCGCCAATCTGGTCGGAGAGATGCTGCAACAGCTTGACCTCGTGGCTGCCTTGTGGCAGGTGGACGGTCTTGCCCGCCAGGTCGACCGACGAGCGTAGCAGTTGATTCTCCACCTCGTTGGCCGTCGACATCTTGTTCCAGTCCTTAGGCAGACGTTGTACGAGCACACTCTTCTGCATCAAGATGGGGTCTGTCAGCAAATATCGCCGTTTCATATCCTTGTTGGAACCGATGCCCACTGCCACCATGTCGACGCGACACGAGTCGAGGAGGGCGAAACAGGAGTCCAGGTTTTCGTTGACAATCATCTCAAGTTCCAATCCGTTGGCATTGCAGAAATCGCTAAGCAACTCATATTCAAAACCCGATGGTGTAGGTTTCTCTGTATTATAATTGATTATTTCACAATTGGTTACGGCAACCAATCGTCCTCTTTCCTGAATATGTTGCAGCACTGTCAGCGTGTCTTGTTCCTCGACAGACTCTTCTTCGGGTTGGTGCATGTCGTTACACGACGTCAACCATCCAAGAGGGAGCAGCAACGCAAGGAAAAACCTTAATAATTTCTTCATTTCTCTTGGCTTAGGAGCGGTAAAAGTAGGAAATTTATCAATTTGAACGAAAAAAAACTTTCCGTTCGGCATATTTTCGTAATTTTGCTAGCTTAATTTCACGACTGAAAATGGCAAAAAAGATACAAGATTCCAACTTTTGGTATTCCTTTTTTCTTCCATACGTCAATTGGCATACGCGCATGTCGTACCGCCGTTTTGAGGTACATGGGAAAGAGAACATCCCAAAAAACAGTGCCGTGATTTTCGGCGTCAACCACAGCAATACGCTGATGGACGCCTTGGTGTTGCTGGCTTCAGACAACATCAAGAAGGTGTTCATTGCCCGAGGCGACATTTTCAAGAACCCCGCCGTGGCCAAGATACTGAACTTCCTGCGCATCTTGCCCATCTTCCGCATCCGCAACGGCGTGGCGGCCGTGCGCCAAAACGATGATTCGCTTAACAAAGCCGTTGACGTCATCCACGACCATGTCGATCTCTACCTCTTTCCCGAAGGCACCCACCGCACCAAGCACTCGTTGATGCGCATGGGCAAAGGCCTGTTCCATATCGCAGTGGATGCCAACAAACAATTCGGCGACCAGAATCCTGTCTACATCGTCCCTGCCGCCATTGAATACGGCGACTATTTCCGCTTCCGTTCAACAGCCATGATTAACTTTGGCACACCGATTAACGTGACCGAATACTTCAAGCACACCACGGAAGAAAACGAGGCCGCCAACATCAACATTTTGAAAGATGAGCTGTCGGCAGAAATTTCCAAACTGTTCACCTACATCCCTGATGACGAAGACTACGACGCCATCTGGGAAATCGTGAAGATGAAAAACGAAAAACGTGCCGGTGGGTTATACAAAAAGATGCTCCGCAACCGCAACACTGTAGATAAAGTACTGAAATTCAAGGAAGAACAACCAGAAGAGGCTAAAAACCTGTTTGAGCGCGTGGTAGCCTTTGCCCAGCAGCGCAAACGCGAAAAAATCTCTGTCACCTCGACGGCAAAAAAATACCCGCTAACCAACTCTTTTTGGAAGTTGGCGGTGTTGCTTGTTGGCCTTCCCTACTTCCTGGCCTCGGCGGCAGTTCAACTCCCTACATGGCTTATCACATTGATTATCAGAAGCAAACTCAAAGATCCTGCCTTTGGAAACACGGTCAGCTATGGCGTAAAATTCATTCTCTCGCCTTTGGTCGTCATCGTCGGCACCATCCTTCTGTTCTGTTTCCTGCCATGGCCTTGGGCTTTGGGCGGCATGGTGCTCCTTCTTTTCTCCTATCCTCTTTTCGTCGACTACTTAGAGTTGGCCCGTCGCTGGCTCTCTGACGTGCGTTGGACCTTTAAGAAGAAACTACGCAAGCAATATGAATCACTGAACCTCAACAACCTGTTCTAATGTCACAACGTTGGATCATCCCCGATATTCATGGTTGCGCCAAAACCCTAAAAGTGCTCCTTGAGAATATGCTCAAGGTGACAAAGAACGACAATGTCTATTTTTTGGGCGACTACATCGACAGGGGACCCGACGGGAAAGGCGTCATCGACTATCTCATGCACCTTCAAAAGGAAGAGTACAATGTGCATTTCCTCAAAGGCAACCATGAAGACATGTGCGTGAAGGCCTTCACCGCCGACCAAAAGAAGAAGTTCTTGGGTGGCAAGCATCCGGAACAAAAAGAATGGGAAGCCGTGGGCGCCAAAGCCACTTTGGAAAGCTTCGGGGTGAAACATCCGCGCGAGATTCCGCAACTCTACATCGACTGGATGAATGCCTGCGTGCCATACATTGAATTGGAGGAGTATATCCTCGTTCATGCTGGCATGAATTTCAACATCGCTGACCCGTTTGAGGACACGAAGAGCATGATGTGGACCCGCAAATTCAGGGTCGACTTCAACAAGTCGCACGGCAAAAAAATCATCCATGGGCATATCCCCGTCGACTACAGTTTCATGAACATGGTCATCGAGCAAAACGAGAATTATGATTTCATTGCCTTGGACAATGGCGTTTTCGTGACCGACAAGCCCGGATTAGGAAATTTGACTGCCTTTAATCCTGATACAAAACAGATTGTGGCGCAGTCGAATATGGACATGTAAAGACGTTGCGCGCAACGTCTCTACTAACGTGTTCCTACGACCGCCGCGTTCTTGAACTTCTTTACCTTCCCGTCAAAACTAAAGACCTCGGTGACGACGACATAAACGCCGACGGGCACCTTGTTGCCGTTATTATCGAGGCCGTTCCAGAGAGCACTGCCCTCCTGCCCCACCAGCTCGCCTTTCATCAAGTGATGGATTAACTGTCCGGCTACATTGAAGATATAGATGTTCATCGTGTAGCCAGCCTCATCGAAATGGTAGTTGATGAAACAGGCGTCGTCGAAGCCATCGCCGTCGGGCGAGAACACATCGGGGCTGACGGTGATTTCGTCGGTGGAAGGCTCGGTGCTTTGCATCATCGAGTTGGGCTGGCCAGGCGTGCCGAAATGCACACTCTCGGCGGCGGAATGCCAATTGTTGGCATCCATGGAAGGTTGGTCGAAGCTGACGCGCTCCAAAGCCACGCCCTTGGTGACTTTCAAAAGCGGATAATGCATCTTCTCAGAGAAACACATGGCATCAACTAGGGTGCCGTCCTTGCCCATCAGGATGGCCGTGCCGCCAGCGTTGGCATAGCTGGGGAACGAAGCCATCTGCACGAAGTTGTCGGTCGGGCAGTCGTATTGCTGGCCAACGATTTCGCTATTGGTGGAGAGCAAAACGTATGTCTTGGGAAGGAACAGACGGCTGTCGGCGGTGATTTCCTTCAAGGTGGTGTCCGCGGGATTGGGGAACGTGCCCTCGCGTATCACGCCGAGCATCAAGGTGCTGAGGTCGAAGGTCTTGTCGGTGTTGTTGTAAAGCTCCACATAGTCGACACCCGGGCTAATGGGGTCGAAAAGGATTTCATTAATCAGAATCTCGCCTTCGGCAATATCGTTGGGAATGCCAAATTGCACCTTCGTGTCGGCTTCGATGGCGTTGCCCACGCAGTTGGTCACGCCAGTAATTAACATTGTATAGACCAAACCTTGCTCGAATCCGTGGTCGAATTGGAGCTCCACGTAGGTGCCATCCATAGGATTAATGACCGTCAGCTGGGGATGCTCGCCCGTCTCTTCCACAAGGAAGTGTTGTGTTTCAAGAAGCTCGGCGGCGTTCATCTGCTGGTCGAACCACAGCTGGACGATTTGGTTGCCAAACATGCTCACGCGTTCCACTTTGGGCGCTACATTGTTCTCGCCGTTCACCGAATTAATGCGCCCTGGGGTGCCACCCGAGGCATCCATGGAGGCTGTCCAGTTGGAGGCGCCTGCGCAAGGGTTCAGCGGGTCGATTTGTTCCACCGACCAGCCGCCGTTGGCCTTGTTGGCGTCGTGGTACCACGAGCTGCTGAAGTTGACCCTCGAAACCAACGTGCCCTCTTTGCTATAAAGAAACATCGCCGAGGCCGTGTTGACCACAGAGAAACTGCCGAACCCGAGGCAGTCGCCGTATTCGCGCAGTTCGGCCACGGCGTCGTTGTGGCAAAGAATGACATAACCATGCGGCTCGAGGACGAAGCTGCCGAAAGTGAGGTCGTTGGAGCCGATTTGTATCTGCCAGTCTTTCAGGTCGATGCCAAAGTCGGTCGTGTTGTAAAGTTCCACATATTCCCATTCGGGCAAGCCCACCCCGGGGTTCGGGTCGGCCATGATTTCGTTAATGACGATGTCGTATTCCGAGGCTTCGTAGATAGAGAACGTCTTGGAGGTCGGCTCCATCGTGTTGTTCCACAGGTCCTTGACGCCACTCACCGTAATCGTGTAATTAATGCCATTGCCGATTTCGCGCTCCAGCTGCAAAACGACAATGGACAAATTGTCGCCGAAACTGACCGAGGCGGGATGGCCTAAGCCGTTATCGATGGCATAATTACCTGTATTCAAAGCTGTTGCCTCGTCAACAGCCTCATTGAAAGCGAGTTGGAGATGCGTCAGGTCAATCACCTCGCAAGTCAGGAGCTGGGGCGGTTCGTGGTCGACGATGCGTGGACCGACGTAGACGTCATCGAAATACATCTTTTTGGCGTTGCCCGAGGTGAACTTCGACGAGAACCCGAAATGGCCGCCTTTGCCATGCGTATCGTCAACACCTTGGGCTTCAGTGACATAAATCCCAGAGTTGTCGTAACACGTCTGGATCATCCAGTTGCCCTCGCGGTCGCAAATCACCTTGACAGCGACAGCAAACGAGGCCGCAATATTGCCCTCCGTGCCGCGACAAATCTGCTGTTGTCCGTCGACATCCTTGCGGAACAAGGTGATGGCATCGGCGCTACCGCCTTCGCCAAAACGAAGGAAATAGCCATTGCCCACCTGCGACAGGTCGGCATTGTCGGCGCTGAGCCACACATCGGTGAAGTTGTTGCCCGAAGGCGCGAAAGCCTCCCTGATCCAAAACTGCCATTCCATCGTTTCAAACTCGGTGATGGGCAGCGAGAGATAGGCCGTGCCTTCCCCTTCGGCGTTGAGTTGAAGCTGCAAGTTGCTGTTAACGATATATTTATCCGTCGTCCCCGACCAAGTGGGGTTTTGGGTGAAGTCGCCGTCGGAGAAGTCGTCGGTGACTTGGGCGAGGAGGGAAATAGGTAGCAGAAGCAGGAGTAAGAGTATCTTTTTCATGGCATTAGCAATTTTGGAGAGGACAAAGATAGGGATTTTTGTGGATTTCTCCAAAAAAGAGCAGAAAAAG
>Ga0247609_10006071_pt1 | contig 11700 bp, 8 predicted proteins | sample 172DNAGHGlowgp2_FD_193487 | JGI IMG/M metagenome (GOLD analysis project Ga0247609, IMG submission 193487) | Sheep rumen microbial communities from Palmerston North, Manawatu-Wanganui, New Zealand - 1728 DNA GHGlow gp2 | ecosystem: Host-associated > Mammals > Digestive system > Stomach > Rumen ... | reverse complement strand
AATATCGCGCTGTTCGGGATTGATGCATTTGAAAACGGCAAGTCGACGAGCGGAACGATGCCGCATACCGACGCGAGCCTTGTGCTGGCGATCAACTTCGATACAAAAGAGGTCAGTCTGATCTCCATCGCGCGCGACTGCATGACGACCGCTCCGGGATATAGAGGGTTCTATAAATTCAACGGCATTTTCAATGTCGGCGGCGGTATGGCCGATCCGAAGGCGGGGTTTGAGTTGAGCTCCCGCGCTGCGGAGGTGTGGCTCGGCGGCGTTTCGATCCCATACTACTACGGCGTGGATTTTCAGGCGCTGATCGATCTGGTCGATATGATCGGCGGAATCGATTTTGACGTGGACATAAAGGTCACAACTTTGGAAAAACAAGTGATCAATCCCGGCCGACGTCATCTGGACGGGCAAGCTGTTCTGGCATATATGCGTATGCGTAAGAGCGCGGGCGGACTTGATACTAACCGTACCGCGCGGCAGCGCAGGATGCTGGTCGCGATCTTTAAAAAGCTGAAGCAGGAAGGCAAGCTTTCGATAATCCCGGATCTGCTGAAAACGATGGGAGACAATGTCTATACCAACACGACGCTCTCTCAGACGGCTGCGCTTGTCAGCTTTGCAAACGGTATCGATCCGGATGAGATCCGGACGTACAGCATTCAGGGAGAGATCCGCTGCAGGTACGATTGGGCGTACTGCTTCATTGATCAGCAGAGACGTCTTGATATCATCAAGGAAGTATACGGATTCGATGCGGAACCGATGCGGATCAATTCTCTCGTATACGAAACGTATCTGCACGAAAGCGGCTTTAAAGCAATTCAGTTTTTGGTGTATGCGAAAAACATACTTACGGCGGTGCATGATATGTCCGATTCGTCGACGTGGACGGAGGAGCAAAAGACCGCTTACGCGATATGCTGGCAGGATTATCAGAGTTTAAAACAGATGTATGATTTTGTTGACCAGTGGACGCTGGAACGCTATGACGATACAGCGCTGTCCCGCGAAGAACGGGAGGAACGTTCCGGGTACTATACAGCGCTGGAGAAACTGGAAACACAGATGAAAAAATCCGGGGACGCGTTGAACGAGGCGTTCGGCAAGCCGGTCTCGCCTCGATGGTACAATGATGTAAAGTACTGGTATGACAAGGACAGTATCATCAATGAGGTATATGTTGATTTCCGCTGAGGGAAAACTGACGCCGATCGGATAACGGCGCGGACGGCATTGGCGGCATAGCATGGGGAAACGGGCATGAAGGAAAAAACGGTCGAGCAGACGAAGAAACAAAACGCGCAGAAGCAAAAGGGAATGACAAAGATTCTGTTTTCCGTTTTGTTGGGTATATTTGATTTCGTTGCCGTCTGCGGCGCTTATTTTCTTGCGCTGTGGATGCGTTTTGATTTTGTTTTTTCACATATCGAGCAAAAATATCTGGACGCGTTCAGTCATTTCATTCTGTTCTACGGCGTTTTTTGCGTACTTGTCATTGGGCTGTTCCGCCTCTATAAGTCGCTTCTGAGATACATCGGAATTCAGGAATTGATGCGCACGCTCGGCGTTTCGATGCTTCTGTCTGTTGTGCATGCGGCTGCGATCACGCTCTTGTTCAATCGCATGCCAATCTCCTATTATATCGGCGGTGCGCTGATCCAGGCGATCCTGTTGATCGGAATTCGCTTTTCCGGCCGACTGATCGACAGCTTGCAGACAAGGATCAGCGTAAGCCATATCGAGATGAATCGTGTCATGCTCATCGGCGCGGGCAAAGCGGGTCAGATGATTCTGAAGGATATGATCGCCAATCCGGGCATGCAGGATAAGGTTGTCTGTATCATTGACGACGATCCGAACAAACAGGGCCGCTACATGGAAGACGTGCCGATCATCGGCGGACGGGACAGCATCCTTTCCAGCGTAGAGAAGTATCGCATCGACAAGATCTATCTGGCGATCCCGAGCGCGACGGCGGAGCAGCGACGCGACATCCTTGCCATCTGCAGCGAAACCAAATGCAAGCTCAAACAGCTTCCTGGCATCTATCAGCTGATCTCCGGTCAGGTGACGGTCAGCGCCATGAAGGATGTTGCGGTAGAGGACCTTTTGGGACGCGATCCGATCCGCCCCGATCTTTCGGGCGTCTATTCGTTCATCAACGGCAAGACCGTTCTCGTAACCGGAGGCGGCGGGTCCATCGGCAGCGAACTGTGCCGACAGATCGCCGCGCATAAACCGAAACAGCTGATTATCTTTGATATCTACGAAAACAGCGCATACGATATTCAGCAGGAACTGAAGGAACAGTATCCGAAGCTGGATCTGGTCGTTCTGATCGGGTCTGTGCGCGACAGCCGCAGGATGTTCAAGGTGTTCGATAGCTACCGTCCGCAGATCGTGTATCACGCGGCGGCGCACAAGCACGTCCCGCTGATGGAGGACAGCCCCTGCGAGGCGATCAAGAACAATGTTATCGGTACATACAAGACCGCATACGCGGCGATGGTCCACGGCTGTGAACGCTTCGTGCTGATCTCTACCGACAAAGCGGTCAACCCGACCAATGTCATGGGCGCCAGCAAGCGTCTGTGCGAGATGATCGTGCAGTGCTTCGACGCAAAGATCAAGACGGGCAAGGCAAACGAGATCCCGCAGCTTTTTACGCATGAGGGCTGGGAAAACGCCGACAAGGACGGCAGCGGAGACGTGTTCCGCCGCATCAAAACGGAGTTTGTCGCGGTCCGGTTCGGGAATGTTCTCGGCAGCAACGGTTCGGTCATTCCGCTGTTCAAAAAGCAGATCGCAAAGGGCGGTCCCGTTACGGTCACGCATCCGGACGTCGTCCGCTATTTTATGACGATTCCCGAGGCAGTCAGCCTTGTTATGCTTGCGGGCACATACGCCAAGGGCGGCGAGATCTTCGTGCTGGATATGGGCAGTCCGGTCAAGATCGATGCGCTTGCGAGAAACCTCATCCGGCAGGCGGGACTCAAGCCGGACGTCGATATCAAGATCAAGTATATCGGATTGCATGCAGGGGAAAAGCTGTATGAGGAGAAGCTGATGGCGGAAGAAGGTCTGCAAAAGACCGACAACGAGCTGATCCATATCGGCAAACCGATCCCGTTTGATAAAGAGATGCTTCTCAAGAATCTCTCGACGCTGATGTACAAAGCCTACGCAAACGATGACCGAATCCGTGAGTATCTGATCGGCATCGTACCGACCTATCACCCGGAAAACAGCGGAGCGGACAAGCCTGGCGACGCTGCGGAAGCTGATAGCGGAGCAGAAAGAAAAGAATAGAAACAACCGTACAAGTCGGATTTGGCTGTTCCGGGAATCCATTGGATACGGAACGGCGTGAAGGACAGCTGGTGTAGGGCAGTATCATGAGCTTCTGCGCAGCTGATTTCGGAGGGGTGGATCATGAAAAGGAACTGGACACATGATATCGGACTGAGAATATTGAAACTGATCAATATTCTGGTAATTACGTGTCCTTTTGAGCTTTGTTGGCATTTTTATTACGCAACAAGGGCAGATGCGCTGTTTTCGCAGAATCCGAAGATTTATCTTCTTCTGCCGGTTTTGTTCATTATTCTTTATGTCATTTTCGGAAGGATCTATAACGCTTTTCTGATATCGTACTACCGCCTGTTTGAAATGGTATACAGCCAGATGCTGGCGGCGTGCATCTCAGACGGGATCGTCTATTTCATGATCTGTATCCTGTGCAAGCATTTCCAACCGATCTGGCCGGGGTTATTGGCAATCGCCGGACAATTTGTATTCAGTACGGTTTGGTCGCTGTGCTCCAGAAAATGGTATTTCCGGCATTTTCCGCCGAAAAAAACCTATGTCATTTATGATACCAGGTCCGGGATAGAAGAAATGATGGAAAGCTACGGTCTTTCCAAAAAATATGCGGTGGACAAGGTAATCCCGGTGTCTGACGTTCTGTCCGATCTGCAAATGTTGGATGACGTGGAAGAAGTCTTCCTGAGCGGTATTCACAGCCATGACCGGAACACGATCATCAAGTACTGTATCGATAAAGGGATCGAAGCTCTCGTCCTTCCGCGGATCGGCGATGCGATCATGCTCGGCGCAAAAAGAATGCATATCATGCATTTACCCGTGCTGCAGGTCTATAGATATAATCCGAAACCCGAGTATGTGTTTACCAAAAGATTTTTTGATATCGTACTCAGCAGCGTAGCGCTTTTGATCCTGTGGCCGGTATTTCTGGTCACGGCGATCCTGATCAAAAAAGACGGCGGTCCCGTGTTTTATAAACAGGAGCGCCTGACGAAGGACGGGAAAGTCTTTCGATTGATCAAGTTCCGTTCCATGCGCGTCGATGCGGAGAAGGACGGCATTGCGCGGCTCAGTACGGGGGAAAACGACGATCGCATCACACCGGTCGGAAGGGTGATCCGCAAGCTGCGTATCGACGAGCTTCCGCAGTTGTTCAATATTATCAAAGGCGATCTCAGCGTTGTCGGGCCGCGTCCCGAAAGACCGAGTATCGCGGAGCAGTACGAACAGGAGATGCCGGATTTCAGACTTCGTCTTCAGTGCAAGGCCGGCTTGACGGGATATGCCCAGGTTCACGGGAAATACAACACAACGCCGTATGACAAGCTGATGATGGACCTGATGTATATAGCAAATCCGGGATTTCTGCAGGACCTTCGCATCATCATCGCAACGATCAAGATTTTGTTCCTGCCCGAAAGCACAGAGGGAATCAAGGAAGGGCAGGTAACGGCAATGGAAACGGGAAATACGGCGGATGCTGCGGATGAATCCGATAACGAAGAAGACCGGAAATCAACGGTGGCATGAGCGGAAAGTCGATTATAGAAAAACAAGGTAAGGAGCATACTGTGAACCCTTTGAAAATACTGGTTCTGTCGAACGATACGACTTATACATACAATCTTCGCAACGAGGTTCTTGAACGGCTGGTCAACGACGGGCATGAGGTCGTCGTTGTGTCAAAGCCGCTTCTTCTGCAGGACGAACTGAAAGCGCTCGGATGCAGATTGATAGACCTCAATACAAACCGTCACGGGACGAATCCGATCTCGGATCTCGGACTCCTGATGCAGTTCAGGCGGATCATCAAAGCCGAAAAACCGGATCTGGTCCTGACATATAACATCAAGCCGAACGCATACGGCGGCATGGCGTGCCGGATGACAAAGTCCCATTATATCCCGAATATTACGGGGCTCGGGACAGCGCTGGAGTATCCGGGAATCATGCAGAAGATCACTTCAAAGCTCTATAAGTGGGGCGTTGCCGGCGCGGACTGCGTCCTGTTCCAGAACGAGGAGAACCAACGTTTCTTTGAGACGCACCGCATGCTTCGCAATGGAACGAGAACGAGACTGCTTCCCGGCTCCGGCGTCAGTCTCAAACGGCATCACGCAATGCCGTATCCCGCCGACGATGGAAAGATCCACTTTCTGTTCATTGCGCGCATCATGCAGGCAAAGGGAATCGATCTTTATCTCGGCGCGGCGAAACGCATCCATGAGAAGCACCCAAATGCGGTGTTCCACATCTGCGGACTTTGCGACGATGAAAAATATAACGGTCTTCTGAAGGAAGCCGAAAAGAACGGTTATATTCTGTATCACGGCGAACAAAAGGACATGGTGCCGTTCTTTGAGATGGCGCATTGCATCGTGCATCCTTCCTATTATCCGGAAGGCATGAGTAACGTACTGCTTGAGGCTGCCGCGCATTGCAGACCGATCATTACGACCGACCGTTCCGGCTGCCGTGAGACGGTGGAGGACGGAAAGACCGGTTTTGTCATTCCGATCAAGGATGAAGACGCTTTGGTCAATGCTTTGGAGAGGTTCCTGTCCATGAGCTGGGAACAGAAGCGCGACATGGGTCTTGCCGGACGCGCGAAAGTTGAGCGCGAGTTCGACCGGCAGCTTGTTGTAGAGGTATATATGGACGAAGTGGGGAAATTGCAACGTGATAGACTATAAACTGTTATTCAAAACAAAAAAGAGCCGTGCGGCTGTTTTAAACGCCCTGCGTTTCTTACCTGATTCGATCATGCTGCCAATCCAGTATCGAATCAAACACGGCAGAAAACTGAACCTGAAGAATCCGGTGCGTTTTACTGAAAAACTGCAGTGGTATAAAATTCATTATCGCAATCCAGTGATGCATCAGTGTGCAGATAAGTATCTTGTACGTGAATATATTAAAAGTAAGGGACTTGAAAGCATTCTTGTTCCTCTTATTGCAAGATTCAATTCTCTCAATGATGTCATATGGGACGAGCTGCCGAATCAGTTTGTCATTAAAACCACTCACGGAGGGGGCGGACTTAACGTTGTAGTCTGTCATGATAAAGAAAAGTTGTCCATGACGGAGATAAAGGAAAAACTGGCGTTTCAACCGCATCCGGTTAAGAGCAACACGATGGGGCGTGAATGGGCGTATTATGGGTTACAGCCCGGTATCGTAGTGGAAGAACTTTTGGTAAATCGGGAGAATCCAAAAGCCGGGATATATGACTATAAGTTTTTCTGTTATAACGGACATGCAAAGTATATCGTTTTGGATGTGGATCGCTACATCGGACATAAACGCAACTTTTATGATCGTGAATGGAACAACCTACATATAACCAGTGATTGTCCGGCAGTGGACCGAGAGATCGAAAAGCCGGATCATTTAGAGGAAATGCTCATGGTTGCGGAAAAACTGTCTGAGGATTTTCCTTTTGTTCGTGTCGACTTATATTGTGTAGATGGTAAAGTTTATTTTGGGGAGCTTACCTTCTATCCTTGGAGCGGATACGTGCAGTATACTCCCGATCAAGCGGATTATTTGTTTGGAGAAGATTTTGAATTAAGGAAGTTTGAATGAGGATCGTTGCAGGCTCAAAAAAATGGGAGTCAGCCCATATCGAAAAATGGGACTGGATCCTCATCATAGGGCTTACGCTCGCGCCGATGACCAGTTTGCGGTTTTGGAAGATTGGACCCGGTGAAGTTTTGTGCCTTCTTTGGGGCATAAAATATTGGTTCAGAGCAAGATCGATAAAGAGCAACCTGTTGACCTTTTTTGTCTTGTTTGATTTAGCAATGGCCGTCGGTTCTGTTATCGGATATGCAATAGCGCCGGATGAACTGAGAGCCGTTGACTTATTGACGTGGCTGTATCTGGGGATAATGGCTGTTTCGCTTTATGAAGGGCTGAAAAGCAAATCGCTGAAGTATAATGAAACATTGTACTATTCTTTTGCACAGTTTGCAGCGGTATGGAATCTGTTCCTTTTCCTGTACAGCCGGTTTGTAAGCAGCGTGTTGCTTGGGGCGCCGCTATGGTATCATGGCGTCCGCTATTCAGGCGGAGCAACCAATCCGCATCAGGTTGCGATACTGCTGTGCGGCGCGACGTTTGTTTTTTTGCGCAGTATCTTCAAACGGGAGAAGGTTTTCAGGAGCATCGTATTAGTGGCCATTTCCATATATTTGATGATAGCGACCGCTTCGTCTACCGGCATTTTGGCGATTGCGCTCGGAATGGCTGTATCTGCCTATTTTTTCGTAGCGAATCTGTTCCCGAAACGCAGATTTGCAGCGTGGGTGGTTCTTACGGTAATCATCCTGTTGGCGGTTTTGATTTTCTACAAGTTTTTATATCAAAAATTTATAGGATGGGTCGCTGAAGATAAGAACGGCATGGGGCGTTTTGTCATTTTTTCCAGCTTTGGAGAAGCGTTTATGAAAAGCCCTGTGTTTGGTTTGGGACCGGGCGTTCACGGAATCGGGGGAACGATCGAGTTTCATAATACTTATTTGGAGATAATAGCTGCAACAGGTTTGGTTGGCGGTATTATTTTCGCCGTATATTCAATAGATTTGTTTATATCGGTATTAAAAAACGACTGGAAACTTTTCCCGATCCTGGTTTCGATGTACGCGTATGGATTGGCGGGCTTTGCCATGCGCAGAATCGTTTTCTGGGGATTGGTGTCATTCGTAACGATCATTGCCGAACAAAAGAGCGTAGCACAAGTCGGAGCGTTGGACAATGAACACTATTCAGTGAGGTTCAAAGGGTATTATGAATATTAGAAAGTACGTCAAAAGGAGTGCATTCTTGTCCAGAATCGCCTTTTGCATTCGTGAAAAAAGATATCAAAGATTGCTGAAAAAATACGGCAGGCAGCCGCTTGACGGTAATAAAGTTCTGTTTTACAGAGCGGGCGGCGGTTACGGCGACAACCCGAGAGCGGTCGCGGAATACCTGCATCGTTATCATCAGGAACTGGAACTTGTCTGGGCGTGCGGGAACAGTGCGTATTTTCATACGATCCCTGATTATGTGAAACCCGTTGTTTTTGAGTCGGATGAGTTTTATAAAGAGCTTGCAACCGCAGGCGCGTGGGTTTGCAGCACAACGCTTCCAAACGGGATCACAAAACGGGACGGGCAGATGTACATTCAAACCTGGCACGGCGATAAGTTTCTGAAAAAGATAGCCAATGACTGCGCAGCGGATAACGACTCGTACAAGTGGCGAAAAATAGCAGGGAAATTCTGTGAATCCAGGATATGCGATTATTATGTGACCGGATGTGAGTGGTTTATTCCGATCGCAGCGTCAGCACTTGACTATAAAGGCGCATTCTTACGTTGCGGCATGCCCAGAAACGATTGCCTCGTCGATCTTGATCCTGAAAAATGCGCGGAGATCCGGAAAACAGTCGGTATTGACGCAGACGTCAAAGTCTTAATCTATGCTCCGACGTACCGGGACTATGAGAAGACGCTTGACACCGTCGGGTCCGATATTGATTTGGTTGCAATTCTGAACGCACTTGAGGAAAAATATGCCTGCAAATGGGTCTGCCTGATGCGGGCACACGGCGGAAAACATTTGAAACTCAACGGTAGCGATATTAGCGACTCCCGCTTCATGGATGTAACGACGTACCCGGACATGGCGGACCTTCTGATGATCTCCGATATGCTGATCAGCGACTATTCATCCTGCGGTGCGGATTTCGCGATCACAGGCAAGATGGTTTTGATGTATCAGGACGACATCGATCAATACACGTCAAAGGGCAGAACGCTGTACTTTACACGGGAAGAATCTCCTTATTTTACAGCATCGAATATGGACGAAGCGCTTGAGATCATCAATAGGGTAACAGAAGAAGACATCAGGAAGAACAGTCAGGGCATTCTGGATTTCTATGATTCGTTTGAAACCGGTCATGCCTGTGAAGACGTATGCAAGGTCATAGTGGATGCTTTGGAAAAGATTGAGTAAGCATATAAGCGATGTTTTCATGATATAACGAAGGAGCAGTAAATGAAAAGAGTTATCACATACGGAACATTTGATCTGTTGCATTACGGACACATCAATCTTCTGCGCAGAGCAAAAGCGCTCGGCGATTATTTGATCGTTGCGATTTCGACTGATGAGTTTAACTGGAATGAAAAGCATAAAAAGTGTTATTTCTCCTATGAACAGAGAAAAGCGCTCGTGGAGGCTGTCCGGTACGTAGATTTGGTGATTCCGGAGGATAACTGGAACCAGAAGCGGACCGATATGCACGAGTATCACATCGACACGTTTGTTATGGGCGATGATTGGAAAGGAAAATTTGATTTTCTCAAAGAGGAAGGCGTAGAGGTCGTTTATCTTCCGCGTACGCCGGAAATCAGCAGCAGTCAGATCAAAAAAGATCTGTACGACGCCAATGCCGTAGATGGCGAGTCCAAGACGTCGCATGACGATATCAATACCGATCCACAGAAATAATCGTATTGGAAAGCAAAAGACATCCATGGATAACTCTGTAGGAAAAAAAGTTTTTCGAGGCACGATCGTAATTGTTTTAATCGGGATACTCGCAAAACTAACATCCTTTATAGCGGAAGCTGTTTTGGCAGCTTATCTTGGTACGACATTTCAAAGCGACGCATATTATATGGTCAGCAGCGTGCAGATGGTCATTTATCCGATGTTAAGCGTCGGCATCTGGAAGGTGTTTCTGCCGATTTACAAGGAAAAGATGACGCATGACCTGAAAGACGAAGCAGCAGCGCTGACCAACAAGGTCATTACATTTTTCTCGATTATTTCATTTTGCGCGGTCGGACTTCTGATCTTATTGGCCGGTCCGATCGTTTCCGTCGTAGCTCCGGGATTTGAAGGGGAGACAAGAGCGCTCTGCATGAAGCTGGTGCGTATTTCCGCACCGATGTATTTCTTCATCATCGGTGCAGCGATCTATGCATCCATTCTGCAGGCAAACAATAGATTTTTAGGCAGTCAGATCCGGGAAGTTGCCTCCCATATCCCGACAATTCTTGCCGCACTGTTTTTCTATAAAAGGTTCGGTATTGAAGCAATGGCGATCGCGCTTGTTGTCAGCGGTGCGGTGCGGCTTCTGATTGAATTGCCGTTCGTTAATTGGGGATACCGTTTCCGACCGGATTTCAAATTCAGATCGCAGGAATTCGGCTTGATGCTGAAAAGGCTTCCTTCGGCGCTGATCTCGGAAGGTGTGACACAGCTTAACACGCTTATCGATAAAGCGATGGCTTCGACGCTTCCGGAAGGAACGATTTCCGCGTTAAACTATGGCAATAAGTTGATGAATGTCTTCAGCGGACTTTTATCGACGGCGATCGCTACGGCGTTGTATCCGCAGATGATCGAGCTGATTGCATTGAAGAAAGAAGATGACCTGAGCAAGCTGGTTGTAAAAATTATCAACATCTTCTGTGTACTGATGGTTCCTGTAACATTGGCATGTGTGCTGTTTCGGACGGAGGTGGTTGCCGTTGTCTTTCAAAGGGGATCCTTTACAGAAGAAAGTACGGTGCTTACCTCGGGCGTATTTGCTTTGTACAGCCTTGGAATTTTCTTTATCGCCTGCAATACGGTTATTACGAACCTGTTTTATGGTTACGGCAACACCAAAACGCCGATGCTCATCAGCATCGTGAATCTGGTCATCAACGTCGCGTTGAATTTTGGTTTGATCCATCTCTGGGGTGTGAATGGCCTTGCACTCGCCACCTCGCTTTCTGCAATCATCACATTCTTTATTCGCGTCAAAGCGGCGGAGAAATATGTGAAGCTTGACAATAAGAAAATGATCGTGACCGCAGCAAAAGTTTTGCTCGCGGCATGTGTCGCATGCTTTGTACCGCGCGTCTTTTTCTGGTTCTTCCCGATCAACAAATATGCGGTTCTCGCAATTTCGCTCCTTGTAGGTGCAGTCTTGTATATCGTTTGGATTAAGCTTTTGAAGGTAAAGGAAATCCATGATCTGATCGGATTGATGAAGAAAAAGCTGAAAAAAGCATGATCAGCGTTATCGTTCCGATTTACAATGCAAAATCGACGCTGAGGCAATGTGTCGACAGCGTACTTGCACAGACGGAGCCTGATCTTGAGATCCTTTTGATAGACGACGGATCTGAGGACGATAGCGGGACGATAGCGGATTCCTATCTGGCAGACCCGCGCGTCAGGGCGTTTCACAAAGCAAACGGCGGGCTGTCCTCAGCGCGGAATTACGGTCTGGACAGGGCGAATGGAGACTATGTTGCGTTTGTCGATGCTGACGACTGGATCGAGCCTGAGACGTTTGAAACGGCGCTGCGATACTGCGAA
>Ga0247609_10006068_pt1 | contig 11702 bp, 13 predicted proteins | sample 172DNAGHGlowgp2_FD_193487 | JGI IMG/M metagenome (GOLD analysis project Ga0247609, IMG submission 193487) | Sheep rumen microbial communities from Palmerston North, Manawatu-Wanganui, New Zealand - 1728 DNA GHGlow gp2 | ecosystem: Host-associated > Mammals > Digestive system > Stomach > Rumen ... | reverse complement strand
ACGCTGTCAGTCCAAGCCAAGAAGAGTACGGATCTGGCTCCGTTACCAGCAAGTCCAGAGGCAACTCTGCTGACTGAGGCTCCACAACCGCGGCGACACTACCGTGATGCACCGCCACGTCGCTACTACCGCGATGCTCCACGTCGTCACTACAGGCCAGGACCACCACCGCGTCATTATTACAGACCAGGTCCACCACCACCGCGTCGCTACTATCGCGGAGGTCCACGTCGCTACTACAGACCAGGACCACCTCCGCCACACCGTCGCTACTATCGTGGAGCGCCACCGCGCAGATATAGAAGATAATTTAAACCAGCACATCGGGATTTTTCAATCCCGATGTGTTTTAAAAAGCATAACAGTTAATACATGAAAACGACAAAGGATGTAGGCGAACGGGTGACGCTATACCCAGACGGCAAATACAGGTGGGTATGTGAGGTGAACATGCTGAAGAACCCCTCCATTCTCTTCGATGTATGGAAAGTCTTGGGTATATCGATAGGTATACTTGTAGCTTTTTTCGCTCTTCTTATAGCCTGTGACGGAGATATCAACATGAAAGTATTATCCGGATTGGCTGAAACAGTGGGACTCCTGATTGCCATCTTCGCCGTGATCAGCATTCTGGGCTACCTGCTCTTTGCCGCCATGTCGGGCTGGAAGTATGTGGTGCTCTTCATCATGGACGAGAAAGAGGTGGTGCACCAACAGATGCCGTCGCAAGTGAAGAAAGCAAAAGTTATAGGAGCACTTACGGTATTGGTGGGCTTATTTGCCGGAAAACCTGGTGTAGTGGGGACGGGAGTCTTGTCGCAAGCGCGCATGTCGATGACTTCGACACTCGCCCATGTTTCACGTCTGATTCCTTGCCGGCGCATGCATCTTATCAAGGTGAACCAGCGATTATCGAAAAACCGCATTTACGTACATGACGAAGATTTCGACTTTGTCTATGACTTTCTTTGCCAACACTGCGTTAAAGCAAAGAAATAATAGCTTTCATTTTGTATTTCGCTCGCTTAATCGTACCTTTGCGCCAATATGAAGGACGAAGGTACGAAATATATCCAAGATGCAGAGGACTTGTTGCAGCGGCTTATAGCGACACCGTCGGTAAGCCGTGAGGAGACTGCTGCCGCTGACATCATAGAGGAAACCTTGCACAGCTATGGCTACGAGCCACACCGCAAGGGAAACAACGTGTGGGCGATGGCTCCCGATTACGACGAAAACCGTCCAACAGTTCTGCTGAATGCACACATTGACACGGTTAAACCCGTGAGCAGCTGGACACGCGCCCCCTTTACGCCCACGCTTGAAGGCGACCGGCTCTACGGATTGGGTAGCAACGACTGTGGCGGCGGACTGGTGTCGCTGTTGCAAGTCTTCCGTATCCTTACTCATCGCAATGCAGCAGGAATGCCGCGCACATCTCTCCCCTCATCCTTCAACCTCATCTACCTTGCCTCGTGCGAGGAAGAGGTGTCAGGATCTAACGGCATCGTCCTTGCACTGCCCGAATTACCGAAAGTTGACGTTGCCATTGTGGGTGAGCCGACAGGCATGCAGCCGGCTGTTGCCGAGAAGGGGTTGATGGTGCTTGATGTTGTTGCCCATGGAAAGTCGGGACATGCGGCACGAGACGAAGGTGTCAATGCTATCTACGAAGCCCTTGACGACTTGACGTGGTTCCGCAGTTACCAGTTCGAACGCGTCAGCGATTTCCTCGGACCAACCAAGATGCAAGTGACTGTCATCAATGCCGGCACCCAGCACAATGTTGTTCCTGATGAATGTCGAATGGTTGTCGATGTGCGCACCAACGAATTGTATTCTAATGAGGAGGTCTTCAATATCATCAAACAGCATACGCACAGCGAGGTCACTGCCCGCAGTTTCAGGCTCAGTTCTTCACATATCGATATTGAACATCCGCTTATCCAGCGGTGTGTGGCACTGGGGTTGACACCTTTTGGTTCACCTACGCTCAGCGACCAGGCACTCATGCCGTTCCCCTCGTTCAAACTTGGGCCAGGTAACTCTGCCCGTTCCCACTCTGCCGATGAGTATATTGGCATCAGCGAAATAGCACAAGCCATAGACCTCTATCTACAGATTCTACAATGAAAGCGAAGATTCTCCGATGAAACCTATGGAAAAAGAAGAAAAGTTGAATATCACCCAATGGGCGGAAGAAGACCGCCCACGCGAGAAACTCATGCGGTTGGGAGCGGAAGCGCTCAGCAATGCTGAGTTGTTGGCAATTCTCATCGGGTCGGGCAGCACAAAGGAAACAGCAGTGGAACTGATGAAGCGCGTCCTCAATGATTGCCACAACAACCTAAACTCGTTAGGAAAACTGAGCATTAACGACTTGTGTGAATACAACGGTGTAGGCGAAGCAAAGGCTATCACCATTCTCGCTGCCTGCGAACTGGGTAAGCGACGCGCCCGCGAGAAGGCTGAAGAACGCACGGCACTGAACTCACCACAACTGATATACAACTATATGCACCCGCAGATGCAAGACCTGGACACGGAGGAGGCTTGGATTTTACTGATGAACCAGAACTACAAGCTACTGAAGGCGGAACGCTTGTCACACGGGGGCATTACGGAGACGGCAGTCGATGTGCGCATCATCATGAAAGAAGCCTTGCTCAACCATGCTACAGTACTTGCCTTCTGTCATAATCACCCGTCAGGAAATCTTCGTCCAAGTAGTGACGACGATCGCTTGACCCAACGTATCATGAAAGCTTGCGACATCATGCGCATCCACTTCCTCGACCACGTCATCATTACCGACGGACAGTATTACTCCTACAGGGAGCATGGAAAACTGTGACGCGCACTGCATGGAATAAATAATAATAGATAAATAATAATGCTAAGAGTATCATGACACAAGAAGAAAAGACAAAGATAGAAGAGCGCATCGTCGATGTGCTGAAAACCGTCTATGACCCTGAGATTCCTGTCAACATCTACGACTTGGGTATGATATACAAGATTGATGTCAAGGAAGACGGAACGGTGGACCTTGACATGACCTTTACGGCACCCAACTGTCCTGCTGCCGACTTTATCCTTGATGACGTGCGAACAAAGATAGAGAGTCTGGAGGCTGTGAAGGCTGCCAACATCAATCTCGTTTTTGAACCGGCATGGGACCAAAGCATGATGACAGAAGAAGCAAGAATAGAACTTGGATTTGACTAATCACAAATTATGATATACTTTCTTTCCGACGCACACCTTGGCTCGCTCGCCATTCCGCATAGGCGGACACAGGAGCGCAGACTTGTACGCTTTCTTGACAGCATCAAGGAGAAAGCTACTGCCGTCTATTTGTTAGGCGACATGTTTGACTTTTGGGATGAATACCGCTATGTAGTGCCGAAAGGCTACACCCGCTTTCTCGGCAAATTGTCAGAAATGACCGACATGGGAGTGGAGGTGCATTACTTCACGGGCAACCACGACATCTGGACGTATGGTTACCTTGAGGAGGAATGCGGGGTCATCCTTCACCGCAAGCCACTGACGGTGGAAATCTATGACAAGGTGTTCTACTTGGCCCATGGTGACGGACTGGGCGACCCCGATCCGAAGTTTAAGTTCCTGCGTGGGATGTTCCACAACCGCCTATGCCAGTGGGCTTTGAACTTCCTGCATCCCTGGTGGGGCATGCAGTTAGGACTGAATTGGGCGAAGCACTCTCGGATGAAACGTCCTGATGGCAAGGAATTACCTTATCAAGGCGAAGACAAGGAGTTTCTTATCAGCTATACTAAGCAATATATGTGCGAACATCCGGACATTGACATCTTCATGTATGGTCATCGGCACATAGAGCTCGACATGATGCTAAGTAAAAAAGTGCGTATGCTCATCCTTGGCGACTGGATTCAACTGTTTACCTACGCCGTTTTCGATGGTGAACACTTGTTTATGGAAAACTACGTAGAGGGAGAAAGTATGCCGTAGGCGCGATATTAGCTGAAGAAAACCGCCGTTTCGTTGAAACAATTTGCGAAACGGTGGTTTTGCATATACCTTTGCATCAGGTTTTAGTTAGGTATATTAGATTAGTGATAAGGAAACAAACGGATGTTTTTTACGTTTCAAAAGACATCACAGTTGTAAAACAGGTTTGTAGATTAAGTTTATTCAAAAAACGGGCGTCGTGAGACACCCGCTTTTTCTTATCTATCTTTCATCCTTCCTTTCTGCAGTCGTTGACATCGTTGTTCAGGCATTTAAACCTTACTGCAACTCCTTAAAATCATCGTTGCTGTTGGTGCCGTCAACTACACTTTGTATCTCGGTTTCGGTAACAAGATTGAAGTCGCCTACAACAGAGTTTTTCAAAGTTGAGGCAGCCAAAGCGAAATCGAGACTTCGCTGATCGTCGTCGCCCCATTTGCACCAGGCATGGATGTATGCTGCTATGAAGGCATCACCAACGCCCATCGGGTCTATCACGGGTACGATGTCATCGATGCGGGTTGAAGTCATCTTGCCGTCACTATAGAGGAATCCGGTCAGCGTATGATGGCTGGAAGTAATCTGATTACGGCAAGCCATCACCATCTTCTTACATTTCGGCAACAGTTGTTGCACCTTCTCCATGTAAGCCTTGAAGGCCTCCTTGTCGGTCTGGTAGTCGGATGACAAAGCGGTGAAAGGCACACGTGGCATACCCGACACCACTTCATACTCGCCTTGGTCTCCGAAAACGATGTCAGCATGACTAGCCAACTCCTTCAGTACCTCTTCTGCCCTTCCGCCGTACTTCCACAGATTCTTGCGGTAGTTGATGTCACAGACGATGGTCAACCCCATCTCTTCTGCCGTGCGAACAGCCTCCATAGTGGCATCAGCAGCACTCTGAGAAACAGCACAGGTTATGCCGGAGCAATGGAAGACAGCAGCGTCTTTGAAGACTTCGCGCCAAGGAATCATTCCTGGAGCAATAGTATAAAACGATGAATCCTGACGGTCATAGACGACACTGGAATTGCGCATGGCTGCTGCTTCCTCAAAATAATAGGAGCCCAGGCGATCACCACCCTGACAAACGTGGTCTATTGACAGGCCAAAACTGCGCAAGTGCTGGCAACAGGTGCGACCAACCTCGTTGGCAGGAACACGCGTGACGAACGTCACATCGTTACCTAACATCGCTAAGGATACGGCGACATTGGCTTCGCTACCACCGAAATTGCCGTCAAACTGTTTCCCTTGGCACAGTCGCAACTTGTCGGGACGCGACAAACGAAGCATGACTTCACCGAATGTTACAATCTTCTTCATAAGTACTCCACCTTATATAATATATATAGGAGGTCTAAGAACCTCCTATATACGTTTGTTTTTACTTGCCCTGTACCAAAGCCATTGTGTCTCTGGCTATAACAATTTCCTCGTCGGTAGGAACGACCCAAACTTTGACGCGACTGTCGTCGGTTGAAATCTCGGCTTCCTTGCCGCGGATGTTGTTCTTTTCCTTGTCTATCTTGATGCCAAGGAATTCCAAACCGGCACAGGCCTCTTCACGCATGCTAATCTGGTTTTCACCAACACCAGCCGTGAAGACAATAACATCGACGCCCCCCATAGCGGCAGCATAAGCACCAATATACTTCTTGATGCGGTAGTTGTACATTTTCAGAGCGAGAATGGCTTTCTCATTACCTTCCTTGGCAGCATTCTCCACATCGCGCATGTCGCTGGAGATGCCGGAAATACCAAGCACACCACTCTCCTTGTTCAAGTAGTCTGCCATCTCCTGGGGTTTCTTGCCGAGTTTCTCCATGATATAGGTAACAGCAGAGGCATCGATGTCACCAGAACGGCTACCCATCATCACACCAGCCAGCGGCGTAAGACCCATAGAGGTATCCATCACCTTACCGTCCTTGATGGCAGCAACGGAAGCTCCATTACCAATATGGCAGGTGACAATCTTCAAATCTTTGATGTCTTTGCCCAATATCTCTGCCACTCGATGAGAAACATAGCGGTGGCTTGTTCCGTGGAAACCATAGCGGCGAACATGATACTTCTCATACAACTCGTAAGGAACGGCATAGAGGAACGCATAGTCAGGCATGGTAGAGTGGAACGCATTGTCAAAGACTGTTACCTGCGGAACAGTAGGCATCAAGTGGTCAACAGCGCGGATTCCCTTTAGGTGACCGGCGTTATGGACTGGTGCGAGGTCACAAAGACTCTCGATACCATCTTCCACTTTCTGGTCAACAAGGCAACTCTTCTCAAAGAGGTCGCCACCCTGTACGATGCGATGACCGACAGCGTCAATCTCATCCAAGCTCTTAATAGCTCCATACTCCTCGTTCAGCAAAGTTTGGAACACAAAGTTCACGCCCTCCTTATGGTCGGGCATATCGTGCATCAATGTTTTCTTCTCGCCATTAGGCAATGTCAGTTTCAGAAAAGCCTCATCAAGACCGATGCGCTCAACGCCACCCTGTGCGAGAACGCTCTCATCGTCCATGTTATACAGTTTGTACTTAATAGAAGACGAACCGCAGTTTAATACTAATATTTTCATTATTAATGATTGTTTTTTATGTTTGCTATTTACCCCCTCCCGCAACAGGAGAGGGACGGTCTTTTACTTCTTGGCATCCATAGCCTGACAAGCCGTGATGGCTACCATATAATAGATGTCCTCAACAGAACAACCACGACTCAAGTCATTGACCGGACGGGCAATACCCTGAAGAATCGGACCTATGGCGATGGCATCGCCGAGGCGCTGTACAAGTTTATATCCGATGTTTCCCACCTCAAGATTCGGGAAAACAAGCACGTTGGCGTGGCCAGCGATGGCACTACCCGGAGCTTTCTTCTCACCTACTGAGGGAACGAGGGCTGCATCAGCCTGCAGTTCGCCGTCGATCTTCAATGCAGGATCCAGTTCCTTAGCCAATTTTGTTGCCTCAATCACTTTATCAACGACCTCATGTGTGGCACTGCCCTTGGTGGAGAAACTCAACATGGCAACACGCGGGTCTGTAAAGCCTGCAACACTCTTGGCAGTCTGTGCTGTACAAACAGCAATCTGAGAAAGCTGAGCTGCATCTGGCATCGGGGTAACGGCAACATCGCCAACGACGAGGACGCCGTTCTCACCATATTGTTGTTGTTTGGAAATGAGCAGCATGCCACCACTGACACAGGTAATGCCAGGAGCACACTTGATAATCTGTAGTGCTGGGCGCAGAGTGTCACCTGTAGTGCTCAAGGCACCAGAAATCTGACCGTCTGCTCCTTCGGTCTTAATAATCATACAACCCAGGTAGAGCGGATTCTTCACTAGTTCGCGAGCCTGCTCAATGGTCATACCCTTCTTCTTGCGCAGTTCGGCAAGCAGTTGTGCATATTCCTCACTCTTCTCGTTGTTTTCCGGATCAATGATGGTAGCTTTACCAATGTGGGGCAGTCCCCACTCTGCAGCCAACTTGGCAATTTCTTCCGGGTTACCAATAAGAATTAAGTCTGCCAGTTCGTCTGCCAATACCTTGTCGGCAGCACGCAGAGTACGCTCTTCCGTAGCTTCAGGAAGAACAATGCGCTGTTTGTTCGCTTTGGCGCGTGCGCAAATTTGCTGTAATAAATCCATAATAGTGCTTATTTTAAGTATGAATGATGTGCTTTCACTTTACAGTTTGCAAAGTTAAGCATTTTATTTCAGATTGGCTGTTCTTACCTTGTTATTTTTTATAAAAAAGCATTTCTTCTTCTTGTCACAAACAAATACTCCCTCAAAAAGTTGTAACTGTCGTTAAATCAGATAGAAACACGGAAATATCACGACAACATACACGAACTTTTAAGACTAAATAAATAAAAAAAAACTCTTTTTTATTGTTTCAAATATCTACTTTTGCACAAAATTAAACAGGTAACCAATTACATAAGCATATGAACGGAACTGACGAAGTATTATTTAAGAGAGCTCAGAAGGCAATTGTAAGCCATAAATTGTACCTGAGGGAAGACATGTCACGCAAGATGTTAGACAAATATGTACATATACCCAAGAATAAGTTTGCTGACGTTTTCCGCAAGCACACAGGGTTTGCTTTTCCACAGTACATCAACAGTTTACGTCTTGAAGTTGCATCAAAGATGCTGTTAGAGCAACCTAAACATACCATTGAGAGCATTGCATGCGATTGTGGTATTCCTGTGGCTCAGACTTTCTACCGGATATTCCGCGAGAAGTATGGTATGACACCGACAGCGTATCGTAAGAAATATTTGAAGTAATCAAAACGAATACAAAATTACTGAAGGAATCCTCTCTTTCATGAAAAGAAGACGATTCCTTCAGTTTTTTTATGTACATAGTCCTTCTTGAAGGAATGCACAATGATTACGAAAGATCTTTGTGCACCATATGTAGGAATTACTAAAGTTCTTTGGTCAGAATACTTTCCAGTTGTTCTGCTGAAAGACGCAACTGGAAGACGCCTTTGTTGGCAATACTGATGCGCCCCGTTTCTTCCGAGACAACAATGGCAAGGGCGTCACTCTCCTGTGATATTCCCATAGCGGCACGATGACGCAGACCAAGATGCTTGGGGATGTCATGATCGTGACTGACAGGAAGGATGCACCCGGCAGCCTTGATACGTTTTTTGGCAATGACCATAGCGCCATCATGAAGAGGTGAGTTCTTGAAGAAAATGTTTTCGATAAGCCGCTGGTTGATTTGTGCATCAATACGATCGCCAGTATCAACAATATCGTCAAGGGGGGCTGCCCGTTCTATGACAATCAGGGCTCCAACCTTTCCGCGGCTCATGCTCATACAAGCCATTACAATTGGCATAATACTCTCTTTATCAACCTTTTGAACTTTCTTACCCGTAAAAAAAGTCATGACATTCTGCATCCGCTGATGAGCACCAAGATTGTAAAAGAATTTTCTAATTTCCTCTTGAAAAAGGACAATCAATCCAATAACACCCACACTCACCAGTTTGTCCATAATGCTCCCAAGCAGACGCATTTCAAGCACCTGACTGACAAACAGCCAAACCAGTACAAAAACCATGATACCGATGAATACGTTCAGCGAGCGCGACTCTTTCATCAGTCTATAGACATAGTAGAGTATCAGTGCTACAAGCACGATATCGATGATGTCTTTTATGCCAAATTCAAAGAAAGTCATTCTAAATTATCTTTTTCGATTCTTCACTCTTCAACTCTCTCCATAGCCAGGAACAATTCGATGGATTCTACTGCCATTTTCACATCATGGACACGCAACAAGGATACACCTTTCATGAGACTTGCCATGTGCAATGCTGTCGTCCCGTTGAGTGATTCCTCTGGAGTGACATCCAACTGGCGCCAAATCATCGATTTGCGTGACAAGCCCACGAGAACCGGAAGCTGCATCATTTGCAACTGCTGCAGCTGCTTCAACAGTTCATAGTTTTGTGCTATCGTCTTGCCAAATCCGAAACCAGGATCCAGGATGATGTCTTTCTGTCCTAAATCACGCATCTGTTGCACCTGCCGTGCAAACCCGAGGATCATGTCATGGATAGTTGCTGCCGACGACATCAACACATAGGGAACCTGAAGTTGAGCCACCATTCGGAACATGGGCGGATAGTCCGCAGTTATCATGTCTGCCGATGGCGATACCGTCGAGCCAAAGACCCCGTTCGGATTGCCTCCGCTTACATCGTTGATGATACCTGCTCCGTATTCTTCCACTGCCATCTTTGCCACGTCTGGACGGAAGGTATCGACAGAAATAACCGCATCAGGCTGCTCACGGCGCACCAAAGAGAGAGCAAAGCGCAACCGCCTCATCTCCTCCTCCTCACTGACGCGTTCTGCTCCCGGGCGTGTTGAATAGGCACCAACATCTATCATCTGTGCACCTTCATCTACAATAAGATTAGCACGCGATACAATCTCCTGTTCCGTCTGCTGTCGTGAACCGGCATAGAAAGAATCGGGCGTACAGTTCAAAATGCCCATCACCTGCGGACGAGAGAGCGAAATCAGCCTCCCACCAACATTCAACAACCTGCTTGCAGTTTGTTTCATGACGACAAAAGTAGGGATAATTATTGAAACAACAAAGAAAACGTCGGTTCTATTCGCTAAAAACAAGTAGTCAGACATTTGTTTTTGTGTTCTTTTAAGGGATTTTTCTTTGTATTGTCTATGGCTTGCACTAACTTTGTCGGCGGAAAACCATCCATAACACTTTATTATTTATATGAATATGAGCATCAAAGAATTATATCAACTGTACCAACAGCACCCCTGTATCACCACCGATTCTCGCGATTGTCCGGAAGGCAGCATCTTTCTGGCCTTAAAAGGCGCCTCGTTTGATGGCAACAATTTTGCTGCTGCAGCCCTCGAAAAGGGATGTTCCTATGCCATCATCGACGACAAGGAAGTGTTCGAATCCCGTCCCTCGACGATTGCCGACCGCCTCATACTCGTTGCCGACTGCCTGCAGACCTACAAGGACCTGGCACGCGAGCATCGTCGCCAATTCAACATCCCTGTTGTAGGCATCACGGGCACCAACGGCAAGACTACCACCAAGGAACTGATTACTGCCGTCCTGGCAGAGAAATACAACGTTCTGGCTACACAGGGCAACTTCAACAATGACGTCGGTGTGCCCAAGACCCTATTCCGCCTGACAGCCGAACACGAAATTGCCGTTATCGAAATGGGTGCAAGCCATCCTGGCGACATCAAGACGCTGGCAGAAACTGCAGAACCCACCTGCGGACTTATCACCAACGTGGGCCGTGCCCACCTGCAAGGCTTCGGTTCCTTCAAAGGTGTTGTCAGGACGAAAGGCGAGCTCTACGATTTCCTGAGCCGCCGCGACGAGAGTGTCATCTTCATCAATGCCGACAACGAACACCTCGTTAACATCCTACCTGACAACGCCTGGGTGTCACCCTATAGCACAGATACCGAAAATGCCCAAGACTGTGTATGCGGCGAATTCGTCTCCTGTGCACCGTTCCTCCGTTTCCGCTGGCGTGAGACGCAGACCGACCTCGACGAGCGCGGCGAACAAGTACAGTGGTACGACGTGCAGACCCACCTTATCGGCTCCTACAACATCGACAATATGTTGGCAGCCATCACCGTAGGACTCCAGTTTGCCGTCTCCCCTCGTCAAATCTGCCATGCGCTGGCATCGTATGTTCCCTCCAACAACCGTTCGCAGCTGACAGAAACGGAAAGCAACCACCTCGTTGTTGATGCCTACAATGCCAATCCCACCAGTATGGAAGCAGCCATCAACAACTTCCGCATGATGGAAGTCACGCCGAAGATGGCAATCATCGGACAGATGGGCGAACTGGGCGATGTCAGCCGTGAAGAACACGGAAAAGTTGTCAACATGTTGCGGAAAAGCCAGTTTGAAAAGGTTTGGCTCGTTGGCGACGAATATGCCGACATCAAGTGCCACTATCGTAAGTTCCATGATGTCGAAGAAGTCAAGTCTGCCATATCCGAGGAGAAGCCCGAGGGCTACTACATTCTCATCAAGGGCAGCAATTCCGTCAAACTCTATCAGTTGCCGGAGCTATTATGAAATGGGAATGGGCGTTACCAGTTGTGGCAGTTGTGCTGGCAGTTGTTTACTACTGCTACGA
>Ga0247609_10006067_pt1 | contig 11704 bp, 11 predicted proteins | sample 172DNAGHGlowgp2_FD_193487 | JGI IMG/M metagenome (GOLD analysis project Ga0247609, IMG submission 193487) | Sheep rumen microbial communities from Palmerston North, Manawatu-Wanganui, New Zealand - 1728 DNA GHGlow gp2 | ecosystem: Host-associated > Mammals > Digestive system > Stomach > Rumen ... | reverse complement strand
CCGTCAAGCCGAGCGCGGAGCGTTTACCCGAAATAACCGAACGCGCCCATTCGCCATAAGCCCGCGTTGCGCCCGATTTGCTGATTATCGCAACCAAAATTCCCAAAATGACAAGGAAGACTAAAATATTGACGTTGCCGCCAACTTTGTTTTCCATAATTTCAAAGAACGTCACGATTGATTCTAGAAAGTTGCCACCCGTAAAGAGCATTGCACCCACAAAAATTCCGATTATCAGCGACGTATAAACTTCCTTTGTAGCAAGCGCAAGGATTATCGTGATAATCGGCGGTAGCATTGACAACGCAGAATTTTCCATTAGAAAAAATTCCTCCTCTTCTAATTTTGTGTTATGCCGCGCAGATTATATCAGTTGTCGACAAAAATCACAAAAAAATTTTTCCCAGCTAAAATTTTTTGCTATAATGATTAAAAAATTTTAGGAGGATATATTTTGAGGAAGAAAAAAGTTTTGGTGCACGGCACGCAAGACAGCATAAATAATTTTTTAGCGGACGCCGTCAGTCATGATTTTGAAATTGTTGCGCTGTTGAGCGAGCAACTCGAAAAAATTTCCGTTAAATTGGACGATAAAGAGCTTGAAGTCTTCGCGTCGCAAAGTCTGCCGAAATTCAATTACGGATTGATTGACGGAGTTATAATCACCGACGGCGTATCCAACGAATCAGCTGTTAATTTTTTTTGCAACAAAGGCTTGGAGCCGCACAAAATCATTTTCTGGGATGCCAAAGACGGCTGGAAATCATTTAAACTGCCGGACGCGGACGGCAAGGAAATTGCTTATTTCTGTGGTTTGGAATTTCATATTCTCAACGAAGCCGATAAAAAATTTTTCGATAGAACTGTTAAACGCTTAAAAAAACAGCGGCAGTTGAAAAATATGAATCCAAACCGTTATCCTGAACTTTTAGCAAAAGATTTTCAAAAGAAGAGAGGGCGTCCGCTCGACTTTGACAACCCTAAAACTTTTACCGAAAAATTGAAATGGTTGATCGTTTTCGACGCAACGCCTGTCAAAAGCCGTCTTGCCGATAAATACGCTGTGCGCTCTTGGGTTGCAGAGAAAATCGGCGATGAATATTTAATTCCGCTTTTGGGTGTGTGGGACGACTTCGACGATATAAATTTTGACGCCCTGCCCAATCAATTTGTTTTGAAATGCAATCACGGTTCCAGCATGAATATTATCGTTCGAGATAAAAAAATTTTCGATGTTCAACGTGCCCGCGAAAAGTTTCAGGCTTGGTTGGCTACGGACTTTAGCATAATTGCTCTTGAACCTCATTACACGCGCATTGACAGAAAGATTATCGCGGAAAAATTTATGGCAAACGGCGACGCGCCCGACATAAATAACTATAAATTTTGGTGCTTTAATGGCGAACCATTACATTGTGCGGTAGAAACAGGTCGTTCGGTTACAGGAAGTTTGGCGAATTTACGTATGGATTTTTTCGATATAAATTGGAAAATAACAGACGTTGAACGAAATGACCATCCGCGCAGTGATCACCCCGAAAATATTCCGCCGCCGAAAAATTTTGAGCTGATGAAAACTCTTGCCGCTACTCTTTCCGAAGGATTTAGTTTTGTTCGCGTTGATCTCTATGAGATTGAAGGCAAAGTTTATTTTGGAGAAATGACTTTCACGCCTGGCGCAGGAAATTTTTATTACAAGTCCGAAGGCACCGACGAATATTTAGGCAGTCTGCTTAAGTTGCCTGTTGCTTCAGCCCCCCCCCCAGATATGATTTTGCCTCATAAGAAAAAATTTAATCCCTACCGAAATTTGCGGCGGGGATTTTTTTTTGCTATTATAACAAGAAATTTTTTGGGGAGGAGATATTTTGAGGAAGAAAAAAGTTTTGGTGCACGGCACGCAAGACAGCATAAATAATTTTTTAGCGGACGCCGTCAGTCATGATTTTGAGATTCTTGACGTTCTCGACGAGTCAAAAGATTTGCCGCAATTTGTTTATAAACTTGTCGACGGAATTATTTTGACTGCGCCGAGCGGCTTTTTAGTAAAATATTTTCTTAAGCGAGGAGTTGAGCCGCACAAAATTATTTTATGGGACGCCCGCGAAGGTTGGGGAAATTTCAATCTGCCGGATTCGGACGGCACGCAAATTATTTACTTTTACGGTTTGGAGTTTCACATTTGCAACCAAGACGACGCAAATTTTTTTGATTCAATCCATAATCAAATTCAAGCTAATCGACAAGTTAAAAATTGGTCGCCGCAATTTTATCCCGAAGTCTTGACGCAAATTTTCCAAAAAGTCATGAGCAGACCGCTCGACTTTAACAACTTGCAGACGTTTACGGAGAAATTGCAGTGGATAAAAATTTATGACGCCACGCCAATTAAAAGCCGTCTTGCCGATAAATACGCTGTGCGCTCTTGGGTTGCGGAGAAAATTGGCGATGAATATTTAATTCCGCTTTTGGGTGTGTGGAACGACTTCGACGATATAAATTTTGACGCCCTGCCCAATCAATTTGTTTTGAAATGCAATCACGGTTCCGGCATGAACGTTATCTGCCGCGACAAAAAAACTTTTGATAAACAACGCGCCCGCGAAAAGCTCAATGCTTGGCTTGCCATTGATTTTTCTTCGGTTAGTCTCGAACTTCATTACACGCGCATTGACAGAAAAATTATCGCCGAAAAATATATTGAGAATATGCGCGACGGCGTCATTGACTACAAATTTCATTGCTTTGACGGTTCGCCGAAATTTATTCAGGTTATAGGCGACAGAAATTTTGCCAAACATACACGCTATCAAAAATTTTGCGATCTCGATTACAACGATATTGGCGCAATGTTTGAAGATTATCCGCACTTTCCTTACGATGTGCCCGCGCCCAAAGAGTTGGAGAAAATGAAGAGCTTTGCAAAGATTTTGAGCGAAGGTTTTAGTTATGTTCGCGTCGATTTTTACGAGATTGAAGGCAAGCTTTTATTTGGCGAAATGACATTCACTTCTGACAGCGGTTATTTGCCTCATAAAAATGCGTGGACTTACGAAAGAGATTCTGCCGTTGGCGATATGTTAAAGTTACCTGCTTTAACGCCGCCGCCAAAAATTTAAAATGAAAAAAGCTCCGCTGTGTGCAGAGCCTTTGCGCGTGGTGATAAACAGGGCAAATACAATCAAAAAAGTACCGACCGACCATCGGGCTTTTTTGATTTTGGGGGGAAATTTATGACTAATTCCAAAATGAATCACGAAATAAATCTTGTTCCGAAATCGGGCGGGCGATTGAAATTCGCGCTGGCTTATCCGAATTTTTATCGCGTCGGCATGTCGAACTTGGGCATTCATATAATCTACGAACTTTTGAACTTGCGACAGGATACAAGTTGCGAAAGATTTTTTTTGTCCGATAATCTGTTGAGCGTTGAGACGCAAACGCCGCTGAATAAATTTCAAGTTATCGGCTTCGCGGTGAGCTTTGAGCCGGATTATTTTAACGTTGTGAAAATGCTTCGCGCAGGCAAAATAAATCCTCGCGCCGCCGAACGCACGGACTTTGACCCGATAATCATTGCGGGCGGACCTTGCGCCACGTTTAACCCCGAACCGCTCGCCGAAATCTTCGACGCCTTTATTATCGGTGAAGGCGAAGTTATTTTGCCGCCGCTTATCGACGAAATTATTTCAAGTGAAAATCTTCCGCGCCTTGAACGTCTGGAAAAACTTTCGCAGATCGCCGGCGTTTACGTTCCCGCCTTCCCTAAAAAAGTTTCGCGGCAGTGGGTAAAAAATTTGGACGAATACTCCGCGCACTCAACCGTTTTGACTGACGACGCAGAATTTAATATGTATTTGATTGAGACGGCGCGAGGTTGCGGGCGGCATTGTCGGTTTTGCATGGCGGGCTATTGTTTTCGCAAGCCGCGCAACCGTTCGCTTGACGTGTTGAAAAATGAAATTCGCGACGCTAAAAAGTTCGGGAAAAAAATCGGGCTAATGGGCGCGGCAATTTCCGATTATCCGCAGATTGATGAGCTATGCAAATTTATTTTAGGCGAAGGGCTTACGATGTCGGTTGCGTCCTTCCGCGCAGATTCCGTTACGGCTGAGCTTGTAAAATCGCTGACGGCAAGCGGGCTTAAAACTTTAACAATCGCGCCCGAAGTTGGCTCGGAGAAAATGCGCCGCGTCGTCAACAAGGGCATAACCGAAGAAAATATTTTTAACGCGGTCGAACTGGGATTGCGTGCGGGGATAAAAAATTTCCGATTGTATTTTATGATTGGCTTGCCGTTCGAGGAATTAGCGGACGTTGAGGAAATTTTAAACTTGACGCGGCGAATAAAAAAATTCTGCGGCGGGCGGCTGACGTTGAGCGTAAATCCATTCGTGCCAAAACCTTTTACGCCGTTTCAATGGTCGCCATTCGCGGGGAAAAAATATCTCGAAGCGGCTTTAAAAATTCTGCGCGGCGGGTTAAAATCAATCGGCGGAGTTGAAATTATATTTGAATCGATACGGGCGGCGGAAGTTCAAGCGATACTTTCACGCGGCGATAGAAAACTTTCGGAAATAATTTTGCGTTCGGAGACGGAGCAGGAGTTCAGAAAAAATTTTAATCTCGACAAAGAATTTTATCTGTGTCAAAGAAATTTAGATGAGAATTTGGCGTGGGATTTTTTGAATCAAGGTTTTGACAAAAAATATTTAATCGACGAATACAAGCGGGCGGAGAATTTAAAATTAACGCCGCCTTGCTTTGAAGGTTGCAAACGTTGCGGAGTTTGTGAGGTGATTTAAATGCGTGTGGTAATTGTCGGGGCGGGCAAGTTGGGATATACAATCGCAGAACTATTGAGTAGCGAGGGCATGGAAGTTACGGTTATCGACCGCGAAGAAAATCAACTTACCGCCGTGAAAAATAATCTGGACGTGTTGACGATAACGGCGAACGGCGCAAGCCCCATAACTATGGACGACCCCGACGTAAACGGCGCGGACGTTTTCATTGCTGTTACGGGTATCGATGAGGTAAATATGGTTGCGTGCATTTTGGCGAAAAAGCACGGCGTACGCCACACGATCGCCCGTATTCGCGACATGCAATTTATCAGCGAAGCTAAAGATTATCTCAAAAAAAATTTTGATATAGATTTGATGTTGAATCCCGAAGAAATTGCCGCGCATGAAATTTATCGGATACTCATGACGCCCGCCGCGCTTGACGTTGACGAGTTCGCTGGCGGCAAGGTGCGCCTGTTCGAGGTCAAAATAAAAAAAGACAGCAAATATATCGATATACCGTTTAAAAAGTTGCGGCTACCCGAAGGAGTTTTAGCGGGATTGATTTTCAGAGATTACCAAATGATAATTCCGCACGGCGACGACGAATTGAAAATTGACGACAACGCCTACTTTATCGGTTTCCCCGACGCGATAGAAAAATTCAGTTCAAATTTTGTTCAAAGCAATTCGCGCAAGTTGGAACGTGTCATGATAATCGGCGCAGGCAGAATTGCGCGGACGCTGTCGGTTATGCTGATAAGGGCGGGCGTCAATGTCAAGGTGATTGAAAAAGACCGCGAGCGTTGCGAGGACATGGCGCAACTTTTATCGGGCGACAGCATAGCGATTTACGGCGACGGCACCAATATTGATTTGCTTGCGCAAGAGGGAATAGCTTCGGCGGATGTTGTCGTTTGCTTGACGGAAGACGATAAATTAAATTTGATGATGGCTTTGATAGCCAAAAATTTGGGCGCGAAAAAAACCGTCGTCAGGGTTTACCGGACGGAATACGCGGACTTTATAGAAAAGGTTGGCGTGGACGTTGTAATATCTGCGCGATTGTTATCGGCGAGTGAAGTTTTAGCATTTGTGCGGCGCGGCGGCGTTGTAAGCGTATCAATGTTGGAAGGGGCGCGGGCTGAGGCTGTTGAAGTTATCGTTCAGAGCGGCGCGAAAGTCGCGGGCAAAAAATTGATGGACGTTAAGCTTCCGAAGTCGTGTTTAGTCTGCGCGTATGTTCGCAAAAACAAGGCGGCGATACCCAACGGCAACACGATTCTTTTGCCGGGCGACAGAACGATTTTATTTTGCCTGCGCGGCGCGGCACAAGAAGTCATGACTTGGTTTAACTAAAGGCGGTGATTCATGATGAAAAAATTTTTGGTAAGTTTCTTGATAATTTTTTTAGCAATAAATTTTTCTGTGGTATCAGCGCAACAGGCGCGTTGGAACAGAGCAGAGGACGAAAATAAATTTCCTGTAGAGGTTTTGCAACTGGTAAACGAGGAGCGGGCGAAAGTCGGCGCGTTGCCGCTGAAACTTGCAAAAGATTTATCGTCAAGCGCGTATGTTCGGGCGCGGGAGTTGCCAATAAAATTTTCTCACACGCGCCCCGACGGCTCAAAATGTTTTACTGCCATGCCGCAAATCGGACACATGTTAGGAGAAAATTTAGCGGGAGGACAGAAGACGCCTAAAGACGTTGTGCAAGCCTGGATGAATTCAAAAACTCATCGCGACAACATTTTAAATAAAACTTTTACGGAGCTGGGCGTTGCCTATTACTATAAATCCAATTCAAAATACAAACATTATTGGGTTCAACATTTCAGAGGTTGATATTCATTATGCAGGGATTATCAAATGCCGCGCAGAATAATTGCAAAAAATATTTTAGGAGGCGAAATACTTTGTTGACTTACAATTATTACGGTCACGCCTGTTTTCAGCTCGACGACGGCAAAATTAAAATTCTCGTCGACCCATTTTTGACGGGTAACCCTATGGCGGCGATCGACGAAAAGGACGTTGCGGCAGATTATATTCTTGTGACGCACGCGCACGGCGACCACATTGGCGACGCGCCGAATATCGCGGTAAGAACGGATGCAACTGTTATCGGCATTCCCGAACTTATGGAATTCGGCGGGCAGCGCGTTAAAACAATCGGCATGAACTTAGGCGGCACCGTCAAAACGGAATTCGGCTTTGTGCGCATGGTTCCCGCGTTGCATTCTTCCGGCATTGCGGGCGGCGTGGCTTGCGGCTACGTTATCGGCGTTGGCGGCAAGGTGATTTACTTCGCGGGTGATACCGCGCTTTTCTCCGATATGAAACTGATTGGCGAGCGCGATAAAATTGATTACGCGCTTTTGCCGATTGGCGGGCATTACACAATGGACCCGATTGACGCGGCTAAGGCTGTAGAATTTTTAGGCGCGGCAAATGTAATTCCTGTGCACTACGGAACTTGGGACGTTATCAAGCAAAATCCCGAAGACCTGCTAAAACTCGTCAAGGGCGCGAAAGTTCACATTGTCAAGCCGGGACAATCAATCACGCTGTGAAGAATCAGATAAAAAACTTCGACGCCGCGCCGTTTGACTTGACAAAACTTTTTGATTCGATAAAATCATTGCACTTGACTGATTCGCCGCAAGAAAAGCTGATTGTAATTCTGGGCGCGACCTCGACGGGCAAAAGTTCTTTGGCATTGGAGCTTGCAGAAAAATTTAACACAGAAATAATCTCGGCGGACTCAATGGCGGTTTATAAAAATTTCAACGTTGGAACCGCTAAGCCGACTCAAGACGAATTGCGACGCGTTCCGCACCACATGATAAATATTTTGGACGCGAGGGAAAAATTCAGCGTTGGGGAATTCGTCAGACGCGCCAAGCCGATTATTACCGAACTAAATCTGCGCGGAAAAATTCCAATCGTCGCGGGCGGCACGGGGCTTTATATTCAAGCTCTCGTTGAAGATTACGAATTGGGCACGGGAAAAAGTTTAAGCAGCCACTACAAACAGACGGGCGAATTGATTTATAACGCGCTGATTTACGGCTTGACGACCGACCGCGCCGAACTTTATGACAGAATCAATCAGCGGACTAAAAAAATGTTCGCGGACGGCTTGATTGACGAGGTAAAAAATTTATTGGCAAGCGGCGTAAGTCCAAAGGCGCAAGCGATGTTAGGGATTGGTTACAAGGAGACAGTTGAATATCTTCAGGGCGGCGCGACGCTCGACGAAACAATTTCAAAAATAAGTCAAGCCACAAGAAATTTCGCCAAACGTCAGCTCACTTGGTACCGGCGAATGCATTATATAAAATGGCTGAAAATTTAAGCTTTGCAAAGGAGAGATTTTTAAATGGCAACAGCAAAACCGATTATCAATCTGCAGGAAAATTTTTTGAACCAAGCGCGCAAGGAAAATGTCCCCGTGACAATTCATCTGATGAACGGCTTTCAGATTAAAGGCTTGATTCGCGGCTTCGACCAATTTACGGTCGTTATCGATTCAATGGGACGCCAGCAGATGGTTTTCAAACATGCAATTTCAACGATTACGCCGGCAAAACCGCTCGGAGCACAAACCGAAAAGAAGTCTGAGGCTAAAGCGGAAGAACCCAAAGCGGCGGCAGACGCGGAGGCTCCAGCAGAGGAAAAGGCTGAGTAAAAATTTTTCGGCGAGGCAATAAAATGGCTAGTGGCTAGTCGCACCTCATACGGGGTGCGTGGATTGAAATGGCGAAGCAATAAAATATGTCGCACCTCATACAGGGTGCGTGGATTGAAACAAACAAACAAACAAACAACCAAACAACTATCACGGGGTGCGTGGATTGAAACGAGGCTTTGAGATACTCGAAGGCTACAGCGGAATAAATCTTCCGACGAGAAAAACCGCCTTCAGCGCAGGTTACGACCTTGAGGCGGCAGAAAATATTATCGTCACGGATAAAAAAATTTCGTTGGTGCCTACAGGTCTCAAAGCCTTTTTTCCTGCCGATGAAGTTTTGCTGATTTATATGCGCTCAAGCCTTGCCGTCAAGCACAATTTATTTTTGGCAAATGGCGCGGGCGTGATTGACGCCGATTATCGCGACCATATAATTTTGCCCGTGATAAGTTTCGGCGGCGACTTTGAAATTAAAAAGGGCATGAGAATTGCGCAGGGCATTTTCCAAAAATATTTGACGGTTGATGGCGACAAAATTGGCGTCGGCGAAGTCAGGCGCGGGCGTTTTGGTTCAACGGGGGATTTTTGATTTTTTTTCGGAGGTGTTGATATGTCTTTTCCAAAAAATTTTTTATGGGGTGGCGCGGTCGCTGCTCATCAGCTTGAAGGCGGTTGGCAATCGGGCGGCAAAGGTTTAAGCGTTGCGGACGTAATGACGGCGGGAACTCACGGCGTGCCCCGCGAAATTACCGACGGCATAATTGAGGGTAAAAATTATCCCAACCACGAGGCGATTGATTTTTATAATCGCTACAAAGACGACGTAAAACTTTTTGCCGAAATGGGATTTAAATGTTTTCGCACTTCCATTGCTTGGACGCGCATTTTTCCAAAAGGCGACGAGTTGGAACCCAACGAGGCAGGTTTGAAATTCTATGACGATTTATTTGACGAGCTGTTGAAATACAATATTGAGCCTGTCATAACGTTAAGTCATTTTGAAATGCCGTTGCATTTGGCTAAAGCTTACGGCGGTTGGACAAATCGCAAGCTGATTGATTTTTTTGTACGTTACGCCGAATGCGTTTTCAAACGTTACAAAGATAAAGTTAAATACTGGATGACGTTCAACGAGATTAACAATCAAGCGACAGTTGACAACGATTTTTTTGGTTGGACTAATTCGGGCGTTTTATTTTCTAAGTTTGAAAACAAACAAGCCGCACTTTATCAATCGGCGCACCATCAATTTTTAGCAAGTGCGCTTGCCGTCAAGAAGGGTCATGAAATAAATCCCGCGTTTAAAATTGGCTGTATGGTCGCGTGGATTCCGTGTTATCCTTACAGTTGCAACCCTGATGATATGGTGACTTCAGTTGAGGCAATGCACGATAAAACTTATTTTGCTGATGTTCAAGTTCGCGGACATTATCCAGCCTACGCAAAAAAACTTTGGGAGCGCACAAATTCCGCGCCCGTCATTTTGGAAGGCGACGATAAAATTTTGGCGGAAGGCACTGTTGATTATATCGGCTTTAGCTATTACATGAGCAATACGGTTAAGGCGGACGCCGTTTCAAATTCCAATCAATACGGGCAGGCGAAAAATTCGGTAGAAAATCCTTATATCAAAGTCAGTGATTGGGGCTGGTCGATTGATCCGGTGGGCTTGCGTTACACTTTGACAACGCTTTATGAACGCTACGAAATTCCGCTTTTCATTGTCGAGAACGGTTTTGGCGCGATTGACGTTAAAGAAGCGGACGGCACCGTTAAAGACGATTACCGAATTGAATATTTGAAGGCGCACCTGCAACAAGTCAAAAAGGCTGTGGAGATTGACGGCGTGGACTTAATGGGATATACGTCTTGGGGTTGTATCGATTTGGTTTCGGCGACAACGGGCGAAATGAAAAAGCGTTACGGCTTTATTTACGTCGATAAAAATAATGACGGCTCTGGTACGCTGGTTAGGAGCCGCAAATTATCTTTCTATTGGTACAAGAAAATTATTGCCACTAACGGCGAAACTCTTTAAGTTTGAAATTTTAATTGCGCACAAAAAAAGCGGCGCGGAAGTTTTTAAGCTTTCGTGCCGTTTTATTTTTCCTAAAAAGTTACTGCGTCAAATCGCTCATGCGCTCAAGCGGCGTGCTCAAATCCATGTGACCAGAAAGAGTTTCAACCTCCTGCCCGTCAACGAGGAATTTAACGCGCTTGACTTCGGGGAAATTCGTTAGCGTGTCGACTACCGAGCCAACTAAAAATTCTTCGCCCGTTGAGCCGCCCACAAAGTTTTTCAAAAATCCGCCGTCCAAGTCGACAACCGCCAAGCCGTTAGAAACCGTGACGCTCCTAATCGCCGCGTTCTTCGGGAAAATTTTCGTCAGATTTTCTTCGGCGGGGTCTTCAAGCAAAGTTTCAAGGGCGGCGGTGTATTTATCCGTTGTGTCGTCAATGAAAATTTCGCGCTCGACCTCAACAAGTTTCATGCCCGAATCATCAGGATAATAAACTTTGACTTGCATTGATTCTTTTGCGGGGTTGTCAATCGCGGAAGATTTTTTTTCGGGTTGAGTTTTAGAATTTTCTTTTTCGGGATTATTATTGCGGGCTTCGGGTTTTTGTTCGGGTTTACCTTCGAGTTTTTCAATCTGCGCGGGCTTATCGGGCGGCGGCGCGGGAGGTTCTTCGCCCGAAGGGTTATCGCAACCCGCCGTAAACAAAAGCAGCGCGAGCATTGCCGGTATAAAAATTTTCCTCACAACTAATCAATTCCTCCTTGTTTGAAGTAACGATTGACGGCATTGGTAATTGCCTGCGCAAGCTTCTGCTGATAGTCGTTGCTTGCCAATAATTTTTCTTCGCGAGGGTTGGTAATAAAGCCCAATTCAATTAAAGACGCGGGGCATTGTGAATGCGTCATAACGTAAAACCTAGCCGCCTTGACGCCGCGATTTGAAAGCCCGCCGAGTTTTTCAAGCTCCTCATTTAAGAGACGAGCGAGGCGCGAACCTTTAACGGCGTTCGGCGCGTGATAAGTTTCCATGCCGTTGGCAGTGCCGTTAGAAAAGGCGTTGCAGTGGACGCTGATAAAAAGGCTTGCGTTAGGTGGAGCCTTATTTACGCGGGCTTGAAGTTCGGTTGTGTCGGGGACGCCCGGCGCGGCAACGTCAATATCTGTTGTGCGCGTCATTATAACCTTATAACCGTCATCAGTCAA
>Ga0247609_10006066_pt1 | contig 11706 bp, 6 predicted proteins | sample 172DNAGHGlowgp2_FD_193487 | JGI IMG/M metagenome (GOLD analysis project Ga0247609, IMG submission 193487) | Sheep rumen microbial communities from Palmerston North, Manawatu-Wanganui, New Zealand - 1728 DNA GHGlow gp2 | ecosystem: Host-associated > Mammals > Digestive system > Stomach > Rumen ... | reverse complement strand
CGTGCGCATCATCCCCGTCAAGGGCAAAACCGTGGGCGACAGTGTGGACTTCGGCGGGCTGCTGGGCTCTGCACCCATCATGCCGCTGCACCACGGCAGCGCCGCGGAATTCATCGCCCGCGGCGGCCGCATCCCCGCCCCGCTGCACAGCTTAAGGAACTGAGTCCTGGTTCCACGTTTTTCTTGACAAGTATCACGGCACTCGTTATAATAAAAATATAAAAGGCGTTGCCAGAAAGCGGCTCCGCCCGTTAGGTTCTAAAGATGATTAGAAACCGTCACTGGCCAGAGTGGCGGTTTCTGCTTTTTACGGTGACCGTAATCGTATATCAGAGGATATGAAAGGTCAATGTAATCGGCATTACAACACCCCCTTTCGGGTGGTGTGACGGAACCGCCTTTATCGCTTGGCAACACCTCGGTAGTGTTTTACAGACTGTGATGAAAAATGTCAATAAAATGTCGAGACAAATAAAACGGTTTTACATTGAAAACCGCCTGCCCTTCTTCTCCGCGTTCGGCTTTGGGCTTTTGGCCTACGGCTTCTGCATGCTGAACAAAATCCCGGTGGGCGACGATCTGGTGGGGCTTTTTGAAAAGGGCTCGACCACCCCCTCCGGGCGCTACGGGCTGGAGCTTCTGCGCCTTGTGATGCCGGATGCCTCCATGCCGTGGATCTACGGGCTGATGAGCATTGCGCTGCTCTCCGCCGCGGTCTGTGTCATCCTGCGCATCTTTCCGATCCAAAGCCGCGCCTTGCAGGTTTTGTTCGCGGGCGCGTTCGTCTGCTTTCCCGCCCAGGCGGGCACCATGCTCTACATGTTCACCGCCGCGCCCTATGCCGTAGCCTTGCTGCTCACGGTGGCGGGACTTTGGGTGTTCACGTCAGAGAAACAGGGCCGCTGGATCATTGCGCCCCTGCTGATCGGCTTTTCGTGCAGCATCTATCAGGGCTATTTCTCCATCGCGGCGAGTCTCTGTGTCATCCGTATGATCGTCCAGCTCTGCCGCACGGAGCGAACAGCCGGAGAGGTTTTTCGCGAGGGGGTGAAAATGCTTGCCATGCTGCTGGCCGCGCTGGCCCTGTACGGACTCATGCTGCTGGCCGCGCTGAAGCTTCTGGGCCTTCCGCTTCTCCATGAGGTAGTCAATGAATCCCAGAGCGTCCCACGCCGCTTCCTCATCGCGTACAGCTCCTGGCTCAAAACCTTCCTGGACGGGCGCTTCGGCTATGTACACAATACGGTGTCCCGCGTGTTGCACCTGGCGCTGCTGCTCATCATCGGGATCAGCATGCTCTCCCAGCTCCGGAAAAAGAGGAGCGTGCGCTGCCTGCTGCTTGCGGGCCTGTGCCTGTTTCTCTATCCGCTGAGCTGCTACTGCCTGTACCTGCTGGCGGACAACAGCTATATACACTCCCTGTCGCTGTACAGCTTTGCCACGCTCTACGTGCTGTGCGTGGCCCTGCTGGACGGCTGGGAAGCCCCTGCCGCGCTCACCCTGCGCCGGGCGACGGCGGCGGCCCTGGCGCTGATTCTCTGCGGCAATATCTACTATGCCAACGCCCTCTATCTGCGCTACTATCTCCGCTTTGAGGAGCTGAAAAGCTTTTACACCGTCATGCTCACCCGCGTGTTTGAGACACCGGGCTTTGCCGAGGGGGACCGCCTCACCATCGTCGGCGACGCGCCCGCGCTCAGCTATGACATTGACCAACACTTTCCCTACGCGCCCCTGAGCCTGCCGAGCCTGGAGCTCGGCTCGACCGACTACGCCCAGCTGATCGTGAGCCGCTATCTCGGCTGTGACATTCCCTTTGCCACGGCGGAGGAGGCCGCGCGTCTTGCGGCGGAGGGCACGACGGACGACATGCCCGTTTACCCGTTTGCGGGTTCGGTAAAAAGATCCGGCGATACGATCATCGTGAAGTTTACGCAAAAGGAGATCTTCCCATGAGAAAAGCCAGTCTTGACGTTTGCCGCGTCCTTGCCTGCATGGCGGTCGTGCTGGGACATACGGGGATGCTCTTCTGGGAGTTTGATCCCGCCGCCCCGGCGTGGGCCGTGTATAATCTGCTGTGCGTGATTCTCAGAAGCTCGGTGCTGATCTTCTTCATGGTCAGCGGCGCACTCTTTCTGGGGCGGGAAAAGCTGGACTTCAAAAAGCACATGAAGCGCGCGGGGCACATGCTGGCCCTGTTCTATGCCTGGTCGCTGATCTGCAACGGCATTGACGCGCTCTTCTTCCACTACTGGACGCCGGGCGAAAACTTCTGGCAACTGGTTTTGCAGGGCTATTTCCACCTGTGGTTTCTGCCCACCATGGCCTTGTGCTACTGCGCGCTGCCGCTGCTGCACGGGCTTGCCCACGGGAACCGGGAAAATGTCGAGCGCGGCGCGCTGCTGCTGGCGGCGATCGTCAGCGTCTATTGCACGGTGCAGCTTATCCCCGATGAAAGCGGCTGGCTTTCCGCGCTCATCAAACCCTACGATCTGCATTATTTCCGCTATTTCGTCATGATGCCTGTGGGCTGGGTGCTCTATCGGAAGGAGCTCAGCAATAAGCAGCTCGGGCTGCTGGGCCTCGCGGCGCTGGCTGCGGTGCTGCTGATTGCCTGGACCAATCGCCGTTACTCCATCAGCATCGGGGCACCCTCCGCGCGCTTTTATGAGGATCTGACGATTTCCTCCGTGCTCACGGCCTGCTTCGTCTTCTGCGCCTGCAAGCGCATCGAGACGCTGCCGACGCAGCTTGCGGGCTTTGTGAAGCTCTTCTCCGTCTGCTCTCTCGGCATCTATCTGATGCACCCCATCTTCCTTGACGCCGTGCGCAGCCGGCACTGGGATCTGACCCGGTACAGCGCTCTCTGGCTCTATCCGCTGTGCTATCTCTGCTTCCTGCTGCTGCCCGCGTGCCTGACCTGGGTGATGCTGAAGATCCCGGGCTTGAAAAAGCTGGTAACATAAAGCTGAAAATGGCGGATTCGCAAAGCAAACTGCGAATCCGCCAAATCATATAACGGAAGCCCTGCCGTCAATGCACCGGGACGCTGAGAAACAGTGCCTCAAACTGATCGACCGGTATGGGCCTGGAAAAGAAGAAGCCCTGGAAGAGCTTGCAGCCCATCCCGCTGAGCATCTGGTACTGCGCCTCGGTCTCCACACCCTCGGTGAGCGAGAGGATGCCGAGGTCGTGCGTCATGTTCATCACATTCCGCAGGATCGTCTGGGAACGGGCCCGGTCGCGCGTTTCGGTGAGGAAGACCATGTCGATCTTGACCACGTCCACCGGCATATCCTTGAGCATGTTGAGGGAGGAGTAGCCGCTGCCGAAATCGTCCATCTCCACAAGAAAGCCCTCGCTTTGCAGCTTGGAGAGGATGGCAAGGCGGTTTTCACTGTCGGTCATCATGACCGTTTCGGTGATCTCAACACGCAGCCGGGAGGGGGGAACGCCATATTCCTTTACAATGCTCCTGAGCTCTGACAGGACATCCATGAAATAGAAGTCCTTCGGCGAAATGTTGATGGAGATGAAAAGATCGTTGTTTCCCATCTCCTGCCAGCGGGCAAGAATCTCACAGGCACAGCGCCAGATATAGCGGTCCACGTCCGCGATCATGCCGTTTTTCTCAAACACCGGGACGAAACGCGCGGGGGAGAGAAAGCCGAGCGTGGGATGGATCCAGCGCACAAGCGCCTCCGCACCGATAACGCGGCCCGTGCCGTCTACAATGGCCTGCAGATAGGGGCAGATTTGCCGCTGCGCCAGCGCATCCGGCAGGAGTGTGGAGATATGCTGATCCCACAGGGTCTTCTCGCGCATGGTATCGTCATAGACAGCCAGGTGCTTTTTGTATTCGTTCTTGATCGTGAGCAGGGCCATGTGAGCGCGGTCAAACATCACGGACACGTCGATGCTGCGCTCAATAACCTTGTATACACCCTGGTGGATGATCAGCGTATGCTCCAGGGTGTCTTTCCTGACGGTGAAGTTGGACATAAGGTGTTCGGCCCTCTTCGGGTCAAAGTCGTTTTCGTCCATGAACAGGCCGAAGCAGTCACCGGAGAGCCTGCCGTAAATGGCGCTTGGCGGCATATGCTTCGCCAAATCGTCAGCCAGAGACTTGAGGGCAAAGTCGCCGAAGTCTTTCCCAAAGACATCGTTGACTATTTTGAAGTTGTTAATATCCATATAGGAAATGTAGTAGGTCTTGTCGGGGTTCGCCTCCAGCGCCTCGCGGATCTGCTCGTAAAGATGCTCTTTATTGTAAAGTCCGGTCAGACTGTCGTGGGTGGCGTTGTAGCGCTCCTGTCTCAGGGCCAGCTCCTGCTCGGTATCGTCCCGGATGCCCAGAAGGGAGCCGAGAATACGATCGTTCTCGTCAAACAGCGCATGCTTGTTTGTGGTGTAATAGCGGGTCTCACTGCCCGTGGTCACAATCTGTTCGCGCGACCATTCGGTGCGCACAAGATCCATGTCGGGAAAAACGGAAAGCAGGCGCTTGCCGCACTGGTCATAATCCTCCCCGCGCAGCTCGAGAAAGCGCATGCCCTGCTTATTGGCCCAGAGGCAGCGGTTGCTGTCGTCAAAGAAATACAGCGCCTCGGGCAGTCCCGATGCTACGTTTGCCAGCATGTGATCAAGCAGCCGCAGCGGGCGGTAATAGAGCGAAAAGTAGAACACCAGCAGGCCGAAGACGCCGAAGCCGATCATGGACCTGTCAATGGGCGTGCCGGAGAAAATGTAGTAGCTCTCCCACAGGCCGGTGAAAATCATGGTGATCAGAATGATGGAATAGCGCTCGGAATAAATCCCGGGAGAGTTCCTGGTCTTGCGAATGAAGATCACGAGAACGGCGAAGAATATGCCGTAGTCGAGCACACGATGAAAGACCTGCCCAATGTACGGAACAAGGCGGTAATAGGGCGCGTCGTAGACCGTCACGGCCTCGGTGGCAAAGGCGTGACCGAAGACCGGGTTCAGGAGAAGCTGGATACAGTCGACAATCAAAAGGGCATACACAAAATTCCGCAGCCGCCTGCTCTGCCAGAAAATCCCGCAATATTTGTGCGCAAAGCACAGCACGGCAAACATGACATAGTTCATACCGAGAAAGTAGGTATAGTAGCCGAGCTTGGCCAGAATCTCGGTGCGGGCGAGAATGATGATCATATTCCCGAGAACCGGGGGGATCAGGGCGGAGAGCAGAACCACAATCGAGGGCGCGATCGGCTTTTTGAAGCGCCGGGCGACCCAGGCGCACGCGCACAGGGAGAGAGCCAGAAGAAGAAGCACGACTGCAATTGCTGTGCGCAAGTTGGTCACCCTTTCTGAAATGATTTTTTATACACCGACTGGAAAGATCGGGAAGACGGAAGCCTTGTATAACTTGTTATATTCTAACATTAAATGCAGATTATGTCTATAAAAAAATTGATGCTTTTCACTAAAACTACAGAAAAACACGGTGAAGACAAACTGAAAAAATCGCGGACTTTACAACGCAACGGATAAGTCTTATAATGATCATCGCATTGCGAAATCAATCGAGGATTCGATTGATTTCGCCGCCAAATGACAAGTTTGGCGGCGAATGATTCAAAAATCATTCGCGCGATGCTCATTGCAATGAATATATGGCACCGCAGCCATGCAGCGGCGCTGAGCAGCAAAGCTGCTCGGCGGAACGCCTTGCGGCGTTTCGCCATCATATAGTCATTATAATGCACCCGGAAAATCTTTTTGAAAGGAAGTTTCAGAAAATGGCAAATCGCATCGTACTCAATCCCGTTTCTTACCACGGCGTCGGCGCCGTCAAGGAGATCGGCGGCGAGCTGAGCCGCCGCGGCTATAAGCGCGCCTTCATCGCTTCCGGCCGTCATGTCGTGAAGTCCGGCGAGATCAAGAAGATCACCGATGTTCTGGACGAGATCGGCGTCGCCCACACCTTCTACACCGACATCAAGCCCAACCCCACCATCGAGAACGTCCAGAACGGCGTCAAGGCCTTCAAGGAGTTTAACGCCGACTGCATCATCGCCGTAGGCGGCGGCTCCGTCATGGACACCTCCAAGGCCATCGGCATCATCGTCAATAACCCCGAGTTTGCGGATGTTCGCTCTCTCGAGGGCGTGGCCCCCACCAAGCAGCACGCGGTCTTCACCATCGCTGTCCCCACCACCGCCGGTACTGCCGCCGAGGTCACCATCAACTATGTCATCACCGACGTGGAGAAGAAGCGCAAGTTCGTCTGCGTGGACGTCAACGACATCCCCGAGGTCGCCGTGGTCGATCCCGAGATGATGTACTCCATGCCCAAGCCCCTCACCGCCGCCACCGGCATGGACGCTCTGACCCACGCCATCGAGGGCTACATCACCAAGGGCCACTGCGCCATCTCCGACATGTTCCACCTCGAGGCCATCCGCCTGATCGCCAAGAACCTCCGCGCCGCCGTCGAGAACGACGAGGCAGGCCGCGAGGGCATGGCACTCGGCCAGTATATCGCCGGTATGGGCTTCAGTAACGTCGGCCTCGGCATCGTCCACTCCATGGCCCACGGCCTGTCTGCCCTGTACGACACACCGCACGGCGTTGCCTGCGCGATCCTGCTGCCCCTGGGTCTTGAGTACAACATGCCCGTCGCCGGTGAGCGCTACCGCGCCATCGGCCGCGCGATGGAAGTTCCCTACATCGACTCCATGAACGATGAGGACGCGGCCAAGGCCACCATCGCTGCCGTCAAGAAGCTGGGCCACGATGTGGGCATCCCCGCCGACCTCAAGGAGATCGTCAAGGATGAGGACGTGCAGTTCCTGTCCGAATCCGCCTTCGCCGACGCCTGCTGCCCCGGCAACCCCCGTGACACCAGCGTCGAAGAGATCGCCGCGCTCTACCGCAGCCTGATGTAAAACGAAAAACCATCGCTCTCCCGATCGGGGGAGCGATGGCTTTTTTGAGAGGAAGCCGCCCATGTTACAGGTTGGCTTCCTTACGCATTTCTTCATTGACGCAACACCTTCACTCCTCGCAGGCCCCAAATTTTTGCCCAGACTGCGGTCATAAAAAAACTGCCCGACAATTTGAAACCACCTCTTGACGAAAAACAAAAATGGGAGGATTATTAGAGGAAGGAGATTATCAGCTCCTTGCTGTGTGATGCCGATACGGATAATGATAAAAAGGATTGGATTCAAATATGAATAACGAGCTTAAAGCAGGCAAGACCGCAAAACGGGCAGAAGCCATGAAGAAGGATGAAAAGAAAGCGGCCAAAAAGTCTGCGGCGGAGAAAAAAGCTGCCGCGGCAAAAAAGGGTACATCTGAAAAGAAGGCCGCAGCCGAGAAAAAACCTGCGCTCACAGAAAAGCAGCTTGAGGCAGAGCGCAAGGCCACCGCAGAGAGCATCTATATCAACCGGGAGCTGAGCTGGCTTGCGTTCAACGAACGTGTGCTGCTGGAGGCGGCGGACCGGAAGGTGCCGCTGCTGGAGCGGCTCAAGTTCCTGATGATCTACCAGTCAAACCTTGCAGAGTTTTATCGGGTGCGCATCGGCATCCAGACGCACCGGTACTTACTGACCCCGGACAAGAGGGACCCGCTTTCCGGCATGCTGCCGGATACGACGATCCAGGAGGCGCTGCGCGTCACGCGCGAGCAGCAGACCCTGATGGAGAGTATCTGGAAGAGCATACGCGAGGAGCTGCGCGATAACGGTGTGGACGTGCTGGACTTCAAGAAAATCAGCAAGGTGGACGAGCTGATGAGCAAGAAGCTCTTCGGGGATATCAAGGATCTGCTCTTCCCGAAAACTATCGAGCTGAACCAGCCGCTGCCCTTCTTCTGGAACGGAGAGGCCAATGTGATTGCCTTCCTTGGTCAGGGGACGGTTCAGAAGCTGGCGGTGATTCCGCTGCATCGCATCCCCGCTTACCTGAGCTTTGAGGTCAACGGTACGCAGAAAATCGTGCTCACAGCCCAGCTTGTGCGGCATTTTCTGCCCCTGCTGCTGAAAAAGGAAAACATTTTGCAGGCTGCCATCGTGGAGGTAACCCGCAATGCGGACGTGTTCCTTGCCAATGTGGCTGACCGGGCGGATGAGGATCTGCGCCTCAAGGTTTCCTCCATGCTTTCCAAGCGCAAGCGGGAAATGCCCGTGCGTGCCAGGATCTACGGCAAGCTCACCGACGCAAACCGCGCCCTGCTCATCAAAAAGCTGCGGGTGCCGGAGCGCTGCGTCTTCACCCAGTCGGTTCCCTTTGACCTCTCCTTCCGCTCCTGCATCGGCGGACATGAGGGCTTTAAGTACGAGGAGCGCCGTCCCGCCCGGGACATCGGACTCAAGAAGGGCGAATACTTCTCCTACATAGAAAAGCACGATCTGCTGATGAGCTTCCCCTTCCAGAGCATGATGCCCTTCGTGGATTTGATCTACGAAGCGGCAGACGATCCGGAGGTTCTGTCCATCAAAATCACCCTCTATCGTATGTCCGGCAGCAGCAAAATCGCCGCGGCCCTGGCCTATGCCGCCGACAAGGGTAAGGATGTGCTGTGCCTGCTGGAGCTTCGCGCGCGCTTTGACGAGCAGAACAACATCGACTATTCCGAGATGCTGGAGGATGCCGGCTGCCGCGTGATCTACGGCCTGCCGAACCACAAGGTGCACTCCAAGCTCTGCGTCATCACACGCCAGCACGACGGCAATCTCAGCCGCATCACCCAGGTGGGCACCGGCAACTATAACGAGGTAACCGGTGAACAGTATACCGACCTCTCGCTTATCACGGCCAAGGAAGAGGCCGGGCTTGACGCCGAAGCTGCCTTCGCCGCCCTCATGGACGGAGAGCTTCCGCCCGAGGCCCACTGCCTCTGGATTGCACCGAAAAGCTTCAAATCCCGCGTGCTGGAATTTCTTGACCGGGAAATGGCAAAGGGCGCCGACGGCCATGTTGCCATTAAGTGCAACGCGCTCAACAATGTGGATATTATGGAAAAGCTCATCGCCTGCTCGCAGGCGGGCGTGAAGATCGAGCTCTTTATCCGCGGCATCTGCTGCCTGCGCCCCGGCGTGAAGGGCAAGACCGAGAACATCACAGTCAAGAGTGTGGTGGGCCGCTGGCTGGAGCACTCGCGCATATACAGCTTCGGCGACGGAGAGGAACAACGCCTGTTCGTCGGGTCGGGCGACCTGCTCAACCGCAACCTGGAGCGGCGCGTGGAGGCCTTTATGGAGGTCGTGACGCCTGATACCCGCAGACAAATCAACACCGTGCTCGACGCCCTCAGAAACGACAGGGAGAAGTCCCGCCTTATGCTGGCAGACGGAAGCTATGTGCGCGAGAAGGGCGGCAAGGGCACCAGCTCTCAGGAGGCACTATACCGCTATTTCAGCGCCTACAAGGTGAAGCTGGACGAAGCGCCCGCTGCCCCGGCAGAGAGCACTGTGCCGACTGTTCAGCCGGAGACCGCCGAAAAAATGCCGGACGGCGCCATGATTCACGTGCCGTCCGTTTTTCTCCAGTCCCCCGCCGGTGATGAGATAACGCTTGATGAGCTTGCCGCCAGGGTCGGAGAAGCCGATACGGTCTATGTCCGCATTGACCAGAACAAAGCGTACTGGGTCAAAGGCGAACAAAGCGGAGACATCAATATCTGGTGATAGCATAAGAAAGCTCCCTGAGCACAGGCCGAGAAACGACCGTGTTCAGGGAGCTTCTTTGTGTGTTTTCTATGGAAGGCTCGTATCAGAAGCCCAGCAGAGAGGAGAGCAGGGAGAGACCGTTGACGGAGTCGTCCTTCTTGGATTTCTTGCCGCTTCCGCCGCCGAGCAGACCGCCGATCACGTCGCCGACATCGGGCATATCGCCGCCGAGCATGGCAACGACATCGCTCAGATCCAGGCCGTCGCTCAGATCGACCTTGGACTTCTTCCCGGACTTCTTGCCGCTCTTGGTTGCGGCGGAGAGAGCCGTCAGCACAGAGGGGGCGATGGTGCTGAGAAGACCGGAAACGGCATTCGTATCGAGGTCAGACTCATCGGAGAGAAGCTGTAGATCCTCGTCCTTCTTGCTGCCGAAGATGTGGCCGATGATCTTGGCACCGTCAATGGTGTCGGCTTCTTCGATCTGCTTTTCAAGGGTGTCGCTGCCGGTGTGCTGAGTCAGCGCCTCAAGCAGGGAGCTTGCGCCCTCCTTGCTGGAAGCGTTTTTTGTCAGCATCTTGATGAGAAAGGGAACGGCCAGGGGCAGAAACTTTTTGATGGACTTGCTGTCGATCCCGGTTTTCTTAGCCAGGGCCTTGATTGCCTTGTCAGACAAAAAGGCTTTGAGCAATACGCTGAGAAGATCCATGTGTGTTCCTCCTTGTATGTATTTCATGGCGGGCTCATTATACACCATATCGTGACATATTGCACGACTTATTTTTGCGTTTCGGCGTCGACCGTTTTGGAACCATTACTTGACTGAAGCGACAAATAATTATACAATAAAAGACACTGAAATCCGAATTCTGCCAGGCACGCCTGAAAACGGAGCATTATCGGCAGATTTCATCCGGATGATGAGAAGTATTAGTTGGGGTGAAGAGATGAAAAAACTGTTTACAATCGACGATTTCATGATCGCTGCTGTCTCGGCAGTCGGCTGTGGACTCGGTACGGAGATCCCGCATCTTCTGGGCGCACCGGACTGGGTCGGCTATTTGATCAGCATGGGGGCCGGCATGCTGCTGGAGGGAATCGTCAGCAAGATCGTTTTCAGCAAGGCCGTGCAGAAAAAAACGGCGAACAAGATCTACGTTTTTGCCGGGGGCCTTCTCGTCCTTGCGCTTGGGCAGGCGTTTCTTTCCGAGTGGTCCGACGTGTCCCTGCTCACCTACGTGAAGGAGGAGACGGCATCTGTGATCGTGATGCCGCTGCTGGGCTTTGCCGTCAGTATGCTGATGCGCTTTTTCCAGACCCGGAAGATCCGCAAGATCTACGGCGACGGCAGCAAGGGCTTTGTGTATGACCTGAAGCAGGAAGACATCGACGTGGTGAATCAGGAGAACCGACCCATCACGGGAGAGTATGACAGCGCCTGCGCGGTAAAGACAAGAACCGGCATCTATGTCGGCACAAAGGAGAAGGAAATCACCTACTTCTCGGGTATTCCCTATGCCAAGCCCCCGGTCGGCGCGCGCAGATGGAAGGCGCCGGAGCCGCTTGACGAAACGGACGCCGTGTTCGAGGCAAAGTACCCCGGGGCCTCTGCGGTGCAGGTGGAGTTTGAAGGCTCGATCCTTCGGAACCACAGACAGAGCGAGGACTGCCTGACGCTGAATATCTGCTACGGAAACAAAGAAGAAGGTGAGAAGAAGACGCGGAAGAAAAAACCGGTCATGGTGCTCTTCCACCACGGCGACTTCTCTTACGGCGGGTCGGTCGATCCGCTGATATACGGTGATAACTTCGCCAAGGCAAACCCGGACATCGTGCTTGTAAGCTTCAACTACCGCCTCGGGATCTTCGGTTTTATTGATTTTTCGGAGATACCCGGCGGCGAGGCGTATCCCGATGCCGCAAACCTCGGCCTGCTAGACCAGATCGCGGCCCTGAAATGGGTCAGGGAGAACATCGCGGCGTTCGGCGGTGATCCGGATAAAATTACGGTGATGGGCTTTGAATCCGGGGCGACCTCCATCTGCCTTCTTGCCGCCTGCGAA
>Ga0247609_10006065_pt1 | contig 11710 bp, 7 predicted proteins | sample 172DNAGHGlowgp2_FD_193487 | JGI IMG/M metagenome (GOLD analysis project Ga0247609, IMG submission 193487) | Sheep rumen microbial communities from Palmerston North, Manawatu-Wanganui, New Zealand - 1728 DNA GHGlow gp2 | ecosystem: Host-associated > Mammals > Digestive system > Stomach > Rumen ... | reverse complement strand
GAAAAAGTGCAAACGAAGCAATTCCGCAAAATGTCCACTTCCAGCCAATGACCGCATAAACTCGGCCTCTTGTTCTGTAAAACCACAAACATCTGAATCAAGCCAAGTTAGGAAATAGACACATAAACGCTCTTTTTCGTCTGCTATCAAGGTCGGTAGGTCGCTCCACGTTTCTTCTTCTTTTATTCTCGAAAGCCGATCGAACTGGTTGTCCAAGGAATCATAATACTCAGTCCAATCTTCCGGATAAAAAGTCTTGTTGTTATGGAGGTGGAAGGTATATTCATATCGCTGCTCGTCCATGCCCCCCGTATCATAATGTGTTTCTTCTTCAATGGTAATAGAGTTAACCTCAAGGAGTGAATCAAGCTTGAGCAATGTGTCTTGGAACTCTTCACAAGCGATGCCAGCAGCCCCATCAAGCAAAAACGAATCAAATTCATCAATACAATCCCGTAAAATATCAAGGATTTCCTTTCCTTCAGTTGCTTCATCAAAAGAGGAGTTTAAATATTGCTCCTCGAATCCTCTCCAGAAGTAACCGCCAAAGCCGGAATCGTATTCTCTCCTGACTTGTATTTCATCACCGTTTTTCATGTTAATGCTAACAAGCACAAATCCAGAACTGCTGGAATTTGTGACAAAGTCTGCTCTAACCTTCATAACGATTTCTCCTTTATGAATGCTTTTTGTTACACAGAACGACCTGCGGCATCAGCGGGCAGCCTCCCATGCAGTAGGTTTTGGTTTTACAGTTCGGGCAGGCGGTCTGAAGGATGGCGCGGAAGCGGTCGAAGGGTTCGCTGTTCCAGGCCTCTCCGATTGTGTTCAGCACTTCGCCGTTTCCCTCGTCGGACTTCAGGGGCACCTGATACCGCTGCTTCTGGTCGAAGCTGCAGGGCACCATGACCATGTCCGCGCCGATGTAGCAGCTGAACCGGCCTCCCTCGCAGGTGTCCAGGGACTCGGGCAGGATGTGATGGCAGAAGTTCACTGCGCCGGGGACCGTGCAGCTGTCCATGCCCACCTTGAAAGGATGCTTCCCCTCCATGGCGGCAAAGAATCTTGCCACTCGGGGATCGTCGAAGGACAGCACGTTCTTCTCCACTCCCATGCCTGCCGGCTTATGGAGCAGGAAGATGATGGCATTGATGCCCTCGGGTAAGTCGTTCTTCTCCAGGCGGTCTATGGCCTCATCGATGCTGTTGTTTCCGAGAACGTAGTGGGCGTTGGTCTTCACCCCGGCGTTCAACAAACATTGGATGGCCCGTATGGTGTATTCGCTGCGGTACCAGCTAACCGCCACCGCCCCGCAGTACCGTTTGCACAGCGAGGCAAGCTCTGGCGTCAGACCGTAGCCGGAAGTGGTGAAGTTGGGCACCATGTCGTTCTCCCGGGTGATTTTCAGCAGTTCCTTGAACTGCTCGTGCTGATCCGGGTCGCCCCGGCCGCCCAGGGCAAGCTGATTGCATCTGCCCTTGCACTGCTCGCAGATCCAGCGGAAGTTTTCCACGGTCATGTTGGGCTTCTCCACCAGTAGGCCGCTTTGATAGCAACCAATGCCTGCCTTTACACACAAACCCGTCTTGCCGTGAATACAATGGCCCATGACGCCCACGTCAATTAGGTGGGGGAAGGATGCCATGAACGGGTCCATGCCGGTGTCATTTCCCTGATCGTTCAGGATTCCGGTGCGAATATAAAACCCGGTATCAGTATCGAATGCGGACACAAAGCGGTATTTGGTATCTTTGATAATTTGCTTCATCACTATTCTTTTGATTGTTAGTATGGTGGGAAGCCGAAACTCACGTCAGAACAACAGGTTATTCAACTTCTTTATTTATATTAATTTTACCATAATTTGCACTCTTTTTCAAGATAGTACACTTGATCGATAATGTGTTGTCGCTTAGAATCGACACCAGTATGGATCACGCTACTTCATAGAGGTGTAATTGTGGTTTCGGGAATTGGATGTGTCGAGTAACGAAAAGTGATAAGCCACTAAACCGCCCCAAGCAGTAAAGCGTGAGGGGCGGTTGTTTCTTCGGGTTAGCTGTTGCCTTTTTGTGAGACGCTCAGCTGCGATAGAACGGCTGGGCGGTTCAAGCACGATCCTCATCGAGGATATTGTGGTGATGTTACGCATTGAATCAACGCTTCATACAATTTCGCTGTCGCAACTGCATCTCCTAAGGCTGAATGTCGATCATCGACGTGGATTTTGAATTTCGTAAATGCTTTTGTCGAACTTATGGGAGATATATCAATCCTCTCAGAATCAACAAGAAATTTCAGAATTGAAAAGGTGTCAATCATCCTATGATTGGATACAAAGAAAAATGTGGTGAAATGTGGTGAACATTGCTTTTGGCGTGTCAGAAGCTGTGCAAATACAACTGCAAGACTAGTCGAGATATACCACTTTGCAACCATAAATGTTGGATGCGTGTTGGTATAAGATGAAAAAGAAAAAAGCCCATAAACGTAGTGCTTATAGGCTTTTTGGCGTCCCTGGCGGGATTCGAACCCACGACCTTCCGCTTAGGAGCAAAGCTTTTAATTGACAAATCCTTATATACGGGGCTTTTTTTGTCCGGGAATTGGGCTTTTTTGCGATCTCAAAATGTCAATAAGTATATATGAATAGGCATTTTTTCAATAAAAATGTGGTAAAAATGTTGGATTTCTAGAGCTTACCTCCGTTTTGGGTGCTTTCGTGTGTCGGAAATGCTTTCCAATACTAACCAGAGTACTGAACTTTTGCTGCCCAAACGTGTCCGATGGATTGCTTCCTGTGTTCCATCGTCGGTGACACACCAAAGCTTCTGGAGCATGAATCCGCATGCTGGCTTTCGATGGATCATCTTTGCGATGTCAATTGGTTGCCGGCGGATCTGATAGGAATTCAGGAGATGGGACAATTGATTTGATAATCTTGCATAAATTAGACAAATACTTGTGTAAAATAGATAAATCGCCTCTGAATTTAGATAAATTAGCCAATTTCTTATCTCAATTAGACAAATCAGACAGAAATTACGCAAATTCCTATTGAAATTAAACAAGACGGATGACGCTTCAAGGGCTCATCCGTCTTTGGCTTCTACAAAGATTGCAGGTGAATTACAGAACGTATTGAGGGTAAGTCCATGAATCTGGACTTAGGGTCTAAATGAAAAACAGATTTCTTGCATTTAGAAAAAGAACGGTTACAATACAGCCCTAGTAAGCAGGAGGGGAGGATGAACCGAACGATTCACCACTTGCGAAGAAAGCTGGTTGTGCTCTTTTTTCAGATGATTATCATGCATCGTATTCAAGCTTTTGCCTGCATTTCTTCCCAATATCCCGTGCAACCTTGATTCTCCGATAGTAGGCTGCTCGGTCAGAGATACATTCCTTTGCTGCTAACTCTGAAATCGCTGCATTCTTCTCCAGATAGGAGAGAATTAGCGCACGCTCATCTGGGTCCAATTTGTTTATCTCGTCCCATACAAAAGATTCCAGCTTCTTTTGCCTATCTTGGAAATAAGCTTCTTCGGCAGATATCGTTTGGTATTGAGCTGATATAGCCGAATGACCGCCTGAGCTGCTGTTTTCTTCTAGCAACTGATCTAGTGAAACAGCTCGATGCTTTCTTTCAATTACCTCGAGGTTTCTCTCTTTAGAATAGCTCTCATTAAGACAATCATAGATTTCCTTGGAAATTCTAACCGATTGGCCGTCGTACACAGCATAATAGGTGATCCCTTCTGAAGTTGTTTTCAAGTAACAGTGTCGTGCTTCAAGATTCTTTCTCATAACGGTCCTTTCCGCCTGAAAGGACATCTCGGGAAAGGATCGAATATGCCTGACCGCGCACTAAAGAAAGGGTACGGAACAGTTCTGCCCGGATTCGGGACAAAATCATATTCGTATCCAAGCCCTTAATGCATATCAGGCTTTGAATGATGTATTTGTGAAGTGATCTACTTCACGAATAGAATTGTAACTGAGAAGACAAAAAAAGACCTTGTCTGTGACAGACGAGTTTTAGACAGGTTTTCGTGTGATCTATGCTTTTTCATCAATAAAAGCTAGACAAACAGATTATTATTCACTCGCCTCCCAGAGACGAGCAGAATCGGTGCGTATATGAAAAAGACAAACAACGAATATCCAAAACGGTTGTCTTCTCCGATTTATGGGACAGGTCTTATGGGAGACTGGAGATGGATAAACGGATAGGAGATCGGAAAATGACCAACAGAGAAAAACTGATGAAGAAGATGGAAGCGATGACTCCCGGGAAGCTCGCAGCTTATCTGAGCAAAACGATTTCCGATGAGATCAGTGACAAGATATGCAAACAGTGCTTGAAAGCAAACAGTGGAGAATGTATCATGGAGATGATGAATCTCAGGAATTGCCCGAGAAAGATCTCGGACTGGCTGCAGGAAGAAGCCTGTTGAGCTTGAATATGTACAGGAAGTACCTTCAGAAACTGATCCTCGTATCCATGAAAGACGACGTAAGCTACACCGTCGGTGTAAGCAGTCGTTTTATCAGAGTATGTATCCGTTCAATCTGTTTCCGGACAAAGGACTGCAGGAAATCGAATTTGCTCCGATCACCTTCTTCTATGGCGGAAATGGGTCAGGAAAGACAACGCTGCTGAACATCCTTGCGGAGAAGCTCGAACTGGCAAGGCACTCGACTTTCAACAGCAGTTCGCTGTTTCAGAATTATGTGAAGATGTGCCACGTTCAGGCGAAACCGATTCCGGAAAGCAGTCAGATCCTGACGAGTGACGACGTGTTCGATTTCCTGCTCGACAGCCGGTCGGTCAATGACGGGATCAACGACCGGAGAGCGGAACTGATGCAGGAGTATCTCGACAATAAGTATGCAAAGCATCAGCTTCGGTCTATGGACGAGTTTGAAGAGTGGCGAAAGACATGTGAAGCAAAGTCAAAGACGCAATCCAAGTACATTCGGTCCCGGTTGATGGACAATGTCAACATGCGGTCTAACGGTGAAAGCGCTATGGGCTACTTTGCGGAGCATATCGGGGAAAACGCGCTGTATCTGCTCGATGAACCTGAGAACAGTCTGTCCATCGTCTGCCAGCAGGAGCTGGCAAAACTCATTCTCGACTCTGCCCGCTATCTGGGCTGTCAGTTTGTGATCGCGTCCCACTCCCCAGTGTTGCTGTCCATTCCGGACGCGCTCATCTATGATCTGGACGAGGATCCTGTCCGAATCAGGAGATGGACAGAGCTGGACAACGTTCGGAAGTACTTCGATTTTTTTGAGACCCACAGAGACGAGTTTAAAACAGAAGACGAATAAGCATCATAAAGCGCTAGAGTGGTAATATGGCAAAAAAAGCCAGTAAAAAAGAACAGAATAGGCCATATTTCGTTGAAAAAACGGGAAAATATGTTATTATATGCTTGAGTATAAATGAACAAATACACATCGACCCTACTTAATCATTCACTTCGCTCATATTTGGTTGATATAATATTGTAATATGCTGGTTAGATTGATATAATTTCAGTTAACAGCATGAAGAACTAATTCAGTTGAAATATGGACAAAGCAGGGGGTATTGGTATGAGCTATGATCAGGAGTACTTCTGTCCGTATTGTGGCGCGATACTGGATAATAAGTAAGGGTTTGATCCGGATAACGAAACGTGGATCTGCACCGAATGCGGCCAACTTTTGATGGATAATGACGTGTATGAAGGTGACACTTTTGAAGGTGCTGCCTGGTAGAGATCTCAAACGACCTCGTCCGGCTTCTGCATGGTCGCATTACGGCGCATCCCTCCGTATCATGCAGACGAGATTAGCGGTCAACGATATTTTTTCCGCAAAGTAAAGAAAGAACTCCGAAAAAAGGATCGACCCTCCAGCAAACTTCAAATCGGCGCTGTATATGACAGCGGATCATTTGAAAAGAAAGCTCACGACAGTCAAAACAGAGGTCAATCTACTGATAATAATAACAGGAGGAAACAACGATGGCGAAGACACTTACAGATCAGGAAAAGAAAGAAATACTGGAACGGTTCGCTAAAGAAAAACAGGGTTGCTTTTATTCAGTGGGGAACGCGACTGAGAATCTAGTGAAATATACGGGTGTGAAATCCTCTTCTAATTGGATCAAACCTCTGTTCGGACAATCGCCGACTGAATTCTATATGTCTCACGGATTGATTATGCAACAGGATCAGCTTCCGCGGTATTGTGAAACGGTTTTTCAGGAGTTGGAGAAGCGGCATCAAGATAAGCCTGCAGTAGATGGCCTGTATCAATTACAGGAGAATTATTCTGACCTTGATTTATCATGCTTCGGCGTGTATGGGAGATTTGAATACCTGCGATTTGTCGCTGCGGGAATTCTGATGCATCCATTTCCGACAAAAACGGATAAAGAAAAGATAATCGAATCATGCATGAAAGCAATCCGAAATGATGCGTATGCGAACAGATTCTTGTCGAGTTTTGCGCGGGATGATGATATGGCGCAGTATATTTCAATGAGGGATATTAAGCTCTCGATGTATAAGGTGTCCCATATATTGAATGATCCGACTGATCCTGAAAAGGGAGAAACTGTCTGGGCGGGGATGGAAGACGAGGTTTTGCATTGGATTGAAGATTATCAAGGGATGCCGATCGCTCAATATTTCACGAAAGAGGGAATCCTTCGCGCTGATCGCGCGGATATCGCTAAGAAAATGCTCAAGGGTGCAGAACGCTATCATGCAAAAAATGGTCCTGCTCCGGGCATTGATTATGTACATGCTGAGGCTGCGTCAAAGAAAGTTGGGGCTTTTCAATTAGACGATGACCCTGTTACTTACTGGGGAGCGAGAAACCTATTCCATTATCTGCAGGATGAAGGTGAAGAAATGGGACTTTCTGCAGAAGATGCAGAGGCCAGAGCGAAACAGGTATTCATCAACAAGGGATTCATCGAAGGAGTAAAAAACGAAGCAGCGGTGTTGCAGCCAACAGTAGATTCAAAATCTTCGAGAAAAAAAGTGTCAGCGCATTTAGAAAAACAAGGAAAAACGAGTATGCCATCATCAGTTGACACCAAGACCGAATCCAATACAAATCTGGATGGCATCAACATTTACAAGTGCCTGGATGAATCGATTAAAAAACTGCTGATCGGAGACAAAGATCCGATTGAAGCGATCGAAAAGCGCAAGTTCCCCAGAAAAGCGGTCTTTGAAGTCGAGACGGAGCAGGGAACTGTTTCTGTTACGAATCAAGCGCACACGGACATCAAGCGGAGTTATAATGACTTATCGTCGTGGGCCCCTTATTACGATATGTATATTGCGAAGGAGAATTATCTCACCAAGGAGGAGATGGCAGAGCGCATCCAGATCGTGGACAAAGGACATACGGATGCCAGCTATTATGCCGAGCCTGAGATCGATTGGATCGCGGAAGCGTTGACAAAAGAACAAATTGCAACACGTATTTTGCTTCTTGCGACAGTTGCCGATAAGCTTTTGACGAGCGATTATATCAAGGAAATAATCGCATCCATGCCCAAAACGAAGAAAGGCGATTTGATGAAGAATCGCGTGACACGAATTGCTTCCGGCAATATTGTTACCCAAAAAGCGAAGGTTTTGGAATTGGTAGCAAGAGCAAAGACCGAGAAGAATGTGGTTATCAGCGCGGAGTTTCGAACGTTCTCCTCGGAAGAACTTAAAACCATCGAAGGAGATTTTCTGTCAACACACATTTCAGCACTTGGATGGGAGGCAATACCAGAAGTAACAAAGCAAGAGAAAACCGAACAGCCGAAACCGGAGGTTACAAAGGAAACGGTTTATAAGCCCGAATCCTTCGCGTGGGAGAACGCTCAATACAATCGAGGTCTTGCATCCAAACGGTATGACGGTATTACTCTTCGGTTTGATATCGTTTGGGATATGGTCAGGAAGAATGGTTATTCCTATAAAAATGCGGTTGACGAGACTGAAAAAATCATTGCAAAGCAATCGTGCTATGTGTGGGCACCGCTGCAGGGTCGTCACAGTTTCCCATGGGAAAAGCCGCATGACAAAGATCCGGTAAGACTTGGCGAGATCATAGTGAGCAGTTTCGAAGCAAACGCCAATCAATTCCCGGATTGGATGAATCATTTCTTCTTTATTCTCGATATGGCTTGTCTGAAAGATGCAATCCGCAAGCAGGATATTGCCTTGCTGCAGGAACGTGAGAAGTTCCTTTCTCCGGAGAACATCGAAGAATGCATTTGCTTTGCAAAAGAGGAGAAAGCGGAGGAGTGCGTTGCCTGGCTAGATAAGGAGAAGGAAAAGCTTTAAAACACATCTTCGTCCTAAAGGGACCGTCCCGAGGCATGCTTGCAATTATTGAGCTTTATCCGAAAGTCGAAAACGCTTAAAAGGAATAGAAGCTCTACGCAAGAATTCAAATGGCGGCATTGAAGATCAGATATAAGAATCCATTATCGAGAAGGTTGGGTATGCGAAACCGGGCACGACGGTAAGCATTTATGCACATCCTATCGAAGAGAACAATAAAAAACGGTTCCGATAATCTAGGAGTTAATGAAGAAAAGAAGAGATCATTTTCGCCATTATTAAACAGATAGTACAAGAAGCAATTCCTGCCAAAACAGTCATGATACAAACAACAGCCAGTCCCGATTAGGAACTGGCTGTTGCACTTGGTTTTAGTACTCCGTGCCGATGACCTTAAAGCCATCGTCTGTCCATATCCACTTCGCTACGAAAAAGCCTTCAGTATCTACCCAAAGTCCTGATGTATATGGATCGATTTCATTTGACATAGGCATAATTACTTGATTGATTTCATCAAGGAACGTTTGCACAGGTTTGAAGTCGGTTACATCCCACTCTACGTTCATGCATAGGCATTGTGGGTCTCCATCATCCCAAGTTTCCTCACAAAAACCCAATTCAGTTTCGGGAATATGTTTTCGCACTATACCATGTAATTGCTCAATCTGTTCGGGATACTCTTCAGGATCAATATTTAACCATAAATGAAGTGCATGTCCCCATTTATACCGATCAAAGTGCTTGCTGACGATATTCGAGGACGCCATACTCCAGATATCAATATCCTTTCCGTTCTCGATTTTATGATACGTCATTTCGTCACAGTCCGGATAATATGCAAAGAATTTGTAAATGAAGTTTGCTCTCCTTTTCATAAACTCCATTTTGTCCAAAAGACCATAGCCATCCCATGCCCTATCTTTCCTGACCAGATTATGTAAACCGCGAGAGACGGCTAAATCATCATTTTCATCGTCTTCAAAAGAATAGAATCTCCTAAGCTTTCCACTTCCCAGTATATCGATGATGAACGCAGCTGCAGATGGCAAATGGTTTTCAACTGCCTCAATCAATTGATCTCTCTCTGCAGTAGAATACAGCTTATCTCCTTCAATCAGAAGTTCAATCTTAAATTTGGCAGCGCGTACATTCTGGTCAGTATCATCTTCCAACGCCAAAAGGTCAAGTAAATAAGATTGAATATCAGCAACAAATGATCCCCTCATAGGAGTCAGACATTCAAAATATTCGTGGAAATCCGCATTACCGTGAAGCGCATAGTCAAAGAGTTCGTAGTCAGACAAGTCCTCATATTTTTCTCTTTCCAGAGCCGCATCAAACGCATCTGTATATACGCGAAACATCGCAAGAGCTTCTTCGTTAATCTCATCGTCGTTTATATAGATTGCATTTGGGTACTTTTTAATATTTTTTTCAAACGGAGGGTACTTTTTTATCAAGCCGAGCATGCGCGCGGCTTCGCCGGTCAAATAATGCAAATCCTGCAGAACATCAATAGCAGTCTCAACAGTTTCATTTTGATTCTCTTCGTGGGCTGCCTGGTTTCCTTGCTTACGAATATAATGAAACGCATTCATTACATCACGGTTTTTGATAAAATCCTTGAATGATAAATCCGATAGGATATCCGCAAATGTCATTTGTTCCATTCGTTGGTTACATGCAGCTAAATACAGGAACTTAGCCAGTAACTCGGCGCAGTTTCGAGAAGTAAAAATGCTTTGTGCAGGCATCGTCCGCACGAGCTTCTCTGCATTACTACAGTTATCGTATAGATCACCTAAGCCACGGAGACCTTTCATAAACTCAAAATTCATATTGCCCTCCGAATAACTCCTATTTGTGTTTATTTTATCAGATGTTAGATAAAAAGAAAAGCCTGGTTTCGTGTCTGGAAACAAGGCTTTTACACTTCTCTCAAAGGGGTATAATTGTGAATAGCTGAAGAGGGGGCCATCATTCTTCTTTCCCAAATGGCTTTAACCCCATTTGTCGGAGATAATCATTGCATTCGTAAATTGAACTGTTTGTCATGCAATAAAGCATCATTTGATAAACGGTATGCTCATATGAGCTGTTAAAGCAGAAGCCTGCCTTTCGAACCATATCCATCGAGAGCATAGGGTGCAAATGAAGGCCAATACACAAGGAAACGACTGTCGCAATCGTAAGAGATGGGTAACAGCCACGTCTGCATCTCGAAATACTTGTGGATGACAGGAGACAGTTTTCAGCCAGTTGTTCGCTGGTAATTCCTTTCCGCGTCATATGAGAAACCAGTGTCTCAGGGAAAGTAGCAGGAAGAGAGTTTTGTATATTACCGAGCGCTTTAGTCTTTCTTGAAAGTCCCTCAATCGAAGACGCGCTGCCAGTAAGAAAAGTCTCGTCCTCAACGTTGTATCGCAACATGCCATAATGCATGCCTCGATTGATTCGCCTCGCCGCAAATGCGAGGCAGCATTCTGCCATATGCGCCTTGGCATACGGGGTAAGATGCAGTGTGCCGGATTCATCTCGGTAGATATACTTCCTGTCTCGGATCACAAAGCAGTTATCGACAAACGCGTAGATTCCAGAGGCAAGCGTATCTCTGAAAGACTTATTCCGGGCAAGCTCACGTGTTGCATTTTCAAAGCATATCGTATGTTTTCGCTTGTCATAGTATGAAAAAGCGTCCTTTGCATCCTCATATCCCAACTCTGTCATCCGGATCTTTGCGAGCTGCCGTGAGACGTTGAAATGCCTGCTGAGCTGATCGATTGTTCTCTCTGCCTTCAAAATTGGAGAGAGCCGCTGGTATCGGCGCAGCCAGCCGTCTGCGATAAACCTTGTAGCCCAGTCCGGCATCAGAATCCGGGGAGCGAGAGAGTTGGCTTGCCATTCCATCCGATCGATGGCGGTCCATTCCTGATTTACAGTTTGGCCGGGTCTCCTGCAGGCGACAGCAGAATACTCATGGTTCCATAGTTTTGCAAGCAGAAATGCCGGCCTGTGTAGCATCCAATGAATGCACTCATGAAGGATCGTGTTGTTTCGAACACGTTCATCCGGGATACCCGCGACAGGAGCGTTGACAAAGATCGTTCCGGCGGTAACGGGAATAATACTGATCCCGCCGGTTATGGGATCCGTAATGACAGTGCTGGCATCTTCAAAGAAGATCTTTCCCAAAACTTCTCCGTCAGCATCGAAGTGAACGTCCTTCACTGTCAGGCCAAGGCGCCGGACGGCCTGGCTGATGCTGATCGGAACCGCATAACTGGATGCTCGCGGATACAATACATTAACCATTCGAACGGCAACAGAATCCAGTTCTTTCTTAGAGATTGTAGGGATCA
>Ga0247609_10006062_pt1 | contig 11715 bp, 12 predicted proteins | sample 172DNAGHGlowgp2_FD_193487 | JGI IMG/M metagenome (GOLD analysis project Ga0247609, IMG submission 193487) | Sheep rumen microbial communities from Palmerston North, Manawatu-Wanganui, New Zealand - 1728 DNA GHGlow gp2 | ecosystem: Host-associated > Mammals > Digestive system > Stomach > Rumen ... | reverse complement strand
TCCGTTAAAAGCCTCAAGAAAAAATTTAAAGATAAGAGGTTCGCCGCCAAATGCAACCGCGAAGTTATTCAGCGCGGCGCAGATGATTTGGGCATGGATCTTGGCACGCTCATGGAACTTTGCATTAAGGGCATGACTGAACGCGCTGATGAACTGCAATTAAATGATTAAAATAAAAAAATCAGCCTCGACAATGCGTCGGGGCTTTTTGTTTGAAAATTTTTTCTTCACGCTGTAAAAAATCCGTATTCAAGGACAACGATTGAGTTTTAAATGCGCTATTAACGTGCAACCCCCGAATGTCTGCTTCAACAGACTTACTTGGGGGTTTTGCTTTGTGACAACGATGTTTTTTTTATCTTTCATGTGCATTATAAAAGCCGATTGTTGACTTGTGGCGATAAATTCGTTAATCTTAGCAAGCGCAAGCATTAAAACAAGTAAATTTGTTGAGGTGAAAAGATGTTCACGGGAATTATAGAAGAAATTGGGCGGCTGAAGAGTTTGGACGGCGGGCGAATTGAAATTTTTTGCGAAAAAATTTTATCGGATATAAAAATTGGTGACAGCATTAACACGAACGGGATTTGCTTAACTGTCGTGGATTTTGGCGAAAATTTTTTTGCGGCGGACGTTATGCCCGAAACTTTTCGCAAAACTTCGCTGGCTGAAATAAAAAATGCCGCTGTAAATTTGGAACGCGCTTTAAAAATCGGCGACAGGCTCGGCGGGCATATTGTCAGCGGGCATATAGACGGAGTTGGAAAAATTTTGAGTATTCGCCCTGAAGGCAACGCGCTTTTAATCGACGTGGCGGCAGAAAATTTTTTACTTAAACAAATTGCGCCGAAAGGTTCCGTAGCTTTGGACGGGATAAGTTTAACGGTTGTGGACGCCGGCGCAGAAAATTTTTCCGTGTCGATGATTCCCCACACACGGGAAGTTACAAATTTTAAAAATAAGCGCGTCGGTTCGCCGGTGAACATTGAAACGGACGTTTTGGCAAAATATGTTGACCGATTGATAAATTTTAAAGACGCACCGACTTTGACGAAAAATTTTTTGGAGGAGAACGGATTTTTATGAGCGAATTTGCTACAATTGAACAGGCTATTGACGATATTAAGCGCGGAAAAATGATTGTTGTTGTTGATGACGAAGACCGCGAGAACGAAGGCGATTTAATCGTTGCGGCGCAGACCGTGACGCCAGCCGATATAAATTTTATGGCGACGTATGCTAAAGGTTTGATTTGCACGCCGATTGACGGGAAAAGGCTTGACGAATTGGAAATTGGGCAGATGGTGGCGAACAACACCGACAATCACGAGACAGCCTTTACAGTTTCGATTGACGCGTTTGACACGGAAACCGGCATTTCTGCTTACGAACGTTGCCACACGATAAAAATGCTTCTCGACCCCGACGCGAAGTCCTCAAGTTTCAGAAGACCCGGTCACGTGTTCCCTTTGCGTTCTGTGGAAGGCGGAGTTTTGCGCAGAGCCGGTCACACGGAAACCACAACGGATTTAGCGCGGCTGGCAGGGTTTTATCCTGCGGGCTTGTGTTGCGAGATTATGGACGACGATGGGCACATGATGCGCACGGAAAATTTAAAAAAGTTCGCCGCCAAACACGGGCTGAACATCATCACCGTTCGCGCCTTGATTGAATATCGCAAGCGCACGGAAAAATTTGTAAAAAAAATTGCCGACGTTGACTTTCCCAGCAAATACGGTCATTTTCGCTTAAAGGCTTATGAAAGCACGCTTGACGGCAAATGTCATCTGGCGATTGTCAAAGGCGACGTGGCTGGCAAGGAAAATGTTTTGGTTCGTGTTCATTCGGAATGTTTGACAGGCGACGCGCTCGGCTCCATGCGTTGCGATTGCGGCGAACAACTTTCCACGGCTTTAAAGAAAATTGAGGCGGCGGGCGAAGGCGTTCTTTTGTATATGCGCCAAGAAGGACGCGGAATCGGGCTTGCAAATAAAATTCGGGCGTATGCATTGCAGGACGCGGGAAAAGATACCGTCGAGGCGAATGTCTTGCTGGGATTTAAGCCGGATTTGCGCGATTATGGAATTGGCGCACAGATTTTGTCTGATTTAGGATTGACGACGATAAAATTGCTGACGAATAATCCCGCCAAACGCGCAGGGCTTGAAGGGCACGGCTTGACAATAACCGAGCGCGTGCCTATAGTTATTGCGCCTACAAAGTTTGACAAAAAATATTTAACAGTAAAAAAAATAAAAATGGGTCACGTGTTTGACAAGGAGGAAACTAAATGAAAACTTACGAGGGAATTATCAGCGGTAAGAATTTAAAAATCGCGATTGTCGTTGCGCGTTTCAACAGTTTTATCACCGGCAAGCTTTTGGACGGCGCACTTGACGCGCTCAAACGCCACGAAACGCCCGAAGAAAATATTGCTGTAATTTGGGTGCCCGGTTCATTTGAAATTCCGATTGTGGCAAAAAAATTGGCGGACAGTAAAAATTTTGACGCGATAATTTGCCTGGGCGCGGTAATTCGCGGAGCAACCACGCATTATGATTACGTCTGCAACGAAGTTTCAAAGGGCATTGCGCAGGTCGGACTTCAAAGCGGCGTGCCGACAATTTTTGGCATTGTCACTACGGAAAATATTCAACAGGCGATTGAACGCGCCGGCACAAAATCCGGTAACAAAGGATTCGACGCGGCAATTTCGGCAATGGAGATGGCTAACCTCGTAAAAAATCTTCCGGCGGACGAAATTTTAAGTGATAAACCCCGCAGAAGACGTGGTCGCCGCCCCAAAACAGAAGTTGAACCCGAAGTTATCGCGCAGTAAATCTGTTAGGAGAGGGTCATAATTAATACTGACGAACTCGCAAAAAATATTTTAAACACGGTCGGCGGCACTGGTAATGTTCTCTACTCAAATGTTATTCAAGCAACGAACTGTATGACGCGCCTTCGCCTGCAACTTATCGAAAAAAACGATTACATGATTGAGGCGTTGAAAAAAATTGACGGCGTGCTCGGTGTCAACGTGGACGGCGACGAAGTGCAAGTTATCTTGGGCGTGGGCAGAGCCACGACCGTCACCGGTGCTGTAAATAAAATTTTAGAGGCAACGAACACCGTTAAAGTCGGTGAAATAACAATCGGCGACGGAAAAGCTCTGCATGAAAAAATCCGTAAGCAAAACGCCACGCCGGTTAAACTGTTCTTTAAAAAAATTTCCAGCATATTTACGCCGCTGATTCCCGGCTTTATCGCTTGCGGCTTGATAACGGGCATTGTCGGCTTGCTGATAAAAATTTCTCCCGCGCTCGCCGATGAAGAAGGAATTAAACTTGCAATGATTGCCGGCAATGCAGTTTTTTGGGGCATGAATTTATTTGTTGGTATAAACGCGGCGAAAATTTTCGGCGGGACACCGATTATCGGCGGAGTTTTGGCAGCGTTGATGACGCATCCGGGGCTTGCCGATATAAGCGTTTTTAACACACCATTTGTTCCGGGGCGCGGCGGAGTTATCTCGGTTATAATCGTGGCGGCGTTCGCCTCTTGGCTGGAAAGTAAATTGCATAAAATTATCCCCGAAATGTTCGACCTGTTTTTAACTCCACTTGTCACGGTTTTAATCGCGGGCGTGACAGCTGTTATGTTATTGCAACCAATCGGCGGCGCAGTGTCTGACGCAATCGGCGCGGCTGCAACCACGGCAATTCAATCGGGCGGCGCGGCTGTCGGATTTATTTTGGCGGGCTTTTGGTTGCCGCTGGTTATGTTGGGAATTCATCAGGCAATGACGCCAATTCACGTGGATTTAATTTCTCAATTCGGCGTGACGATTTTGTTGCCGATTTTGGCGATGGCGGGCGCGGGGCAGGTCGGCGCGTCAATCGCCGTTTATTTCAAGACAAAAAATAAATTCCTAAAGAAAACGATAATCTCTGCGTTGCCCGTGGGCATGATGGGCGTTGGCGAGCCGCTGATTTACGGCGTGACATTTCCTCTTTTCAAACCGTTTATCGGCGCGTGCATAGGCGGGGCGTTTGGCGGAGCATTTATAGCGCATTTCACTGTTGGCGCGGCGACACTTGGAATTTCCGGACTGCCTCTTGCCGCCACGACGAATAATATTCCGGTTTATTTAATGGGGCTGGTTATTTCGTACATTGCCGGATTTATCGCCACGTGGTTTATCGGCTTCGACGACCCCGTATAACTTTAAACAACAAAAAAAATAGGGAGCAATTTTACTCCCTGTTTTTTTTATTCTTGTGACATATGATAACTTAGCGCACTTAAACCGATTGATAAATCTTCATTCACGAGAGGAATAGACGGCGGCACAGTTAATTTTGTCGGCGCGAAATTCCAAATGCCTTTTACGCCCGCCTCAACGAGTAAATCAGCGACGTTTTGCGCTTCATCCGCGGGAACTGTGATAACGCCGATGTCCACAGATTTTTCCGCGATAATTTTTTTTATCTCGTCTGTGCTGTTGACTATAATACCGTTAACTTCACTGCCGACAATTTTTTTATCTTTATCGAACAGAGCCTCAACTGAAAATCCCAACGAGGCAAAGTTCACATAATTTGCAAGCGCACCGCCCAAATGCCCCACGCCGACAATCGCCAGCCGCCATTTGTTTTGCAAGCCGAGAATATTTTCAATTTTTTCTTTCAGTTCGTGCACGTCATAGCCGATACCTTTTCTGCCGAATTGCCCGAAGGTTGCCAGATCCTTGCGAATTTGTTCGGGCGTGATGTCCAATCGCCGTCCCAGTTCGTCTGAAGAAATTATGTTGATATTTTCTTCTTCGACAAGTCGTAAAGTTCTGAAATACAGCGGCAATCGGTCAATTGTCGCCCGTGAAATTATTTTTTTCAAATATACCACCCCTTTTCAATATGTAATGAGATTCTTAATTCTTATTTCCTAATTGAATTGCGCCCAGTTGCCACATGAGCATAGAACTTGGAATGTTAAAAAGCAAATCGTCTGTTAAGCCATTTAAAGCCATGGACAAAAACGCTAAACCTATTCCGAGCCTGAATCCATCGATAAAAATTCTGTCGTCAATGTTCGTCACGTCGTCCCAGCTGAAAAAATTTTCTTTATCGTCGTCTTTCGGCTTATCGGCGGTATCTATTTTAATAATTTTTGTTGAAATATTTTCTCCGGCGATTGAAATATTTTCTACGGTGGCAACTTGTTCGTCTTTTTTGCGGTTCCGCCACTTCATTTCCTCATGGTGAACGACTTCGATTTTTGAGCGGCGCAAATTTTTAATTTTAAGCGGCGGTTTTTTCCTGCTGAAAAGATTTAAAACTTTATCGGAAAAATCGGTCAGCTTTTCATCTATCACGCCCGCCAACTCAGCCAAATAAGAATCTGGGGAAAAAATTTTCTCGAAACGTTCGGTGAACCATTTATGCAAGCCGATTTCATTTGCGCCCAAAGCAAGAAACATCGTGCCGAAAAAATACCAGAAAAATGCCAGCGCACCGACAATCCCAATTTCCGCTGCGTAATTCAGATAAATATTATGCGCGTGATAAATAATTATGTTCGGGTCGGCGACGTAGTAATTGTATTGCGGATAAACAAATTGATAAGCACCCCAGCCAATGCCGGCGAACGGGTGATCGCTAATCATAGCAATGGTGCTTACCCAAATTCCAACGCGCACGCCCTCGGAAGAATCGCTCATTGTAAATGCCGATAAAATTCTATCGATAAAGTTTGTATCGTTGAAGGAAATAAACGCCGTGACAGCTGCAAATAAAATTATCACGCGCCAATCCCTGAGAACGCCGTAAATCGCGAAGACAACCGCTATTGTTATGAACGCTCCGCGAGAATATGTCATTGCCAGACAAGAGGCAAGCAAGACAATCGCGCCGATTAAAATTATTTTCTGTGAACGCCGCTCGACTTTTGCCAAAAGCCCCAACGCCAGACAAATAAAAACATCTAAATAACCCGCCAGCACGTTTGGATTTTCCAGCGTGGAAAAAATTCTTTTGCGCAATTCGGGGAAGGCGTCAGGATCCGTCCACTTAACGTCCGCCGCGTCCACGCCGAAGACAAATTGAAAAAATCCGCACAAAACGACCACCACTGCCGACGCGCCCAGAGCTTTTGCAAACTGTTTTACCTGCGCGGGCGTACGAATCGTTTGTCCGACGATTAAATAAGTTAAAGCGTATATGCCAACCAGCGAGCAATAATTATAAATCAGTTCAAAACTGCGCGCAGAAGATAAAAACACGCTCACCGCGCCAATAAGCAAAAAAATCGCGACGGGCACATCAAACGGCAAGCTACGCATTTTATATCGTTTGTCAATGCGACTGCGCAAAAACCATGTCATCACGCCGAACACGACCGCCGCCGCCGCTACCGAAGGAAACAGCGCAAGAAAAAATGATTCAGTTAAAATGGCATAAATCGTCCACGTTTCAAGATTTTTTATCCGCCGCCTCCTGGCAAATACGCTGATTCTGTTCAATTTATAACTCCTAACCTCAAAAAAAAATTTCTTGTTGTTAATTATACCACGCAAAATATTTTTTGGGAAAGAAATTTTTTTCCGGCGCGTTGTGATAAAATATAAGCAAAAATTTTGGGAGGGATTGTCATGACGACTAAAATTTTTCGGCAAATCGTTTCGATTATTTTTTTCAGCATGATTTTTTTCATTGCAACGGTATCTCACGCCGAAATTATCGTTTACAACGGCGTCGGCGAATATTTTATGACAGATGAGACAGTTACTTTTGCTAAAGAACAGGCAGAACAGGTTGCACAGCGCGATATTCTCGAACAAGTCAGCGTTTATGTTGAACATCAAGCGAAAATGATTGATCACGAACTCGACAGCGATGAAATTATCACGATTAGCACGGGGATTATCCACGTGACCGACACAAAATTTTCTATGACAGATGAAAACGACGGAATTTTAGTTAAGTCTTTCGTCACAGCGTATATCGACACCGATGAGTTGGAAAATTCGCTCGAACAAGCTACAATCAGCAAAGAAAAATAAAATTTCGGGAGGGATGTTTTATGACGTGGGGAAAAATTTTTCGGCGGGGCTTTACGGCTGTTTTTATCGTGATTTTTTTGTTAAGTGCGGCGGTTGTTGGGGCGACCGTCAAACTTTACACCGCGACCGGCGAAGATTATGCCAACGAAATCGAATCGCAGGACATTTCTAAACAACGCGCTCTAAATAAAGCTATAAAAAAAGCCACAAAAGAGGCGGGCGTCTATTTAAAATCAATTTCGCGCACTGTTGACGGCGAATTGACCGATGATGACATCACCGCGATAACTTCAAACAGCTGGGAACTCGCCGGCGATCCGAAATACAATCGCGAAATTAAGCAAGTCACCGACGAAACAACCCTTATAATTTGGAAGGCAACGGCTGATGTTAATGTCGACGACTCGGAAGTTCAAAGCTGGATTAAACGCGACGCCAATGAGAAATTGACGATAATTAGTCAAACACGCGACGCGCAGAAATTTTCCGACGAAAACGATAAAAAAATTGAGGACTTGAGAGAAAAATACAACCGTGCCACGTCTCAAGGTGAAAAAAATAAAATTCGTCAGCAAATGGACGACTTAGACCGCGATTTTTTGGCTAATCAGAAATTGGAAGAGGGAAATAAACTTTATTACGCCAAAAATTACGACGGAGCGATTAAATTTTATAATGAAGCGATAAAAATTAAGCCGGATTTTGATTGGGCGTATAATAATCGCGGAATTTCCTATAAAAATCTCGGTAAAGATGATTTAGCGATTCAAGATTATTCCAAAGCTGTTGAATTAAATCCGAACAATTTTAAGGCTTATTATAATCGCGGATTGATTTTTTACGATAAAGGGCAATATAAATCGGCGATAAACGATTATGACAAGGCAATTTCTATAAATTCTAACTTTTTTCAAGCGTATAACAATCGCGGGGAAGTTTATCGGCTCTTGGGGCAGTTTGAAAGAGCGATTGAAGACTTTAACAATGCAATTTTGCTAAATTCTAACCTTGAAGAGGCTTTTACCAATCGCGGATTTGCTTATCAATGCCTAAATCAATACGAAAAGGCAATAAAAGACTACACAACGGCAATTTCTCTTAATCCTAACTCTTTTGAAGCGTATAATAATCGCGGATACACGTTTTATTTGATGAAAAAGTATGATTTGGGGTTAAAAGATTGCGATAAAGCTTTGGAACTCAATCCAAATTCCGCAGATTGCTATGACAGTCGCGGTTGTATCTATTTTGGATTGAAAAAATATGATAAAGCACTTGCGGATTTCAATAAAGCGTTAAAACTCAATCCGAATTTGGCTGAAACGTATTTTAATCGCGGAAAAGTTTATAAAATGCTCGGTGAAGACAAAAAAGCGCAATCAGATTTTGATAAAGCAAAAGAATTTGGCTACGAAGGTTAATTAAAAAAATTGGGCGAAACTCCTTTTTTGGAGCCTCGCCCTTATTTTTTTTGTAAATTTTTATTCGGGAAAGAAAATTTTTAGCGTTTTATCGTCTGAACGTTCGCCGAAATACGAACCGATTAAAAATAATATCAGTGAAACTGTTATTCCGATTGTTATTTGGTGCAAATTTAAAATTTTAAAGCCCGCCGCTTGCGTTGCACAATAAATTATCGTTCCACCAGCCATTGAGAGCATTGCGCCGAGTTTATTTGCTTTTTTCCAAAATAAACCGAGTAAAAGTGTCCAAAAGAACGCCGTTTCCAATCCGCCGAACGCGAACATATTTATTAACCAAATTAAACTTGGCGGCGTCAATGCAATCACGAAAACAGCCGCGCCGATTATCGCTGTGGCTGAAATCGACAAAATTTTTATTCGCGCAGGGTTAATTTCCAAATTTTTCTTTTCTGCATAATGTAAATAAACGTCCTTGATTATCGCGCTTGACGCCACGATTAATAATCCGGAAATTGTGGAGATTGACGCCGCTAAAGGTCCGATTATCGCAAGCCCGACAAGCTCTGGCGGCATTGCGCGAACAATCGCGGTAGGAATTACGTTATCAACGCCGCCAAAATCCTCTGCAGTGCCTGTCAAGACGCCGTGAGCCAAAATTCCCGTGAAATTTATCCCGATATTCATAAAACCGACTACAACAGTGCCAATTAGCATTGCTTGATGCAGTCCTTGAGTATTTTTATAGCTGATTCCGCGAACAACCGACTGCGGCAAGGCGATTGTACAAATTCCGACTAATAACCACTGCGTAAAATAGATTGTCCAGGGCATATTTCCAAAACTGAACGGCTCGAAAAGTTCCGGATTATTTTTTTCCAGATTAATCATTATATTTTCGTAGCCGCCGCCCGCTTGCAGGACATATTTTAGCAATAAAACGATTCCAATCATCATAATTATTGCGCAACAGGTATCAGTAAGGGCAACTGCGCGAAATCCGCCGATTGAAGTATAAATTACGACCGTCAAACCGAATAAAATCAGCCCCGCCTCGTAGCTGTAACCGGTTACCGCCGCGAACAATTTTGCTCCGCCAACAAATTGCGCCGTCATTGTTCCGCAAAAAAATAAAACGATGACAAAAGCCGCGACCGCCGCTAAAAAATCGGAATTAAAACGCGCTCTGATTATATCAACGACGGTTACAGCGTTTAATTTGCGAGAAAGTATAGCTACGCGCTTGCCGAAAATGCCCAGCACTAAAAAAATCGCCGTAACTTGCACGACAGCCATATAAATCCAGCCAAAACCGACTTTAAACGCCATTCCGGGACCGCCAACGAAACTTGATACCGAACTATAAGTTGCAACTGTCGTCATAGCGAGCACAAAGCCGCCAAGTTGTCGATTTCCGATAAAATAGTTGCTGACAAAATTTTTTTCCGCTTGTTTATGGCGAACAAAGATACTAATCGCGACCATGACGAACATAAAAAAAATCAGCGGCAGGAGAGCGGAGAAATTTCCATTATTCATCGCGCTCACCTCCAAAATTTACGTAACATTGCTGATTACACACATTGGATGCAACGTCACGTTGCTTTTTTTCCGCTTGTTTATGGCGAACAAAAATACTAATCACAACCATGACGAACATAAAAAAAATCAGCGGCAGGAGAGCGGAGAAATTTCCGTTATTCATTGCGCTCACCTCCCAAATCCACGTCCTTGAACAAAATTTTGCTCAAAATCGCGCTGATAACGATTGCCACGAACCAAACGCCAATCGTCCCAAGCACCGCCCATAACGGCAGATGAAAAATTTTCACGTCAAGCGACGCGGTGCCGAATCCGGCGATTAACCAAAAAATAATCAGCCCGACCAACGCAAAACCGGTGTAAATCGCCTCGCGTTTAACCAAGCTGAACTTTTGCGCGTCATTCATAGACGCATTTTTTAATTTTTCCATTGCGAAACCTCCAAGTCTCGTCTGCAAAGAGTACGAGCTTATTTTCGCGCAGAATTTTATATCATTGCGGTTTTCGTGTCAAATTTAAAAAATAGCTTCGACTAAAACAAAAGCAGACGCGCCAATCGCCGCGGTGATTGGAATTGTCATGCCCCAAGCCTTAACCATTTGCTGAGCGGTGCCCCAACGAACTGCGTTTACTCTTTTAGCCGTGCCAACGCCCATTATCGAACCGGATACTACGTGCGTCGTCGAAACCGGCAAATGTAAAAGCGTTGCACTGAAAACAACCATTGAAGAATTTAAATCTGCCGCAAAACCGCTGGGCGGTTCAAGCTTAAAAATTTTTCCGCCGACAGTTTTAATAATTCTCCAGCCGCCGGTAGCCGTGCCGATAGCCATAGCTGACGCGCAGAGGATTTTAACATACAGCGGGACTTCAAATTCTGCGATAAACCCGCCGCTGAAAAGTGCCAGAGTAATTATACCCATTGACTTTTGCGCGTCGTTCGAGCCGTTTGAAAAGGCGATAGCCGCGGCTGAAAAGACTTGCATTTTGCGGAACCTGTCGTTTATGACGTGCGGATTTGCTCTATCAAACAGCCGGAAAATCGTATTCATGATAATAATTCCGGTTAAAAAGGCTATTGCGGGCGAAGCAATTAGCGCGACGATAATTTTTCCGACGCCGTTCCAGTTTAAGCCGCTGACCCCGACAGAAATTAAAACTGCGCCGATTAATCCGCCAATGAGCGCGTGCGATGAACTGGAAGGAATTCCAAACCACCACGTAAGCAAATTCCAAGTAATTGCTCCGATAAGCGCGGCGATAATCGTTTTTTCGTCAATAATGTTCGGCGAACTGACAATCCCCGCTCCAATCGTCTTTGCAACGCCGGTAGAAACCATTGCGCCAAAAAAATTAAAACCCGCCGCCAGAATTATCGCATGATTCGGATAAAGGGCGCGGGTGCTCACTGATGTAGCTATGGCGTTGGCGGTATCGTGGAAACCGTTAATAAAATCGAAAATCAACGCCAAAATTATTACCGTAAAAATCATATATTGAAGTTCAAGCATTTTCTTGCCCCTTTCATTTCTTTTCGTGATAAAATTCTATGCAGATTAAAAATTTCCTTTAGGAGTTGATAAAATGGATTCGAGAATTGAATCAGTGTTAAATTTTGTGGAAAGTGGCGAGCGCGTGGCTGATATTGGCGCGGATCACGGATATTTATCGACTGAACTGGCAAAAAAATCT
>Ga0247609_10006061_pt1 | contig 11715 bp, 9 predicted proteins | sample 172DNAGHGlowgp2_FD_193487 | JGI IMG/M metagenome (GOLD analysis project Ga0247609, IMG submission 193487) | Sheep rumen microbial communities from Palmerston North, Manawatu-Wanganui, New Zealand - 1728 DNA GHGlow gp2 | ecosystem: Host-associated > Mammals > Digestive system > Stomach > Rumen ... | reverse complement strand
CCATCTGCCCCATGGCCATGCCGTGGCCATCTGCCTGCCCCACATATGGCAATACATGATCGCCCATCCCGACAAATGCATCGACCCCCGGGGATGGGCGCACCTCGACAAAACGTTTGGCACCATAGCCCACGCGATGCAATGCCGCAACGCCGCCGAAGCCATAGAGTGTTTCCGGGCCCTGCTCAAAAAGCTCGGCATCGAAGCGCCCGCCTGCCGAAACCGAGCCGAGGAACTGACCCTCCTCACAGCCTCCGTCAACCCGGAGCGGTTAAAAAACAACCCCGTCCGCTTAGACACGCAAACCATACACACCCTTTACAACAACATACTGCCATGAGAGAACTCTTAGTAAAGCTATCGCTGCGTTTAGGCATATACCAGCAGATGATGAAGATAGACAACCGTATACAGATGAAAAAGCAGAATAAAGCTTTTGCATCCTACGGTTTGGAGACACTTAAGACCGCCGAGAGTGTGGCAGACCAATGTGGTTGCCGTCTTTTCTTGGCATTTGGAACCTTGCTTGGTGCCTACAGGAACAAAGGTTTCATCCCTTACGACTGCGACCTTGACACAGGTATGCTTGCCTCCGACTATAAGGAAAACCTCGTTGACGCAATGGAAAAGGCGGGATTGAAACATCTGCGCCGCTACTACGTGAAGGCTACCAGTCGTATTTGTGAGGACAAGTTTGACTACAGAGGAGTACATATCGACATACACTATTTTTACCGCGACGAAGACGGCAACCTGTTCTGCGACCTTTGCCTGCCCCATGAATCGAAAGACTGGCGAAGTGCCAATAAAACCGATGGTTTTCCCGGTATTATCAGGACATGCCCGGATAGCACATTCTCCAAGCAGGACTTTTTAGGAATCAGCTGTTATATGCCCGACAACACAAAAGAGTGGCTTGAAACGCTATATGGAGCCAACTTTATGACCCCCGACCCAAAATGGTCAATGGGTGACCACCAGCGCCGGGCACAAACGCGTGGTGAAAGGCTTTACCCAGAAGATTATTAACTAATGTTTGACAAGTTTCATCCCTTGTCTACTTTGTACAAAGTAATGTCGTGACCGAATGGGAGCAATGTTGTTTTCGGTGAGACTCTTTACCCCTTCGCGCGGAGTTTTTCTTTTTCTGTGAGGGATTTCATCACCGTTGGTTACCGCTCCGATTCTGTCGCATATTTATCCCAGCGTTACTCTGTGTGCCTTCCGGGCTCGATGTTGCGTCGCTCTTTATCGCATCGTTTTCCTATATTTTTTCCCCAGTTTTACCATTGTGAATCGAAGAAATGAGGAAAAACTAACGAATAAATGACGACGATTGATGGGTGCATCAACGACTGATTATACTTGTAAGACTTTAGTTATTAATACCCCGGCTAATTGAGCCAGTGGCGGGGGTTGAGTGCCTGTGGAGGATTGGAGCCGCACCACAGCTGGAAGAAGAATTCGGAGGTTTCCTCTTCACCGAGATAAACTGTACCCAGTGATTGGCGAGCGGTCACTTTGGCGCCTGCGGACACTGTAACACTGCCCAGTCCGGCATATACTGTCATGTAGGCTCCATGGCGCAGCACAATGCCCATAGATCCATTGGGAGCGGGGAAGACACGTGCCACTGTACCTGCCGCCACAGCATAGACGGTGGTGCCAGGTGTACAGTTGAGGGATATGCCGTCGCTGCGGCCCTGGCCGCCTGAGGCATGGTTGTAGACACCGAATTCCCTTGCCACACTCTTGTAGTGTACCGGCCAAGCCATACGCCCCTTGCTTTGTACAAAAGTGGCTGAGGCGGCATCACTGTAGGCCGGATTGGAGGCCGTACTTCCCGACCTCTTGCCACCAGTGGAGCCTCCTGTCCCCTTGGGGGCTGACTTGGCCACTTCGGCATTGATGAGCTGTTGTATCTGTTTCTGCAAACGGGCGCGCTGCTGCTCCTTTTTGTTAAGCTGCTGTTGCAAGGAGCGCTCGTCCTGTTGGCTCTTGTCGAGATTCTTTTGGTGTTTTTTCTGTTCGCGTGCGAGAGCGTCTTTTTGTTTGCGCTCCTGCGCCAGGAGGGATACCTTCTCATTGCGTTGGCGTTGGAGAGAAAGGTCTATATCCTGAAAGCGTTGTTCTTTGCGCTGGATAATGGTTGCCTGATGTCTGCGATAGCGCGAATACTCCTTGAAATATTTCATCTTAAGGTAGGAGTAGTTGTAGGTTTCGTTGTCATAAACCAGCGAAGTGGAGCTGATGTTGCCCCTCAATCCATAGAGTGTACGCACCACCTTGGCGTACTCCATTTTCATGCTATCGATTTGGTTACGTACCAGCCTAAGAGAGTCCTCGGTGCGAGTGATTTGCCTGTCGAGGAGATTCATCTGACTGTTGATATTTTTGATGAGCCGCGTACGCTCGTCAATGCGTTGATTGATGAGTTTAATCTGCTTGGTGGAGTTGCGACTGCTCTTACGGGCCTTGCCCAACTCGCTGCTCAGACGGGCTATCTCTTTTTCGATACGGCTTTTGTCACGTTCCAATTGTTTTTTGCTCTGCCCTTGAACTGGGTTTCCAAGCAGCAGCAAGGCTACAAGTGGCAGCCATAGCCATGACTTTGTCTTTTTCCCTTCCACTTCTGTATTTGACTATTGGTTTTTGAATATGATTCGTCGTTGGGGACTATTGTAAGGGGGTGCGATGACCCCCTGGAGGTTTTCGGTAAGATATTGTTCGAGTACTTGTATGTCTGTCAACTCACCGACGTGCAGCACTTCTTTATGAGGGAATACCACAGCGTCGCCTCCTCCCAGAAGCACATATACAGAGCCTGCTATGGTATATGTGGCTTCGGGCAACAAGGGCTGGGAACCCACATAGACTCCCGAGACGCGACGGCGACCTTCCAATCGCAGGAAGAATCCGTTATTGTCTATCACCACGCCAGAAGGCACCGTTGTGTCGACGGAGAAGGATATGCCGCTTACCTGGGCAAAGCATCCGTTGGCTTTGGGGTATTCGCGCAGGGCGATTTCGAGCGCATCGATAATATCCTGACCTGTGGTACGGATAAGCACAGTGCGATTGTTATAGGGTAAGGCGGCGAGAAGTTGATTGAAACTGACTGGTCCCGCCGGGAGATTGGCCCGGATGCTGCCTCCGTTTACCCAGCCGATGTCGGCGCCAAAGACATGGCGGAAAGCATCCGCCACAAGGTCTCCGAGATTTGTTTCGCGCAACCTGCATACACGAATGTCCCCTTCTTCAGCCACGAGGGGACTTAAACTGTAGGCAACCACTCGCTTGCCGTTGGTCTCAAACTGTTCTTTCAACAGTCTTACAGTATCGTCCACGGCTTTATTAAGGCACCCCACGTGCAGTAGGCTGTCAGTAGGAAGCAAGCGCGTACTGGGGGTACCGGCAAGTCTACCGTTTTCTACAGGCTGTGTAAGCACGCCCACATACTGAAACCGGGTGCCCGTAGAAGAAAGCAATACCTTGCGTCCCGTACGGTCGGTGACAGAACGTGACGGGATTACATGATGGTCGTGTCCGTCGAGTATAACATCCACACCCGTTACTTGCGAGGCAATTTGCACCGATGTGGGGTATCCGCCGCTGTCGCCCAAATGCGATAGTAACACCACCACATCGGCTCCCGCAGCCCGGACGGCATCGACAGCACACTGCACCGACTCGGCCAACGATAGGGACGAGAAGTTGTAGACAGGGCGTCCATAACTGTCCTGAAAGCTGGTTGGAGATGAGGTATACTTGGTGGTAGGAGTAGTAACTCCCACAAACGCTACATTTATGCCGCCATAGCGCCTAATAACAGATGGGACATAGGGGTTGGCATATAGGGTGTCCTCGCGTCCGTCGCCCACCACATTGGTCAACGACAGTAGATTGGCCAACGGCTTTTGTACCACATCGTTGAAACGAAAATTACAGCAAAGCAGCGGTGCAGAGAGCAAGGAACTGATGCGACGCAACTGTTGAAGGCCGAAGTCGAACTCATGATTGCCCAAACAGGCGGCATCATATCCCACGGCATTCATTATCCGTACAATATACTCACCCTTTGAAACCACACCCAGAGGTCCCCCGAAAGAGAAATCGCCTGCCGAGACCACCGCCACATGGCAGCCTTTTGCCTCTAAACTGTCGCGCAGCCCGGCTATGACAGGATAACCGTCCACTGCACAGTGGACATCATTGTCATACAGCACGACAATGTCGCCCGCCTGCTGTGCAAACAGCGTAAAGGCGAGCGACAAGCCGAGCAAAAACGATATAGTCTTTCTCATACCGCGCGCTACAGCACTACCAGTTGAGAATCCGCCTGAAGTCGTATTCCTCAGGGTTGGGCAGATATTTCTTGGCAGCCTCGTAGTCGGCAGGTGTTATGTAATCCATAATATCGTTGATATACGACTGAACCTTGTTGGTGTTCACATTCACCTGGCGCGGAGGTATCTTGCCAGTGACGGGGTCCTGAAGATCCTTGAGGTACAAGGGCGACACATTGCCCTGGTGGTCGGAGTAGACCATGCAGCCCGTGCAGCCCTGGTTAAAGAGGGTGTGTACACCCATGCCCATCAGGGAGCAGTAGGTGAGGTCGAAAGCTATGGGCGTGTGGCAACGTATCTCGTAGCCAACCTCTACAGGACGGCTCTTCACCTTGAGACCCAACTGCTTCACCTTGCGTTCCAACAGGTCGTTGAAGATGTGGGCCTTGGACACCTTGCCCAGTTCGGGATGGCCGTGGTCGTCGTAGCTGAAGTGAATACCTGAATTCTTTATCTCCTCGTCGGAGAGGCTATGAAACACCCCCTCAGATATCATGGCGCACCCATAGTTGATGCCCAGTATTTTACGCTTGACGATGCACGACACCACCAAGTTGATAATCTTATCAATCGTAATCTCGGTTTTGTTAAAGAACTCGGGGATTACCACCATGGGGTAGTGGCATGCTCCAGCAATGCCAAGAGCCAGATGTCCGGCGGAACGACCCATGGCGGAAACCACAAACCAGTTCTCGGAGGTACGGGCATCCTCCATCACAGCAGTGCAGATTACCGTGCCTTGAGCCTTGGCACTGTTGTAGCCAAAGGTGGGCGACCCATTGGGCAGGGGCAAATCATTGTCAATGGTCTTGGGCACATGGATATTGGCGATGGGATAATGCTTGCTCTCCAAGAACTTGGCAATACGGTTAGCCGTCGAGGCGGTGTCGTCGCCACCGACAGTTACAAGAAGTTTCACATTATTATCGGTGAAGAATGGCAGGTTAAACCGTTTCTCAAAATCCTCGTCAGTAGGTTTGAAACGACTCATTTTAAGAATACTGCCGCCTTTGTTGAATATCTCGTCGGCGGTAAGGAAATCCATATCCTGCATACGGGGCTTGTCGGTGAAGAGGGCACTGTAGCCGCCATGAAGACCGATAACACGGTAGCCGTCGCGCAAAAAAGTCTTGGCCACCGAGGCCACCACTGTGTTCATTCCAGGGGCGGGACCACCGCCGGTAAGGATAGCTATACTTTTCATTATGTGATAGTTTTTATGTTTTGACTTTAATATTTTCCTTGTTTGCTTGCGCCAACTATCATACGCGCATGTTTGTTTTCGGTTTGCAAAGATACAACTTTTTTTTCATTTGGCCGTAAATTGGCATCAAAATGCAACAGTAAAAAGAGAGGCCCTACCTCGTCCCGGTTATCTCCCCAATGCGGCGGGGTGTGAGTGTGACTACAAACGGTTGGGACGAGGGACCTGAGGCATAGCGATACTCGACTTGGACATGGGCAGCCTTGGCATATTTGCCCAGCACCCTGCCTGCATTGGAGCGGAACGAGCGCTCCACCGCCTCGCGCAGCGATTGCTGCACCGCTTCGTTGCCTTGGATGGCACGCAGGGTGGCCTCGTCGACAGTGTAGTTGTAGACCAGGACGCGTGCCGCAGTGTCGAGCCTGCAGCTTGTGAGGGTCATCCCTCCGCCGACGGCCGAGGGGCACTGGCGGTTCACCTCGTCGGCTATGTGTTGCACCATGCCCAGCGTGTCGACAGCGCTTTGCCCGGCGGTGTTGAATACCGTCTCCCACATCCATGGCGGTATGGCCATGCTGATTGAGTCGTGTGACGAACGGCTACGGAATACGTACCCGAGGGTGACGCCGCCCTTGTAGGCCGCGAATGCAAGGCTGGTGGCGGTGTCCTCGACCAGTGCTAAGGCACGTTCTTTTCGCACCGCCCCGTAGTTGTCTTCGATATACTGTCGCACTTCCGCCCATAGGTTGTCGCTATATTCGAACGTGGTGGTCAAGGAGGGCGATTTGTCGTCGTAACGGCATCCGACCATTGTCTCGCCGTTGCCTGTTGAGTAGGGCAACGTTTGGGCCACATGGCGCGCATAGGCTGCAATAAAGGCACGCGCCTGTTTCTGCCATGAGGGTTGCACAGACTGCAGTATGTCGTTGGGCGAATAGGTATACGAACCGCCCCCGCTGCCCTTGCGCTCCTGCTTGTCCGTCTGAACCAACAAACGCAGTTCGAACCCAAATTCGCCCAATGGGGCAAAGTCCCAGCCATGTCTATGGGTCAGGTAGTCCAAATACCAATCGGCATCATGGATTGGATAGCCTTTGTCCATGGCCATATTCATGCGCAGAAACTTGCCATCCACATTGAGCGAAAGTGCTTGGATTGTAAGATGGTTCTCCTCGTCGTGATAGGGGGTAACCTTTATGAGGGAGTCCCTCAGTGCCAAAACGGGAGCCAGCCTCTCGCGCCACGTTTCTTGCGTCCGCGCAGAGCCTAAGGGCAAAAACAGCACAGCCAACAGTGCTACCAACCCCAAACGTGATTTAATCATGGCTTTCATTCTGATTGGATTTATCATAAGTCTATCAATTGTTTCAATATGCCCACATACTGGATATACCGTTTTCGCAACCGTACAGCAATGCCACTATATCCTCCACAATCCGCTGTGTCTGCCCGTCATCACACCGCACCGTGGGTGCGGCAAATACAGAGGCTCCCAGCAACAGGTGTTGCGCCGCCGCAATAGCATCGGGAAAGAGACTGTCCGATGCTATAAGCACCTCTCCCACTTTGCCCAAAGACTCGTCGACTACAGCCGAAAGCTCTACACTGCCCCAGTCGAACTGTGCTGAGCGTTGTGCCACGAAATGCCGCCACCGGCCATACTTCCATTCCGGGTCGGCAAAGGAGGTGCAAATCTCTTGTACGGCAGGCAAAGATGCTAAAGCGTCAAAATCGAGGTACTCGGCAGGCGCACCATACACTCTTTCGAAAGCCGACACCATACGGGGAATCATACCCTCGGCAGTCACCTCAGGCTCCAATTCACTAAGATTCACCACTCGCGATTGGACCGACGCCACTCCATGACGCTGCAGCTTGGCAGGCTTGGGTTTGAGATAACGCTGCAGCTCCTCCACATCGGTTCTTATCAGCACTGTGCCATGATGCAAGCGTTGGTGTTTGGCTTTGGCAAAGGCATTGCCCGAAAACTTGCGTCCACAACACAGCACGTCATTCCTCCCACTCACCTCGGTCGCAAGTCCATAGGATGACACCGCCTGTTGCAGAACGCCAAACTGGCGCTCCAAATCATATCGCTCATACGGGACGACAAAGGAAAAATTAAGGTTTCCCAAGTCATGATACACGGCACCGCCGCCGGTGCGACGCCGCATCAGATAACCACCATCGGCTTCAAGGCGTTCCACATCGCACTCGGCATAAGGGTTTTGGTTCTGCCCTATCACCACCGTGCGACAGTTGCGCCAAAGATACATAGTCACCTCGCCATCCGACGGTTGCGAGAGCAGGTACTGCTCAACAGCGATATTGAGGTAGGGGTTGGTCTGAGTGCTGATGACAATACGTGGCATAAACATTGAGGTTTTATACAATGTGTCGGTACATCGGTGTCTTAACGAAGTGCCGCCACAAACTTTTACGATGCAAAAATACAACTTTTTTCACTTACCGCAATACCCCTTGGTTCTTTTTAACGTTTCTTAGAAACCAGGGAGCATTCGCTTCGTGGAAAGTATGCTATAAAACTATCGGAAAAACCGGTCCAGGCAGGTGGTGACCGAGATAAAGTTTGGGGCTTGTGACAAGTGGTAGTTGTTGCGTGAATAGCAGAACTCAAACCCCTTAACCGTCAAGCCGATGCCAAATGAAAAGCCCGAAGTGTTGAAACGGTCGGCAGCCTTCATCTCAACCATTTGCCGATAGCTATAACCCAACCGGAGGAAAAGCGACGACTTGATACACAATTCCACTCCCAGATTAAGATGGCGACCCATATTATCCAGCACGCGCTCAAGGTCGGTCATACCGCTGACCTGTCCGGTGAAAGGATCGGTAATGGTAGAGGGGTTAAGCGGGTCATCGTAGGCAAGATTCCAGGTCTGCAGCTCGTTGAGAGCGAAGAAAAAACGAAACGGGGCATTCTGCAACTTGTAGGAACCGGCAAGCGAAAGTTCAAACGGCAACGACTCGCCGCTTCCGTCAAATGTAAGGAACTGCGCCCCGATATTCCGCCCCATAAGCGTGAGGGCAAAGGCGCGGTCGGTCGAAAAATAGGTGGCGGCCAAGTCGAATCCAAGGGCAAATGCCGTGTAGCTTTCATACTGCGAAAGTATGGGCTTGAAATTAGCGCCGATAGAGATATTGTCGTCCACAGCCTTGCCCCAACCAATGGTCATCACATAGTCCGCCGCCGTAAACGAACCCGTAGGCTGGTCGTACTGGTCATAGCCTTCAAACTTACCATAACTGCCAAACTGTAGCCCAAAGGTGAACGCACCGGCATTCTTAAAGCTGTGGCTGTATGCCACACTGCCGAAATTCGACCCGGCAAACATGTTCACAAAGCCAACCGCCAAGTGGTTGTCAATCCTGTCGCTGACCAAAGACGGGTTACCAAGTGCCACCAACAGGTCGTCGGAATAGAGAGACAGATAGTCAAAACCCACACCACCGGCTCGTGGCGACTGGGGCATGTCGAGGATAGAAAGGGTAGACAATCCCGCAACCTGCGCCCTGCCTACGGCAAAGCAAGCAAGCATCATAAACAACGCTACAGTCTTTCTCATGCGGGGATACAACCTATAGTGGCAAAAACAAAAGGTAAAAACCAAAAGCAAACAGCAACAACTGGTTCGTTTTTGGTTTTTACCTTCTTCACAGGATATTAGTTGTTGCGCTTTTTGTTACGCTCATGACGCATCAGGTGGCTGGGTTCGAGAGCCATGCGGTCTGTCTCGAGCAGGCTGGCAACGCCCTCGTCCACACGGCGCTTAGCCTCGCAGGCCTCGCAGTGGCACTCCTCGTGGTACTCGCGCGGCTCGGTGTAAGTGGTAATCACACCCTCAAAGTTGCGGAGAATAACCTTGTCCGGGCTCTGCGAGATGACGTATTGCGGCATCACCGGGGTCTTGCCGCCGCCGCCGGGAGCGTCCACCACAAATGTGGGAACGGCATAGCCGCTGGTGTGTCCACGCAGATTTTCGATAATCTCAATACCCTTGCTGACCGGAGTGCGGAAATGCTCCAGACCCATCGACAAGTCGCACTGGTAGATGTAGTATGGACGCACACGGTTGCGCACCAGCTCGTGCATCAGTTTCTTCATCACGTGCACACAGTCGTTCACTCCGCGCAGCAACACCGTCTGGTTGCCCAGGGGTATACCGGCATCAGCCAGACGGGCAAGCGCCTGCTCGGCCTCGGGGGTAAACTCGTTGGGGTGGTTAAAGTGGGTGTTGAGCCAAATGGGGTGGTATTTCTTCAGCATGGCGCACAACTCGGGCGTGATGCGCTGGGGGCAAACCACAGGGGTACGGCTGCCAATACGCACAATCTCCACATGCGGAATGGCACGCAGACGCTGGATGATATATTCCAACTTCTTGTCGCTCACCATCAAGGCATCGCCACCGCTCAGCAGCACGTCGCGCACCTGCGGGGTCTTCTCAATATATTCAAGACACTTTTCAATGCGGTCCTGAGGCGACTCGTCGTCCTTCTGACCGGCAAAACGGCGGCGGGTGCAGTGGCGGCAATACATGGAGCACATGTCGGTGATGAGGAACAGAACGCGGTCCGGATAGCGGTGGGTAAGACCGGGAGCGGGCGAATCCTCGTCCTCGTGCAGAGGGTCGTTAAGGTCGGCGGGCGCAATGTTGCACTCGGCACCGGCCGGTATGCACTGGCGGCGGATGGGGTCGTACGGGTCGTTGGGGTCTATAAGACTCAAATAGTAAGGAGTTATAGCCATGCGGAACTTGGCCAAGGCCTTCTTGATACCCTCTGCCTCATCGGCCGAGAATGAGAAGTACTTGCTCAGCTCCTCGTATGTCTCGATGCGGTTCTTCACCTGCCATTTCCAATCATTCCACTGCTCGTCGGTGACGGCGGGAAAGAGTTCTTTTCTGCGGTTCACTTTCATATAAAATATTGTTTGTTACTTTCAATTTGGAACCTGCCGCATGGTCTCCCATGCGGCAGATTGGAATGCATTATGCATAAAGCTCTTCGAAGATCTTGCGCAGCTTGGGGCTTTCGCGCAGCTCTTGCAGGGTGAACTCGGCGTGGCCCTTGGTGTAGCCGTTACCCATAATCATGTTCACATCGCTACCGATGCCCTCGGCACCGAGGCTGGCCTTGGTGAAGCTGGTGGCCATGCTGAAGAAGTAGACAATACCATCGTCCTTGGTGCAGAGCACAGCGGTCATCTCCTGGTCGGGAACGTTGACGCAGTTGATGGTCACGTCGGCCATCTTGCCGTTGGTCAGTTTCTCAACCAACTCGTACACCTGAACGGGAGTCATGCCGGCGGCACTCTCCACGATGTCGCAGAAACCGAGGTCCTTGATGCGCTGGGTGCTCTTGGGGCTGTTGGCGATACCAATCACGCAGCCGGTGACGCCTACGCGCTTTTTGGCCTCGTAGCAGCAGAGCATACCGCTCTTGCCACCAGCGCCGAGGATCACAACAGTCTGGCCATACTGGCAGAGCTTGGCAGTCTGGGCGGGAGCACCGGCCACGTCGAGAGCCGAAAGAGCCAGCTTCTCAGGCATATCGGTAGGAATCTTGGCATAGATACCGCTCTCAAACAGGATAGCCTTACCCTTAATGTCCACCTGGTCCACTTCGGGACGGATTTCGATAATCTCATCGATGCGGAGAGGAGTGAGCGAGAGGCTAACGAGGGTGGCAATGCGGTCGCCCTCCTTCAGGTCAATCTTGCCCTTCAGCGCGTCGCCAATCTTCTCAACCTTGCCGAGGAGCATACCGCCCGAACCGGTGCGGCGGTTGCGGTGCTTGCCCTGCAACTCAACGTTGAGGAACATCTCCTTCTTCACCTCTTCCATAATCTTCTCCTGGCTGGCGCCATCGCCGGCCTGCTGCCTGGCATAGTTGTGGATGTCGGTAAAGCTGGCGGAGTCAATATTCAGAGTCTGCACGTCAATGAGAATCTCATTGTCGTAAAGAACGTCCATGTTGTTGTCCAACTTGTTTGCGGGCTGCGGAAGAACGCCCTTGGGTTCGATGACACGGTGAGTGCCGTACTTATTGCCTTTTGGTTGCATAATAATAGGTTTATGTTATTAATAATTAATAATTTTACTTTAAAAGGGCAAACCTTTAAAACGTACAAAGATACACATT
>Ga0247609_10006060_pt1 | contig 11715 bp, 6 predicted proteins | sample 172DNAGHGlowgp2_FD_193487 | JGI IMG/M metagenome (GOLD analysis project Ga0247609, IMG submission 193487) | Sheep rumen microbial communities from Palmerston North, Manawatu-Wanganui, New Zealand - 1728 DNA GHGlow gp2 | ecosystem: Host-associated > Mammals > Digestive system > Stomach > Rumen ... | reverse complement strand
CCAGATGTGGCCGCCATTCTGCGTGCACCAGCGAACCGGGAAACGTTCTTCAACTGTCGTGTAATCGTAGCAGACGTGCGGACCACTGCCGCCGTATTCCTGGGCCTTTTCATTCTTGGCCTTGCCGTTTTCGGAGTTGAGTTCCAGGATGATGTCGCGAGCGGCGCGACCCATTTCAGGGCGGCAAAGGTCATCTTGCAGGCCGAGCACGCCCATCCAGCCGATGCCCATCTTCTTGCGCTGCGGGAGCCAGATGTTGCGCTCTGCAGTCTCGTACACGGCAACTGCACGGAGCACATCCTGGTGGTTCCAGGAAAGGCCGTTACTGAACATGGAACCGTAGCTGAATCCCGTAGAGAACACGCGGCTAGAGTCAATGCAAAGGTTGCTCTGCAAATCGGCCAAAAGTTCATCGAAGAGCAGGTAGTCATCCTGACCCCACGGGGCCTGGTTTCCGTTGCCTTCGGGAGCGACATAGATAGCCGTCTTCTGGGTATCAAGCGGCTTGAGGCCATAGTAGCCTTCCTGCTGCACACCGCCGGCCCAGCCGCCCATGCAGTGCATGCCGAAAATGAGCTTGTACGGTTTCTTGTTGTCGTAATTGTCGGGAATGTCGATGCGGATGGTGCGCTTGCCCTTGCTCCACTGGAATTCGTAGCTGCCGTTCTTCACGCGGTTCCAGGTCTTGCCGCAACCACGTGTGGGCACCGGATCGTTCTTGAGGCCCCAACCGTAGGCATACTGCGGCTCCGGAGGAGCGGTTTTCTTGAGCGTAAGCGCAAGGGTCGTATCAAGATTATTGAGTTTCACGTTCAGCGTGTCGAAGCCATCGGCAACAACGCGAAGGTCGTCGCTATCGCCCACCTTGAGCAAGGCCTTTGCCGATGTCTTCGTGCCGAATGTCGCATTAAAGCTGCCGTCAGCCGTGAAGCGGAAGTTCTGCTGGGCATTACCCACGCGGACACGTGCGAAATACACGCCCTTCGCCTTCACGGAGGCCTTCATGTTGACCGTGCCGGAACCATAGAGCGTTTCGTTTAGCAGGCGGTTACCGACCATGTCGAAAACCTGCACGTGCACCGGAGAGCCCGAGCCCTGCGAGAACGAGAGTACCCCGCCGTTCACGGAGAGGTAGCCGACAGCCGCGCGCTGCTGGAACAGAGCGTCAGAGCCGCCGTCGCAACCCGGAGTGCCAGCAACGCACGGTTCGCCCTGGCCGAGAGAATCACCCGGAGTGACAGCCTCGTCCTGATGAATTGTGAAGGCACCGGTAGCATCGGTCTTTGTATCAAGAGCCTTGCCCAAAAGCGAAACGGAAGCGTTCTGAACAGCCTTCCCGCTTTCGTCCTTGACGGTTCCGGTGACAGTAAAAGCGTATGCCGCTGAGGCCATAGCAAGCCCCAGCGACACACTCGCGATGGAAATCATCCTCATACCAAAACTCCCTTTGAGTGTGTACCAAGAAACTATATTCCCACGCGCAGAAAGTTCACAGTCACAACCAAAGTAATATTGACAAAAAGTCCATGTACAAAAGTTTACATGGATTTTTCCTTTTTTTTCGGGAAATTTGGGGTTATTTACTTGATTTCAAAAACACCCTTCTTCAAGGTACGCGCGCCGGCATCGACCCGGACAAAGAAACTGCCATGCGGCAGGCCACCCAGGCCTATCGAGGCCGCATTTCCGGTAAACATGCTGCTCTGCACCATGCGCCCCTGCATGTCGAAGATGCGGACAGTTTTCTGGCCCGGGGCCCCGACATCCACATAGAGGACGCCCGCCTCGACACGCAGCGAAGCCGCAGCAGATGCGATTTCGGGTAAGGCCGTAGTGCTGCTACTCGACTGCACCGCAGAACTACTGCTAGGCGGCAACACAGAGCTGCTGCTCGGCGGCAAGGCGGAACTGCTGCTCACCTCTTCCGAAGAACTCGAAATCGGGTCCGGATTTTCCCATTCCACCTTGAACGACACCGTGGAATCCGTCTCGACAATATCATAGATACGCAAGCCGAGGTTCTCGCCCGAATACGTGACAAACTGGTCAAACTCGACAACCTTCTTGTAGCCGGGGAACGGGTCCCCCATCAGGTTCGTATCCGTGAAGGGAGAATAGGAGAACCAGCTCAATTTCAATCCGCTATCCTTGTCGGCGCGTATAAAGTTCATGCGATGATCGTCGCCCGTATTGACAACGTTGGTGTTGACCCAGGCGTTCTTGTCGTAGGCAATTCGCCAGACAAGCAGTCCGCTATTCGGCAGCGGAGCAATCTCATCGTATTTTGCACGGTAGTCCAGCACAAAGTACTCGTTCTTCCTGGACGAGGGGATAATAATGGCATCGTTCATATCGATACCGCGCAGAGTCACCTCGCCATTCACCTTGCGCAAGATGCGCGGAGTCAGCCAACCCAGGGAGAACCTCTCAAAACCGGTCAGGCGCGGGGGCGCGCTACCGCTCAATTCCAACGCATCCGAATAGGTATTGTACTCGCCCATATCCATCAGGCTCCAGATATACGGGGTCGAATAGTTTTCGCCAGTTGTATCCTTCGTGTCGTAGAAATCCGGAAGCCCGAGCACATGGCTGTATTCGTGAACCAGCACACCCATCCCCGCAAGGGCAGTCGACCTCGGGTTATTCACGTAGAGCACGCCGTTCAGTTCGCTAGAGCAGGCGAACTTTTCCACGTAGTAGCCTCCACCGACATTTATGGGCCACATGTACCCCGCCTGCGGCCAGATGGCCTCTTCTATATCGGAATCCGCCTCGCCCACGCCGGCATAGATCATGTACACATAGTCTACGTACCGGTCTCCGTCGCGATCGTACTTGCTAAACGTGACATCGCCCCGACTCTTAATGGCATTAATCGCCTCCTTGAGGGCCTCGTCCGGAATCTCGGACAAACCGTAGTAGGACTGCGATTTAGAAAGTGTTACCGGAGCCGCCACATCGAAGGTCGGCTTGAGTTTCCCCATCGAATTCTGCACAAAGTAATCACGCACGCTCCAGCGCATTCCGTTTTCGGAATACCCTTCCTCGTTTAGGAAGCGCTGGAAGACCTGCTGCGGGTTTTGCGACGCGAACTTGACATCCGAAAATTCCACAAGAACCACCAGCACGTTGCCCTCGCCCATCGTGACGACACTATCGAATGGAGGCCGCGTAGCCACGGAGAGCACGGAATCAAGCGCGGTTGTAGTGCGGGCAAAAGAACGGACCGACCTGCGGAGCGGCAACACAGCCGAAAGGGAATCCGCCTTTTTCAGATTATCCCTTTTCGCCTTCACGAACTTTCTGAGAATATCCTTCGGGTTGCGCTTTTCAAGGAACTTCTTCTCGACATCGCTGCGGTCACCCCGCTTGTGCAGCCGCACGCCCGTCGACACTCCCGATTCGTCGGCATAGTTCCAGAAGCCGAGACTGTCGCGCACGACAAGATTCCCCTCTTCCGAAACCGTGTAATGGAGCTTTTCGTTACCGACCTTGCGGACAACCACTTCGGAACCATCGGGATTCTTCACCGTCATCGGATGCGGATACGCAGGAACCGCAAGACATTCACCCACAAGAGACATCACGAGGACCAGCAACGGAGCCGAAACCTTTAGAAAACTCATACACTACCTCATTTTTAAAATAAGCTATTTCCACCCGTTCCGCTCATAAATTTTCCCCTGCGGAGTAAAGTTTCGTTGTCAAAATGTTAAAAAGAGGCCAAAACGGGAACTCCAACCACAAAAATTATAAACGCATTTCATGCGTTAAATAACAAAAGGCACGTTTCTAGGCAACCAGAAAGTTCCGTTTCGAAGCATACCAAGAAGCTCTAAAAAGAGGTTTAGCGGCAAACTCAACGCGCCACAAACGGTCCAATTTAAGCCATTTCCACTATTTTTAACGCATGTTTTGCGTTATTTATACAGATTTTTAAACTATTTTATCACGTGCTATTGTTTATGCCGGGCAAAGAACCTACATTTGGCTGCACAACAAAGGAATTAACCATGTACTACGAAAGCATCAAAGTCCTCGACTGCACCATCCGCGACGGCGGCCTCGTCAACAAGCACGACTTCTCCCTGGAATTCGTCCGCCGCCTCTATACCCTCCTTTCCGCAGCCGGCATCGACTACATGGAAATGGGCTACAAGAACTCCCCCGAACTTTTTGACCCGAAGGAATACGGCCCGTGGAAATTCTGCGAAGACGACCTGCTCTGGAAGGTAAAAGACGGCATCGAATCCAAGATGAAGATGGCCGTGATGGCCGACGTGGGCCGCGTGAACATGGACGCCGTGAAGCCGGCAAGCGAAAGCCCGTACCAGATGTTCCGCGTGGCCAGCTACGTGAAGAACATCGACAAAGGCATCAGCATGGTGAACGCCTTCCATGACATGGGCTACGAAACTACGCTCAACATCATGGCAGTGAGCCGCGACCGCGGTCCGGAACTCGACGAAGCGCTCCACCAGGTGAACGAAGAATGCAAGGCCGACATCCTGTACCTCGTCGACAGCTTCGGCGCCTTCTACCAGGAAGACATCGACAAGGAAATCACGCGCTACAGGAGCATCGTGAAGAACAAGCAGTTCGGCTTCCATGGACACAACAACCAGCAGCTTGCCTTCAGCAACACCATCCAGGCCATCATCGACCATGTCGACTACCTCGACGGTTCCGTGTCCGGCATGGGCCGCGGCGCCGGCAACTGCACCACCGAACTCTTGCTCAGCTTCCTCAAGAACCCGAAATACGACCTGCGTCCGGTGCTCGACGCCATCCAGGAACTCTTCCTCCCGCTCAAGGAAAAGTACGAATGGGGCTACATCATCCCGCAGATGATTACGGGTATGCTCAACCGTCACCCGCAGGACGCCATCGCTGTCCGCAAGACGGAAGACAAGGACAAGTACCGCAAGTTCTACGAAAGAATGATTAACGATTAATCAAATCAACGACTAATAATGAGGGGCGTGTCGCTACCGCGATACGCCCTTTTTCTATATTCCAGACAAACACGGGAACAAACCGGCTTATTTGTCTGTAATGATTTCTTGATGAGTGTTTAGGAGAATATAGAATATGCCGAAATTTGATGTAATACGCAAGTGGGGAGGCGTTCTTTTCACCATAGGCCTGCTTGCAGGTTGTGGCGAAGATTCCTACAGTATCAGTCCGAATCCGAAACATCCGATAGTGAAATCCGTCCAGGACCTGGGCGACTGCGGCGAAGAGCAGCAGGGAGACTCGGTCTACGTGTCGCTTGAAGACGCTTACCTTGTCTGTCAGGACGGTTTCTGGATTGCCTTCGAATCCTTTGAAGACCCGGACAATCCTCAGAATAAGGGGAAGAAATCAAGTTCCAGTAGTTCGAGTTCAGATTCCGAGCCTACAAGCGGGACATCCACAAGTAGCTCTTCTATTACGGCGCTGAACATTTACGTTGCCGCCGACGATACGCTGCCCTCCATCAAGCACCTGCGAGAATGCAACAGTTCCCATGAAGGCCGCTATGTCTTTATCGCTTCACTGAACGGCTATATGAAGTGTACCGGCGAAAAATGGACGGAATTCACTCCATCGGAAGATGATTCACCGTATGTCCCTCTGACGCTGGATTCGGTCAGCAAGGACGGCAAATCGAACCTCAATAATTATTTTGATTTTCCCGACTCGCTACTGCAATTCAGCAGCAGTAGCAGAAGTAACTATGAACGATCTATAAAGGATGCGGACGAGATCCTCGGCAAATGCGGCAGCAACAACGATGGCGCCTTTGTGACGGATACGGCAAGGCTGATTGGCGCATCCCGAGACAACCTGTACTACTGCAAAAAAGGAATTTGGTCGGGTGTAACAACAGTATTCGCCGACACACTAGGGTTTGGGCCTGGCACACCGGATTCATTTAAGGAAGCAAACGTTAGTAAACCGACAAAAGACATGTCGGAATATTGCGACGAATCCCTGATGAATGCAGGCAAGCGTCTTTTTGTCTACGATAACGGATGGCGGATGGCGGACCCCACGGAGGTCTGTTTCAAGAAATCCTGTTCAAAAAGGAACGAGGGTGAAATAATTGACTTTAAGGGTTACCCGTTTATCTGCCATGCAAAAGAAAAATGGGAATACATGACCATCTACGAGCGTCCGCGCCAGAACTATTTTAACGAGAACATAGAGTACGGGACCATGGTCGACGAGCGTGACGGACAGGAGTACAAGACTCTTGAAGCGGGCGGATATATGTGGATGGCGGAAAACCTGAACTATGCTGGCGAAGATTCGACAATGGGCAAGTGCTATAACGACAAACCCAAGAATTGCGAAATCACGGGACGTTTTTATAACTGGCATGATGCATTGCAGCTTGCTTATTCTCCTACCTCGACGCCAACGCCTAAGGACACCCTGAAGCATCAGGGTCTATGCCCTGATGGCTGGAGAATCCCTACTCTTTCGGAATGGGATAAATCTTTCCGCAACGCCTCTGTAAAGACCATGGCAAAGGATATATGGGGCTTTGTGTCTGACAGTAGATCAATTACGAACCGCGATGATTACAACCAGTATGGTCTGACACTCCTGCCTAGTGGCGTGTATAGGTCGAATGACTGGGTACATCAGGAAGCTTATTTCTGTACAGCGTCGAGACGTTCATTTGGAAGTGATGTTTATTATATAGTAGCGGAAGCATATACCGATAAACATTACTCGGAGCAAACACAACTTGCTGACGGCGCCGGCCTTTATTGTCATCTGCGATGCATCAAGAAAATTCAAAACGTGGGGGGCAACTAATGAAATTTCCGGTAAAATCCGTAACCATTTTTCTGCTCGCTGCCCTGTATCTTGGCTGCAGCGACGACGAATCCTTTGTTGAACTGTACGAGGCCGATGGCACCTACGTCAAGAGTGAATCCGACCTGAAAAATTACGAATGCAACCTGGACCGGAAGGGGATTGTCGTCTACCTGTCCGATGGTAACGGGACAATGGTTTGCGACGGGAAAGATTGGAAAGATTACAAGGAGTGGCAGGCCTCGAGTGAAGAGTCCAGTTCCAGCACACAGTCTAGTTCCAGCGCGAAATCCAGTTCCAGCGAAAAGAAAGGTTCGTCAAGCAGTTCTGCCGGTAACGTAGAATCTGTCTTGAAGTTTGCCGACCTACCGAAATGCGATTCTTCGTACTGGTACAAGGTTATTTACGTTGAATCTCTAGAACTTAACGTGAAATGTACCAACAAGACGGCTTGGCGCGAGGAGCATCTTCTTGTAGTTCGCGATACACTGAGCGACTTCCCTGAATGCGATTCCACCTTGGAAGGGGCGGAATTCTATCATCGCGGAGAACGGGAAGGGTTTATTTGCCACGATGGAGCTTGGATGGACAGGGACGAGTGGCCCCTTGGTGAAGAGTTCGACGACAAAATAGATGTCTGGGACTGGATGATCCTGGATCACGACGTTTCCAGCATCATCAAGGATGCCCGTGATTCCATCCTAGAAAAGTGCACCAGCGATAAAGAAGGTGTGTTTATTCGGGATACAACCGTAGGGTATTCAAAAAACGGCTATTACCAGTGCAGCGAGGGTCACTGGTATGTAGTCCCCGATTCTGTTGCCGATACTGTAGGCCTCAAGCCTCTAGGCGAAGGATCCTTTGCGATTGCCCGCTTCACCAAGGATGATAAAGGTTATCCACCCAAGCTGCCGGCATCGTGCATCGTAAGCGGAGAGCCGCAGTTTGTTTACTATGTGTACGACAGTGGCGCATGGCGACGGGCCTCGTACGTAGAAATGTGCCAGCTCCATCCATGCCTGAAGTCGAACGAAGGCGAAGTATACAGCCTGCTCGGCTTCCGGTACCGCTGCGAAAATCACGCCTGGGTGCAGGACTCGCTGCGCTATATTGATAAGGAGGATGTATTCAACAAGGATGTTGAATACGGTATCTTGAAGGATGACCGCGATGGCAAGGAGTACAAGACCGTTGTCATAGACGGGAAAAATTGGATGGCCGAAAATCTGAACTACAGCGACGGATCGGAATACTTGCAAGCCCACAGCCTCTGCTATGTTGAAGATGGCGAAGACTGTGGCATTGGTGGCAGGGGTTACACCTGGATGGCGCTGACGGGCATCGATACCGCTTACGCCACGCTTGCCGTGCCGGATTCCTTAATGGAATTTCCGTACAGGGGAATTTGCCCTAGTGGATGGCACGTTCCCGATACTAACGAATGGAAGACGCTTATTAACCATTACGATATGGCATCGCTCATTTCTGATGCCGGATGGATTATAGCTTGGAAGAGCGTTGCGGAAAGCCCGGTCAATACGACTGGATTTTCCGCCTTACCTTTAGACTATGATATGAGTAGAGAAGCCCATTACTATATGCGAAACGACATAGGGCTGTTCTGTGCCGCAAATCCAATGCAGGACATTCGTGCTTCCGCGATAATGTTCTGGATGGCCGACAGACGTTTAACTTATATGAACAGGCAACAACACATATGCTTTGTCAGATGTGTTCAGGATGGCGAATAAGGGAGGATGAATATGAACAGACTTGCTTTAGCGTTTATTATCTTGTTTTTCTCGATAAGCCATGCAGCTGAACCCGTTCCATGGCCTGTTAAGCCGGCAAAGTCTTTTTTCAAGACTGTTGGCTACTACATTGAAATTACGACACCAGAAGAATTCGCCTTGATGGTTCAAAGCGCCACGGATTCGTCAATGGCCGGCAAGGATTTCATCTTGATGACCGATATCGTCATTAACGAAGGCGACGCTTCGACTTGGGGCGTGACTCCACCTAAATACAAGTGGCTCCCTGTAGGTGATTCAGTAAAACCAGCAAAAATCAACCTTAATGGCAACAACCACATTATCAGTGGGCTTTATATGAATTCCGAAGACGATTTCCAAGGTCTCTTTGGTTTTCTGGATGGCGAAATTAGTAACCTGTACATCGTCAACTCCTTTATCAAGGGCGAACGTTTTGTGGGCGCAGCCGCCGGTGCAACAACAGGGGATGTGCATGATATCTTTGTTGACGCCATTGTCGAGGGAAGTAAATATGTAGGTGGCGTTGTCGGATTTCCAGGCTATACATCAGGCAGTTCATCGGTTGATGATTGCATCTTCAAGGGATCAGTAAAGGGGACCATGTATGTTGGCGGAATCTTTGGGCGCGGGGAAGTCTCTTATGCCCATGGCGGCGGTGCTAGCAGATGTGACAACTACGGTTCTGTCCATGGGGAGGAAGATGTTGGCGGTATTTTGGGCGCCTATTCCATCGATGTTCCCAAGTCAGGGTCATATTTAAAACATAATAGAAACTATGGAACCATTTCGGGGAGATATTATGTCGGAGGAATTGCTGGCAGTTTCGGCATCAGTAGGGATAGCGATAGCAAGTTGACATACAATATAGGTTTCCTTAGAAACATGGGCGAAGTCATTGGGAGAAATTATGTAGGCGGTTTGATGGGCGGTTATTCGGGCGGAAATAGGTTCAACCAGTACACTGTGGAATCGTCCTATAATGCAGGGAGAGTTAGTGGTAAGTGGTCTACAGTGGGCCTTTACAAGGTTACTGACGCCCAGGATTCTTGCATCCGTTGCTTTAATTTTGCGGAAATATACGAAGACGGAATCTTGATTGAAGATCGAATGAAGCCAAGTGAAATCCACAAGTATGCGGATTCCCTGGGTCCGGATTTCGTTCCGGATAGCGGAATCGTTATGATAAACGGCGGTTATCCTATCCTAGTTGAAGAACTTGAAGCTTTTGAATCTCGTGCCGGCAGCAGGGATGAAGGAAACCGTGTCCATGAAATTACGACAGCAGCACCTATGCCGCAAAGGGAATTCTCGTTCGACTTTACGGTCGCCTCCGCAAACAGAAACATCGTATTGCAGGGCGAGTTGCTTGATAAGAGCGTGGCCGTCTTTGATGTGCGAGGCTCCAGGGTATGGTCTGGCCAGGCACAGGCAAAAACACTTTCGATTCCCATCGCGGAACCGGGAATCTACATTGTCCGCTGTGGACCAAGGACAATTAAGACGCTAGTTCGCTAAAGAAAAACGCAGACTCAATCGAGTCTGCGTTTTCTAAAATGTCATCCCCGCGAAGGAATCGTCATCCCCGCGAAGGCGGGGATCTTTCGTGGTTGACGATTACCGCACAACCTTGCGGTCTTCTGCGCTCATGTCGAAAAGGTCTGGAATTCACGGTTTCCACTCAAAAATGCGGCCCATTGAGCGGTAAAAAACTGCTAATGCACAAATGTCGCCCGGCAGGCGACCAAAATCGGCAACAGACGGCCTAAATTCATTATTGGCTTTGAATAGATAGAGCTGACGATGCTATATTTATGGAGACATAATGATTTTAGAGTAGAATCTTGTTCCTGTATTGAAAAGTCTGGTAAACTTGAAGTTAGCAGGGAACAGGACGTTACAATTGACAAGATAAACCACAATAAATAGGATTCGGTCATCTATGAGATTATTTTCGCTAACAATTCTTTTAGTTGTATCTATTTGCTTGAATTGCTATGCAAGTTTTTTTACATATAAGGAGCCGTTGCCTGAAACAATTTTTGAGGGCTCCTGGAATGCAGATTGTACAATACGATTAGATTTTGAAAGATTGTTGGCTGATTTGACAAAATGTACAATATTAGATTCTGCTAAATACTTTACTTTATACGATAAGGATGATTTTTTCATTGGAACCTTTTTTCATCAAGAGAACTATGAATATAAAATAAAAGGTGGCTACCAATATATTAGCATGGAATTTAATTTTTCATCAAGTTATTTGTTTAACAGGGTTTCTGTCAAAGATATTCGATATGTAAGATTGAGCGAACCTGTATGGGTTTTTGAAAATTTAGCAGATGAAGCAGATGTTAAAGATTTTATTAAATGTAAAAAGAAAAATGCAACTGTATTTCAAGTAAAACATCCTAATTACGAATACGCCTGCAAGGTGCAATACGAATGCCCCAAAGGACATTATGCTGTTGATAAAATGAATTGTGCGGAGTTGCCTAAAAATGCAAGAAGATTACCTCAAGAAGGATTTGAATGTTTGAAAGGTTTTGACTTGTATGAAGATAATGATACAAGTTATTGCCACAAACCATATGCCTGTCCTAAAGGATATTATGCAGTCGATAGCATGAAATGTGATGTGTTGCCTAAAAATGCCAAAAGGCTGCCTCAAGACGGGTTTGTATGCCTTGATGGTTATGTATATATGGATAAATTTGATGGATATGTGTATATGGTTGGAGATTGTGTAAAAAAAACGAAGTGTAATAAAGACGAGAAATATGACGAAGCCACAAATGAATGTTACAATTCATCTGATTATACTTCTCCTGAAGAAGTTCCGCAATATAATAATCAGAATTTGGACTCTCATTCATCTAAAGACATTCCGCAAAATCCTCTAACATGCGATGGAACTTATTCTTGGGATAATTCTACTAAAAATTGGATATGCAAGTGAGTGAACCTCCTTTAATAAAGAAAAAAACGCAGGCTCATTTGAGTCTGCGTTTTAATTTTACCGGATTGTCATCCCGGACTTGTTCCGGGATCACCGTTTATTATCTCACAACCTTGCGGTCGTCTTCGGTCATCTTGAGGAAGTCGGCAACCTTCATGCTGCCCTTGTCCCCTTCTT
>Ga0247609_10006056_pt1 | contig 11719 bp, 7 predicted proteins | sample 172DNAGHGlowgp2_FD_193487 | JGI IMG/M metagenome (GOLD analysis project Ga0247609, IMG submission 193487) | Sheep rumen microbial communities from Palmerston North, Manawatu-Wanganui, New Zealand - 1728 DNA GHGlow gp2 | ecosystem: Host-associated > Mammals > Digestive system > Stomach > Rumen ... | reverse complement strand
ACCTCATTCAACAAGTTCGTTTTCTGGAACGGCGATGACATGAATATTTCGCTCACCAACATCAAAGAATCTTCAGACAAGGAATATATCACCTTTGACGTCGATATGACCGTCAAGTCCTCATCGTCAATGTCATCCAGTTCATCGACTTGGTCCAGTTCTTCACAATCTTCCAGTTCATCAATTCCTTCGAGTTCTTCGTTCTCTTCCAGCTCGTCGCAGTCGTCAAGTTCCTCCGCGATTTCAAGTTCCTCGATTGCGACGCTTTCGTCCAGCAGCATTCTAGAGTTCTCAAGTTCAAGCGAGACTTCGTCAAGTAGCGTTTTGGAATCTTCTTCGTCAGTAATCGAATCGTCTAGTTCAATCGAGTCCAGTTCGTCAAGTATCGTGCTTATCTCTTCTTCGTCCGAAACAGTCCTTTCGAGTTCCACGGTTGAATCATCCAGTTCTGAGCAAAGCTCTTCTTCAGAAGCTGAGTCATCCAGTTCCGAAGCGGTTTCGTCCAGCTCCGACATTGAATCCTCCAGTTCCAGCGACTATCCGGTATTCGCCGCTGCAAGCGCTTCACCGTACCGCACCCATGTCGCATCGCAGAACGGAATGATTCACGTAGTTACGCCAACACAAGGAACGAAGAACATCAGGATATTCTCGCCTAACGGACAGCTTTTGTTCGAAACAAGAATGGACGGGACAAATTACCAGTTCCCGCTTCCCCGTAAACTTGGAAAACAGAACGTCATACTGTCCGTCACGCAAGGGAAAAAGACGCTGTTTATGGGAATGGTTGCAGGTTCTATATGAAGAAGAACATTTTTCTCCCGTGTCTTCTGTTGTTCGCATTTCCCACGATGCTTTTTGCAGACATCGTGTATCAAGGGAAACGCGTCCAGGAATGGCCCGAAGAGGCCAGGCCGACATTCAACAACCAAAACACGGACAAGCCAAGCTTTCTTTTGACGCGAACGCCCGTCACACAGAACAAAAGCCACTATGCGGCCCCCAAAGGGAAAATTTACAGTCTCACGTTGCTCGTCGATTTTTCGGACAAGCCCGCACCGGTCACAGTAAAAGAAGTCGAAGAATGGCTGAACAAGGAAGGGTTTAACAAGGACGGCTGTAACGGTTCCGTTCGCGACTACTACCTTGACGTTTCCAATGGACAGTTAGACATTACAAACGAAGTCTTCGGATGGTACCGCGCAAAACACCCCAAATCCTGGTACGAAAACCTAAAAGATTACACGGGATCGGATTCGCTCATGAAAGAAGTATTCGCGTATTTCGACCCGCAAATTGATTTTTCGCGTTACGACAACGACAAGGACGGAACAACCGAAGCCATCAACATCGTGTATGCAGGCGCCGGAGAAACATGGGGGCAGGGTCTCTGGCCGCATTCCGGATGGTCCAACGAAAAACGTGACGGAGTCCGCCTCACGCATCACCAAATGACGGACATGCCAGGCAAGTTTTCGATATACGTTTTCGTGCACGAAAGCGGACACATGATTTTTGGTTGGCCGGACCTTTACTGGTACGGCGATTACTGCACCATGGGCAATCGTGCAAACGACTTGAACCCTGTAGCAATCAATGACTTCTACCGCGCAGACCAAGGCTGGATTCCGTTTGTCGATGTAACAAGCGAAGACGTAAGCCTCGAAACCACCAAGCCGAACGAAGTCTGCTACCGCTACAAGAATCCCGCAAGGCCAGAAAAGGAAGGACTCGTATGGTCATACGTGCGCAATAGCGGTCGCGACAAAGTCCTCAAAGGCAGCGGGCTCTTAATGCAACACTACGATTTTTCCATTGAGGGAAACTCTGCAGCAGACAAACTCACATTAAGAATCGTACACGCCAACGCCGCGGGCAAGTCTAACGACAACGTAAAAGACCAATGGCCAAATCCCGGAAGCGATGCAAACGCATTCTTCAAAAGCGGAACCTATTCCGAATTTTCTGACGACAAGTACCCAGCCATCCGCTGGTACAACGGCTCCAAAACAGGACTCAAAATCACGGACATCGGAACGCCGGGAGAAACAATGCAGTTCTGTATCGGCGAGAACTGTTCCGCCGACGCGCCGTCGTCAAGTTCATCCAGCACACCGAAGCCAGAAAGTTCTAGCAGCTCTGTCGAAATCACGGTCCAGAAAATCGCGCTCGAAACGACACTTCCGATTAGCGACAACTATGCGTCCGTAATACTCGACCTGAACGGTAGCGAAGTCGCCAAAATTTTAGGCCTCAAGCGGACTGAAATCGAAGACAAAGTAGAATTCTACGGAGTGGAACCCAACGGAACGCTCAACAGCCGCACCACCGGCGAAGGCACCGGACACTGGTTTGACAAGGACGGCAAAATCGTCGCCTGGGATGTGAACGGCTCAAGCATCGTATTCTCAAACGTCGATTTAACGACCATGACCACAAAAATCGGCCACATGCCGAACAAAGTCAAAGCCGGGGACACATTCACCGTGCGACAAGCTGTCGTTTATGGGAGCAAGCAAGTCACCTTCGAAATCAAGGTGACAATCGAAGGCGGCACGACCATCATCCGCAATATCGAGAAAGCGCGCCGCGGCAAGCCCGAAAACAAGATTTTCAATGTCCTCGGGAAACCGGTTGGACAAAGAACCGCATCGGGAGAACTCCCCAAGCTGCCGAAAGGCATTTACGTGGAATTTGTGAAATAACTGGATCCTTCACATTCGTTCAGGATGACGGCGGTGCAAGGCTGCAATCAGGGGGCCCTTTCCCCAATCTCACCAAATCAATTTATTACAAAATACTTACGAATTTCTTAAAAACGGATTATTTCCCGTCAGTCGGTTCGAAAGGACAAATCCGGCGGGTCTAATAAATCTATCTTGTAGCTCGTAAAATTTTGCAGAGTAGCAGGATTTTCAATTAACCGTTAAAATAAAACACTAGTAATATGAGTCTTAAAATCGTTGTGCTTGCCAAGCAAGTACCTGACACACGAAACGTAGGCCCGGACGCCATGACGCCGCAGGGTACTATCAATCGTGCCGCTTTGCCCGCGGTCTTCAACCCCGAAGACCTGAACGCCCTGGAGCAAGCCCTTCGCCTGAAGGACCAGTTCCCCGGTTCCACCATTACCGTGCTGACGATGGGTCTGCCGAAGTCTGCCGAAGTTATCCGCGAAGCTCTGTACCGCGGTGCCGACTGCGGTTACGTGATTACGGACCGTTCCCTCGGTGGCGCAGACACGCTCGCTACTAGCTACACGCTCGCCCAGGCCGTCAAGAAGGTCGGCGACTATGACATCATTCTCGGTGGCCGCCAGGCTATCGACGGTGACACCGCCCAGGTCGGTCCGCAGATTGCAGAAAAGCTCGGACTCACCCAGGTGACCTACGCCGAAGAGATTTTGAACCTCGACGAGAAGGCCCGCAAGGTCGTAATCCGTCGCCATATCGACGGTGGTGTGGAAACGGTGGAAGCACCGCTCCCGCTGGTCGTGACCGTGAACGGCAGTGCCGCTCCGTGCCGCCCGCGCAACGCGAAGCGCATCATGAAGTTCAAGAATGCGACCGCCGTCGCCGAACGCGCTCCGGAAGCCGCCGAGAAGTACGCCGCCCTCATCGCGAAGAAGCCCTACCTCGACATCCCGCAGTGGGGTGCCGCGGACATCGACGCTGACCCGACGCAGATCGGTAAGGCCGGTTCTCCGACGAACGTGAAGGCTGTCAAGAACATCGTGTTCAAGGCGAAGGAAAGCCGCACGCTCACCGCAAGCGACGCCGACGTTGAAGGACTTATCAAGGAACTTTTAGACGGGAAGATTATTGGCTAACCTATGAATAACGTATTTGTATATTGCGAAATTGAGGGAACCACCGTCGTTGACGTTTCCCTTGAACTGCTTTCTAAGGGTCGCAAGTTGGCCAACACTCTCGGCGTTCAGCTCGAGTGCATTTGCGCTGGCAAGGGCCTTGATGGCATTGAAAAACAGGTTTTCCCTTACGGTGTGGACAAGGTTCATGTGTTCGACGCCGAAGGCCTGTTCCCCTACACCACCAACCCGCACGCCTCTCTCGTGGTGAACCTCTTCAAGGAAGAACAGCCGCAGATTTGCTTGCTCGGTGCAACGGTTATCGGCCGTGACCTCGGCCCGCGCATCTCCAGCGCCATGCACAGCGGCCTTACCGCTGACTGTACCGAACTCGAAATCGACAGCTTCGAAATGAGCATCGGTGGCGTGAAGAAGTTCTACGAAAACCAGCTCTGCCAGATCCGTCCGGCATTCGGCGGTAACATCGTCGCAACGATTGTGAACCCGGAACACCGCCCGCAGATGGCAACCGTCCGCGAAGGCGTGATGAAGAAGGAAATCGTGGACCCGAACTACAAGGGCGAAGTCATCAAGCACGACGTGGCCAAGTACGTTCCGGAAACGGAATACGTGGTCAAGGTGCTCGAACGCCATGTGGAAAAGGCCAAGCACAACCTCAAGGGTGCACCCATCGTGGTCGCCGGTGGTTACGGCATGGGCTCCAAGGAAAACTTCGACATGCTGTTCGAACTTGCCAAGGAACTCCACGCTGAAGTCGGTGCTAGCCGCGCCGCTGTGGACGCAGGTTTCGTCGATCATGACCGTCAGATCGGTCAGACTGGCGTGACGGTCCGCCCGAAGGTCTATATCGCTTTCGGTATTTCCGGCCAGATCCAGCACCTCGCTGGCATGCAGGATTCAGGTATCATCATCTCCGTGAACTCCGACCCCGAAGCTCCGATCAACGCTATCGCTGATTACGTGATCAACGGCACCGTCGAAGAAGTTCTCCCGAAGATGATCAAGTATTACAAGGCAAACAACAAGTAAGCGCTATGGCAAATTTCTACACAGATCACCCCGAGATTAAATTCAACCTCGAAAGCAGCCCCTTGATGCAGCGCATTGTCGAGCTCAAGGAAAACGGCTTTGCTGACAAGGACAATTTCGACTATGCGCCGGAAGATTTTGCCGACGCTATGGACAACTACAACCGCGTGCTCGAAGTCGCTGGCGACATCACCGCAAACACGGTCTTCCCGAACTCCGAAGACGTGGATGCCGAAGGCCCGCACTGCGAAAACGGCCGCGTCCGCTACGCATCCAAGACTTACGAGAACCTCGAAGCCACCCGCAAGGCTGGCCTCAACGGTGTCACGATGCCGCGTCGCTTCGGCGGCCTGAACTTCCCGATTACCGCCTACACGGCCATCAACGAAATGATTGCCTCTGCAGACGCCGGTTTCGAGAACATCTGGTCCTTGCAGGACTGCATCGAGACGCTCTATGAATTCGGCGACGAAGACCAGCGTTCCCGCTTTATCCCGCGCATCTGCGCCGGCGAAACGATGTCCATGGACTTGACCGAACCGGATGCAGGTTCTGACTTGCAGCGCGTGATGCTCAAGGCCACCTACAGCGAAGCTGACAAGTGCTGGTACTTGAACGGCGTGAAGCGCTTCATCACGAACGGCGACTCCGACATTCACCTGGTGCTCGCCCGCTCCGAAGAAGGCACGCACGATGGTCGTGGTCTTTCCATGTTCATTTACGACAAGCGTGACGGTGGCGTTGACGTTCGCCGCATCGAAAACAAGCTCGGTATTCACGGAAGCCCGACTTGCGAACTTGTCTACAAGAACGCCAAGGCTGAACTCTGCGGCCGCCGCAAGTTCGGTCTCATCAAGTACGTGATGGCCCTCATGAACGGCGCACGCCTCGGCATTGCCGCTCAGTCCGTGGGTATCAGCCAGATGGCTTACAACGAAGCTCTCGCCTACGCCAAGGACCGTAAGCAGTTCGGTCAGGCAATCGTGAACTTCCCGGCTGTCTACGAAATGATCTCGAACATCAAGGCTCGCCTCGATGCAGGCCGCGCCCTCTTGTACCAGACAGCTCGTTATGTCGATATCTACAAGTGCCTCGAAGACATCGAACGCACCCGCAAGCTCACCGACGACGAAAAGAAGGAACTCAAGCTTTACCAGAAGCTCGCTTCCGCTTGCACGCCGCTTGCAAAGGGCATGAACTCCGAATACGCAAACCAGAACAGCTACGACTGTATCCAGGTTCACGGCGGTTCGGGCTATATGCTTGAATACGCTTGCCAGCGCCTCTACCGCGATGCTCGTATCACCTCCATTTACGAAGGCACGACGCAGTTGCAGACGGTTGCAGCACTTCCGCACATCACTACCGGCAGCTACGGCCTCATGCTCGAAGAACTCGAAGCCATGGACGTTCGCCCGGAATACGAAAGCCTCAAGGCCCGCGCCAAGGCTATGGACGAAAAGTACAACGAAGCCATCGAAGTCGTGAAGGCCGCGAACAACAACGAGTTCACCGACCTCTGCAGCCGTCACTTGTACGAACTCGCCGCCAACTGCGTGATGACCCAGTTGCTCCTCCGCGACGCCACCAAGGCACCCGAACTGTTCGAAAAGAGCATGAAGGTGTACCTGAACCTCGCCGAAGCCGAAGTCGCCAAGCACTACAACTTCGTGAAAAGCGTGAACGTGGAAGCGATGGAAAGCTACAAGCAGGCGTAAGCCCGCAGGATGTCATCCTGAGCGGAGAGCCGCGAGGCTCGAAGTCGAAGGATCTAGAAAAATTAAAGACCTCGGTGATGAACCGAGGTCTTTTTACATGCTATCAGTAACCTTCTATAATTTGATTCCCGTCCCAAATTATTATTTTACTTAAATTTTTTATTGTAGTTGGAATACGATTCCGTTTTTCTTCATTTGATTTATAGAACAAATTCAGTATTCCAATTGGCATTGATGGCGGATTTACTCCCTTACGCTCATTCAAAACGCAACATTTGCAATTATGTAATTTTCGTCTTTGTAAGTAATATACAACCAAAGATTCAGTTCTTTCAAAAGCTGAATTTTTCCTTGTCTTTTTTTTCCCTTTTACAGTCGTTCTTTTACCTCCAATAATTTTACCTATCCAACACTTTCTATATTTGGGCATAAGTTCATCTTTCTTATGAGAAACGTCAAGAAAACGGTCTATACCTCGTCCTGTAATTCCACAATATTGGGGAACACAATATTTCACACTTGGATTAGACTTTCTTTTGCCCGTCCATAAATAAATCATATTACTCGCATCATTGGGCAAATCAGATTCTTTATAAGGCCCAAACCATTTAACAACATACATTTTGAACGAGGCGGCCATAATAAAATACTCCGTGCAATCAATAAATCATTTATCTAGTTCTTTCAACAAGATACTTAGAACAAACAAACCCATTTTTGGAACACCACCGCTTAATAGAGCTATAAGTAAGAGGTTGAGCAAAGAATTTTTTATCATCATCACTCATAGCGTTGTCACTTTTGATGCTTTTTGGCGGTTTTATATTATTTTTTTCATAATATCTATCTAGCGTTTTTTTATTCGTTTTTATTGTTACAGCATATATACCATGATAATATCCCGCATACCAGTTGTATTCTAATTCCGATATGTTAAATCCAATTTCAACATTTTCTACAGACGGATGCAAAGTGAATGGGAAATAAGCCTCAAAAGAAAACACTTTGAATGCAGCAATAGCAAGAGCCGTTGCATCGTTAAGTTCTTTTGATGGGGCCTCTATATAAGATATTGTTCTGTTTTTCTTTTTTTCTACAGTTCCGTATCCCTTAAAAGATTTACCTTCATTCATTGACTTCATCGCAGCAAAATCAGTCTCATCAATTTCTTTGAAAATATCATTAAACAAAGCGTTAGCTTTGGTTGATGTAATATCTTTACGATTTAAGGCAGTTTTGACGAATCGTTCTTCTGTTATTATAACATTTGCATCGTAGTTAGGCAACTTACAGTTTCTATTCAAATAGCTAAAATATTTTTTGATTATTTTACTCAAATTTTCATCATCTATGTCTAATATTTTTTCAATGTCGTAAATCGTTGACAAATAATTTGCGTACTGCAAGGAATCTTGAATACATCCTTTTTGCGGAAGCAGATTGTCTATTCTTTTCTCTATACCTTTTTTTGTAGGAAAAATTTCCTCGAAACTAATGGTAGTGCCATCACTCTGTAAGATTTTGAAGAATGTTGGGGACAACTTGATGGCCTCACGAACATCGCCTTCTGCATAGATCGAATCTATAGTTTGAATAGCTGTTTCTAAACGCTTGTTATATTCTTCTTCGCATTCTTTATTTTCATATTTACACTTGTTCAATGCTTCGAAATTTCGTTCTTTCACAGGAATATTTTTATTTGGCTGGACATAGTCTTTTGTGTTACCGACTTCGTTCAAATTTTCTTGAACAGAGTTTCCGGATTCAGGAATGCAAGCCTTTATAAGAATCAAGAAAATTATCCACAATATGTAAACAGGAATAATTGAAGGATTCCTATGTATAATCCTCCCTTTCCCATCTTTGAATTTCCCTCTAGCAATATTTATCACATCCACAAAGGCGCTTAATCCGGCGACAAGCGACAAAAGACCGCCCATCGTCACAAATATTAATCCGGACATTTCATTAATCTTAAATATTATAAAGGAAAGCAATAAGACAGGAAACCATAAAATTTGTAACAATCCTTTGTTACGATTTCCTAAATAAAAGTTATGAACACCAAACACACCTAAAAAAACGCACAGAAGTCCGATTTTCCAAGGATTCTTTTGACTTTCTTCCGGCGTTAAATCACATTTGATTTCTGGATTTAGATTTTGATTTGAGTTTGGCATATTTGCCTCCTTGTTGTTAGCTTATTAAACTTTAATCTTTCACACAACGGACGCTAAAATAATTAGCATCCTTTGGTTTACTAAAATCACGAAATAGTCTTTGAGACTTAGAGTATTTCACTGCATAGGCATTATGTCGTCTTGGAACCATACTCTTGATAAAACTATCACTACGCCTAGATGTCCAAGTGCCATTATCATCACTCGACGACCAAAAATAGGAGCTTTCCTCTCCATATTTGTTGAATTCCGAGTCAAAGCATGTACCATCATCGTAACAATACCCGGTAAGATCCGTGACAAATTTGCTATCTGCCACATCAAATATTTCAGTCCATTCCTGCCTTGATGGCAAATGCCAACCACTTGGGCAAGCGTGTTCAGCCATATCGAAATTATAGTAGCGTCCTACAAAGCATGCTCTAGGTTCATTTCGGAAGCAAATACTTCCTCTTACATTATATCGCAGATTTTCGGCCATCCATTCAGATTTGCCGATTTTAATAGTCGGATACCGTTCCCCATCTCTGGAATCAGTGAGTGAACCTGCATAAACGCAAGCACACGAAACAACTAGCATAAAAAGCAAAGGTTGCTTTATGCAATTTTGAAACACATACCTAGCTATTCCCATAGAACCAAGCCTCTTTCATTACAAGAGGTTTGCTCTCATTCTGCAAGGATGTCATGCCAATTTTGTATGAATACAAAAAAGGCGTAGATCGTTGCGGTTTACCTAGATGAGGCTCTGCAATGCCTGTACGTGATAAACGCAAACGACCCACGCCCCGAAAGGGCTGTTGCTCTTTGGTCATACGACCAAAGACCAGCTAAAAAGCTGGTACAGCAAACCGAGATACACCGCAAAACGGCATACCTGCGTGAGCGTTCGCCTTGTCCTCACGTACTAGAAATTTGCAGATTTCATCTAGAGAACAAGAGCTAAACTCTCTAATATGTCCAATTTAAAAATAACTTAAATACAGCCCAGACACAACAAAAAATTACAAAGCAGCCTGTTTTTGTGCGAAAAATCGCCAAAAACGCCCCGTCTAGGCCCGCCAGACGATTATTCCAAGCTGGAAGAAGCTCTACATGTTGACTATTCTAATAAAAATTGGTATATTATAACCGGGCTGGTCGAAAGACCCAGGTCCATCTTTGGCGAGGAAGTTCCTCGCCTTTTTTGTGGAGTGAGTCTTGAAGGAACTAAGTGTTTTCATCGATGAGTCGGGGGATTTTGGCGAATATAGCCCACATTCTCCGTATTACATAATAACAATGGTGTTCCATGACCAAGAAGTCGACATTCAAGAAAACGTTATTCGTCTTGATACCGAGCTGTCCTATCTTGGACTTGAAAATCTTTGCATCCACACCGGCCCAATTATTCGCAAGGAAGAAATTTATAAAGACATGGGAATAGTTGAGCGGAGGCGCATTTTCAACAAAATGATGGCGTTTATCCGTTCAGTAGGTATCCAGTACAAATGTTTTTCCATCGAAAAAAAGCACATCAAAGATTCTGTAGAAGCAACAGGCAAACTTTCGAAACAAATATCCTCGTTCATTAGAAATCATTATGATGATTTTCTTGCTTTCAACGATGTCAAAATTTACTACGACAATGGACAAGTCGAAGTAAGCAAGCTTTTGTCGTCTGTATTCAACGCACTGCTGCCAAACCCAATTTTCCGAAAAGTGATGCCTACTGATTATAAATTGTTCCAGGTCGCAGACTTTATTTGCACGATGGAACTTTTGAACCTGAAACTTGAAAACAATCTTTTCTCAAAATCCGAAATGATTTTCTTCGGCAACAAGCGCGATTTAAAACAGAACTATTTAAAGGCTCTGAGAAAGAAAGAATGGAATTAATAGCCCGGGCGTTGCGGGTGCGGCGTCTGAGCACCCGCAGTGGGGGTAGCGTAAGACCCGGCCGGGGCGGGTTTTGTCCGTGTTCCCGAAGGGAACGACTATAAGGGCGGGGGCCGGGGCTGAAGCGAGGGGGACTCCTCCCCCTTTATACAACGGCGAATTTTTACACAGACCATCCAGAGATTCCGGCAGCCGAGAAAAAATACTTCGTCAGAAAAATTCGAGCGAGACCAAGTGCAAGCAGGAACGAGACTTGGTGAATACTGGAGGTCTTTACCAAGTCGAGTGACGAACTTGCACGAAGTGTCGCAGCCGAATTTTTTAGAAGGATTTTTTAGAGGATGCCCCCAGTTCAACCTTGAAAGCTCTCCTTTGATGCAGCGCATCGTGGAGCTCAAGGAAAACGGCTACGCCGACAAGGACAGCTTTGACTATGCGCCGGAAGACTACGCCGACGCGATAGACAGCTACAACCGCGTGCTCGAAGTCGCAGGCGACATCACCGCGAACACCATCTTCCCGAACTCGGAAGACGTGGACGCCGAAGGCCCCCACTGCGAAGACGGCCGCGTGCGTTACGCAAGCAAGACCTACGAGAACCTGGAAGCCACCCGCAAGGCCGGCCTCAATGGCGTGACCATGCCGCGCCGCTTCGGCGGTCTCAACTTCCCGATTACCGCCTACACGGCCATCAACGAAATGATCGCCTCTGCGGACGCCGGTTTCGAGAACATCTGGTCCCTGCAGGACTGCATCGAGACCTTGTACGAGTTCGGCGACGAGGACCAGCGTTCCCGCTTTATCCCGCGCGTGTGCGCCGGCGAGACGATGTCGATGGACTTGACCGAACCCGATGCCGGTTCCGACCTGCAGCGCGTGATGCTCAAGGCCACCTACAGTGAAGAAGACAAGTGCTGGTACCTTAACGGCGTGAAGCGCTTCATCACCAACGGCGACAGCGACATCCACCTGGTGCTCGCCCGCTCCGAAGAAGGCACCCACGACGGCCGCGGCCTTTCGATGTTCATCTACGACAAGCGCGACGGCGGCGTGAACGTGCGCCGCATCGAGAACAAGCTCGGCAT
>Ga0247609_10006055_pt1 | contig 11722 bp, 4 predicted proteins | sample 172DNAGHGlowgp2_FD_193487 | JGI IMG/M metagenome (GOLD analysis project Ga0247609, IMG submission 193487) | Sheep rumen microbial communities from Palmerston North, Manawatu-Wanganui, New Zealand - 1728 DNA GHGlow gp2 | ecosystem: Host-associated > Mammals > Digestive system > Stomach > Rumen ... | reverse complement strand
GACCCAACGGTATTCGCACGTGACGGACGTTTGTTCTTGTCACTTCCCTTTGAGGTGGCAACTCCACCTTTGAAAGGTGGCAAGGCACTCGGTATTGACCTCGGAATGAAACGTCTGTTCGTCACCTCTGACGGTCAGTACTACACTGACAAGGAGTATATGAAAAAACGTAGGAAACTACGTTACCTCAAACGCTGCTTGCAGAGCAATGGTACACGTTCAGCAAAGAAGCACCTTGCAAAGGTGAAGAGAAAGGAAAGAAACATGTCCAAGGACATGCTCAACAGAGCAACAAATGCTTTGTTGGCTTGTAACGCAAGCATCTACGTCCTTGAGGACTTAAAGAAGATTAAATATAAGACCTCCCATACCAAGGAAGGGTTTAAGCGGACAAGGCATAACAATGCCTTGTCGCAAGTACCCCTTGCAGAGTTTCGGGAGATGTTGACCCATAAGGCAACACTTGCAGGGAAGCAAGTGGTATCGGTTTCCCCAACATGGACAAGTCAGATGGATTGCAGGACTGGTAAGCGTGACGGCGAACGTCACGGTTGCAGGTACTACTGCAAAGACGGTATCGTATTTGACGCAGATTGGAATGCAGCGGTCAATATTGCACAACGTGCAAACCACCCGACCTCGACCATTTTGCCGATTGATGGCAAGATGCAAGCCCTGGTCGGCAAGGCTCTGTCAGCAGCCTCAACGTCAAGGACTTAATTGTTTATGACAAGCCCACGAATTCATTCGTGGGTAGTTGACGATAATTTATAAATAATTCCATTTGAATACAAACATAATTCAAATATAAGAAATTTCAAAAATATTTATTTTTTATTTGGATTTATAGAATAACGAGAACATATATCATCATATGCTTTTTTTACCTTAATTGGATATTCTGCCTTTTCTTTATTACTGCCTACTCCCCACCTTTGACGATACCCATTAAGTAATACATTACACATACTACTAATACTTTTAGGATTAGCCTCATCAAGCGCCCATTTAGCGCCGGCTACTCCCGCATTATGAGAAATTGCTGCATATAAACATTGGTCTTCAGTGTTAGAAAGTCCATTTTTTTTGGCTTTATCCATTGCAGTATGAAAATCTAATGCAGCAAATGCAGTTTGTTGTTCATCACTACGTACATTAAAACGTGAGTTATGGTCTTTTTGTGAATATTGAAACAAACCAATTATATCTTCTTTATATTCTGGTTTCCATTTAGTTTCAACCCACGATAGTGCGGCAAGCCATCTCCAATCAATATTATACATACCGGCATACTTTATAAACCATTTTACATAGTTTTGATGTTTTTCGAGTTGATTACCCGGTAGTGGAAACCCCGGTAAACTCAAATTAAGTGAACTTCCACCACCACTATCACTACTTACAGTTGTTTCTTTATAACCATTACACGGATTTGTCGTATCTAACATATATCATAACTTTAAAATTTTTATTGTAAGAGCGGATGTCTCCAAATGCAAACAGAATACTCTCTTTCCCTACCTACACCGGTGCCATACACCCATAAATTATTTTGTATAAAATCACTACGCCATTCACTACCAGTCCACATTGCGCCATGTGCTGTACTTAGCCCACTTTTCTTTCCACTTGTATAACGACAAAATAATGTAGACAAATCACCTGGTTTTAATATAGACTTATCTAATTTATATGCATCGTCTGACGTTCCATGCCATACAAGTTCAAAGCCTAATCCTTCAAAAATCTCTTTTGTTTGACTATATGTTGCACTACTTGCGCTAGGTGTATCACTTTTTTGCCACCAATTACGAGTAATAAACATCCTGCCATGATTGTTTTTTCCTGCTCTTTCATACCAAGTACTCGGTCCTGCGGTACATTCGCTACGAGATTGTCTATTTACGGGTCGCCAACCATTTTTGTTATGATAATATTTATCAAAACCATCTTTAAATATTAGTTGCATATATGGGTTTGTAATATTTACTTTACCTGTATAAGTGGTTGTGGTTGAATATTCTTTAATACCTTCTGCTTTTAATTGCTTTATTATTTCATTACTAATCAAACTATAACCATTACCGGCAGGATGTATACCTGGACTATCAAAATTAAATTGACCTTGTAAATTTCTATAATCAATTTTACCGCATTGGGTTTCTTTAATTGCACCAATAATTGCCGTTACCAAGTTATCATAGTTTTTGTCTAATGCATTTCTCCATTTTGTTGGTATACATAAGAACACTTTAACACCCTTACCTTGCGCTAACTTAACACCATTGGCTAAGTTTTTCTGAATAGTATCTACTCTGCCACCTGCACTATTTATGCCTAAATGTATTACAATAGCAGTACAACCGTCGTTAATAGCGTTAGTTATACCTTTTGTGTCATCCGCACGTGCGCTGCTTCTACAATACCCATCCCTTTCAACATTTCCTTGTCCTTGTTCTACCTTTATCTTTGCTGTTATGTTATTCTGTTTTGCTTTGTCAACAAATTTTCCAAAATTAGCTAATCCCACAACATAACTATCACCGACAATTCCTACCACATCTCCGCTTGTGACTGTTGATGACGAGCCACCACTTGAAACACTATTGGGTTCACAGTCTCTATTTGACGTTGTATTTCTAACAGGTGTGAAGAATGCTGTATTAAACGGCAGTGCGTATTTATTCATTTTCATTGCCGTAATAGTTGTTGTCATATCACCGGGTATCATATTGTGTGTGACCTTAAAAATCATATAAGTGCCTCTCCACATCGGTATATTAGTCAATTGGAAATACATCAAAGGACAAATTTGTGCATTGCCAATCATATCGACCGTGATTGTGTATGAATAATTGGTGAAAACATTAAAAATATCCTGTCCGATAAAAGCAACTTTTCTAAGTCCGTCAGAATTAGCCTTATTCATAATATTTGAAATTGCTTTAATGGCTTGTTCTGTCATTACCGGATTATCCATCGACACTTTAAAGTTTTTAAATATGTGGTTGTTTTGTTTTGCAAATGAAATACCAAATGAAGGAACATTATAACCCTCTCTTGTTGCTAATGGTTTATTTTCGTCTCCTTTATCTGTGGCGGCTTTAAACAAAGCCTTTCCAACTTCTGTCGCATTGCCATGTGACCATATATCATAAGAATCTGATGGGAAATCACTCTCTTTTGATTCAACAGAAGAAGACGGGCTGTGTGTGTACATGATAATAAATTTGTTGCTGTTTTCTACTTTTCCCAAGCCACTATACGGTAATGGTCTAAATAAATCATCCATTGTCGCAATATCTTCCGTTTGTGTTTTTCCATTAAAGCCAACATAATCGGGAACAGGTAAAAATATACATCCGTGGTCTTTACATATGTTGCCTAAGAAATGGAATAACGTACCCTCCATAGCCAATTCATTATATGTTTTTAATATCGTTTCACAATTAATTGCTAATTTATTATAAGTGTTTATATAAAATGAATCTGTAAATATGAAATTTTCATTAAAGAAATATTTAACGTCATATTGCTCATAAGAAGCGGTACAAAGCCATTTATCCCATAGATTCTTCAAATAATAATAAATTGCTATGGAAACATCTCTATTTTTATATACATCCTTGGATACGGATTCATCAACAACCCCACCAACTGTTTCAGTTTCTGATTCCAAAATATTTTTACATGCGTCTGTAAAACCTTTTAAGTAATTCTGGATTGAAGAATTGTTAATTACTATTTCTTTATTCGTTTCTGCGATATTATTATCTAATCTGCGATAACAGTTATCGGTGACAATATATGTATTAAAATATAAATCCTTAATACTATCTTGCATTTCTGTATTACTTTCATCCAATAGCATTATTAAACAATTACTTTTCTTGTTTCCATTATTATCAAGATTCAAACTAATACATGAATAACTCCCACTTGCCATAACAAATGTACTATTGATTGCGTTATAAATCAATCCACCATCATTAACATTTATTTCTTTACCTGCTTGAACGTTGTTCTGTTTTTTTATAATATCACTAATAGTCTTATATAAATTTTTAACACTTGTTTGGAAATCACCACCATTCTTAAAATCTTTCGCAGTCTTATCGTTTTTCTTTAACTCATAGGTTTCTTTTATTGCTTTAAAGTCTTTTTCTGCAAAATCTTTAAACGTATTTATCAATTGATTTTTAATATTGATATCTATGTCGTTTAGTTTCCCAAAAAATTGGGTAATTTTTACATAATATTTATTTTTTGGTTTGACTTGTAACAATTCAAAAAATAGCCCTCCTTTTTTTCCAACAAAAAACGTTTCATCGTTAGACGGTTCTTTTGTCTCTGTAAATGCCTTATAATTTTTATATCCACCATTCTTCCACCAAAGCAGCCCTCCTAATAGAAGCAAATAAGCCTTTGGCACTTCTTCTGTTGCGCCATTAGTCTTATTACTTGAAAAAACATTTATTATTTTGCTGTAGTTATATTTAAATGTGTGCAGGAATAGCAATGCTTTTACATAATCATCTTTTTGTTCATAATAGAAAGGACATCCGAATAAATTATAATCAATGTTATCATCTTTCCATTTAACTTTAAACTCTTGTATTACTAATTCAGATAGTGCAATATCCTGTGGAGTTCCCTTGTCTATCGTTATTTCAAAATTACCATCGTTTTTAACCTTAACCGTATTACTTTTTTCCCACCAATTATAATTTATAATTTTCATGTCTTCCGACAAAAACCCTTCATGATTCAATCCAATTTTAGATGCATTTCCACTTAACATTTTATAAACATTGTTGAAAAATCCGACTTTGTTTTCAACATCGAGTTTTATAAATTGTTTCAGATATGGTTTTAAATCGTCATTTATATTATATTCGCCTACTTTAAGTCCACCATTACTTAATTCTGAAAATCTATTTTTTACCGAATTTATTTCGGAATCTTCGGTCAATATGTTAAACATGTATCTGTTTGTGTAATTTTCATCATTATCATTTATAAACGTTTTGGAACTACATAAATGCAGACATTTAATTGTGTTATTGGTTATAATAGGTGTAAAATAAGGTTTATCAGCAGTATATTCATATTTAAAGAATTTTTCTCCCGCACCGCCATGATAAAATTCAAAGTTAGACAAAACGGCAGGTGTCATACCGTTTTTATCTTTATCATAAAAGTGTATCCATTTTGAACTATTTTTATTTTCTTCTTTAAGGAAAAAAGGATGTCTTCCTTTGTTATTATACTCTATTTGTTTTGCTGTTTCAAAACTATATATTTTTTTATTGTCACCGTCATTTTCTGTTGCATAATTATTAGCTTCTTGCGAATCAGTATTGCAATACATAATATTTTCTAAAAGATTAGAGTTAATAGCATCATTAAAAAGACTTTTAAATAATGTAACAGAAGATATTTTTGTATATAAATTATACGCATCAAGTCTTCCGAGTGTTTGTATTAAAGTCTGATTAGTGACGTTTGAACTGCACAAAATACCCAATATATTTGTTAAACGTATCGCAAGATTTCCTGCTATATCAGATACTGTTTGAACTGGTGCGTTACCAAAGACATCAACATTATCGTTAAAATCAGACGGTAGAATTGGGAAATCCACTATTTTTTCTCCTTTTTGCTGAAGTTCTTGTTGTTCTGTCACAAATTGTATACCTTCTTGTAACGAATAAACAAGTTGCTCTTCCAAAAACTTATGTGAAGATATATCACCAACCCATCCATAGATATTATTACAGTTTGGATTTATATACCCACAGCCATCCTTACCTTTTACACCTTCATTATGAATGGCAGGAAATGGCGTTATGTTATTTTTAACGTCATTTTCATATAAATCAGTTTGATTAAAATCTTTTTTATCTTCGTTTGTAAGCCCTAATACCTTCGCTGTTCTCTCGTTTACTTTCATTTGGGCATAAATATCATTAGCGCAATCAAGCACCATATGACAAAATGTTTCCAAATGGCAAAATATAACTTTAAAGACATTTCCAATAAATGGTTTAAAGCCTTTACCTCTACCACCAAGCAGTTCAACAATATTGGTGTTTAATTGTTGCTCAATTTGTTTTCTAATACCATTTTCCTGCTGGTTATTATCATTTATTCTCTTCTCTGCCGATTGCAGTGTCTTACCAAAATCAATTAAATAACAAAAGTTTTTAATTTTATCCGAATTTTTGTTCTTAACATCCTCAACTATTTTTGTTGCAATTTCTGTATTAAGTTTACCGTTTTTATCATTAAACTCTAATTTTTGGAGTTTATCAACAGTCACATCACTTGTAATTTCTTTAACTGAAATATTTATAATTTTTCCGTTAGTACCTTTATCAACAATAAACTTCTCTAAAAAACTTATAGTAGGTAATTCTTCATTCTCCCACCCATTTGGCTTTGTGATTGGCAAATTTTGATATTTATCCGAACCTATATATTCTGATAAACTATTCATCATTTCTTGATAAGCCGTTTTTGTTTCATCTTTAAATGAAACAAAGGGACTATCATTAAACAATAATATCTGTGCATTCTCATCGTTTCCCGGAGACAAAGATTTTATGACATTTTTATCAACATCATTCTCCACTTTCTGAATGAAATTTTTTATAGTTTTTGCAATGTCATTTAATTCTTTTTTTTCGCCAGAAATTAATGTTAATTGCTCCTTTTGTTCAGCAGTTGCTCCAACAACTTCTGCTGAAATCGCTTTTTTAATGCTCGTAAAAAAGTCATATAACTTTGGCGGCGGCAAATACGAACTTTCACCGTCCCATAATCTCCATTCTTCTTTATTAACGTTTTCATTCCAATATTTAAACCCTTTTCCTGGTGCATATGGTGCTGCAATCAAATAAGTAAACGGTATATCGGTTAATAATGACCATGAATAACCAATAAATGTGACAACTGCTTCAAAATTACCTGTCTGAGCGTTAAATTCACCTTTAAAGTTACTACATGCTAATTGATAGGTTACTGGTCTTCCTAAAAATCCTTTAACTTGCAGACGAAATAACGGATATGGCATAGTAAAAAATGCACCGAACACATTTTCTGCCGTAATTTTTTCGTCTGTATGTATTGCTTCTTCCCTACCCCATAAGGCAGAACCCCTAACGTCAACAAATTTAATTACAATTGTTGGAGTATACCAACTTTCATATGAAATTTGTACACTTTCAACGCCAAGACCTTCAATTTCAGTCTTCTTATAAGAATCAAATGATAAATCTGTATAATATGTAGTTAAATAATTATAGTCATAACCCGTATCAGACAACGTTCCATCAGCATTAATATAGCCATCTTTACCCCTATTACCTTGTAATATTGATGTCCTTTGCTTAAGTTGTTCTTCCCTTGTTAAATTCCACTGAATCGAATATTTGTTAGACTCATTTTTATCCTTACTGTCAATATGTTTAATTTCATTCTTAAATCGTCTAAATGTCTCAACAATAAGATTAAACGAAATACAAAAATCTTCATATTTTGGGGTTAAAGACTTTCCACTTTCGTTTTTTACATCCTTGTCAAACACATCATTTGGTTCGACATAAATAATTCTTTGGTCTTGTTTCGCTGCCTGACTTATAGATACTTGCTCCACTATTATTAAAAAAAACTACATTATATATCGTATAAAGATAAGTAGTTTAAAAACCTTTTTTCAATAATATATTACCATTTCAATTTTTAAAATATTCGCTGACCTTTTGTTCATAACGAGAAATAGCACTGTCAAATGGGTATGGTATCCTAAATTTTACTTTATCCGGTATATTATATTCCATACTGCCATATTCAGGGTTTGCCAACATTAACAGCCACCCAAAATTGGGGTCTCCGTAATATTTATACGATAAATTATCCAAACGCATCCTTTCCTTGTCGAAAACAATCATTAAATCAGAATTGTATTTATCAATTTTAATCGGCGGTATCTTCATAAATGAACCGTCTTTTCTGAATTTCTCATATCTGTCATAATAACCTACCATATTATCACTATTAATCCACTTATATTCAATTATATTTTATTTCTTGCTTATTTATATGTTTTAACATGATGGAAATAGGAATTATCCCAATTAATATCTGCTTGATTAGTCTCATAATTTCTTTTCTCGTATTCAACACGGTCTGCACGGTTATCATAAAGACGACCATTGGCGTAGTAATTAAATGACATCGCATTTTGCAATCTTCTAATCGGTCCTCTTAAGTCACCACCACCAATAAATCTAAATGATAATGTAACATTTGCAATTAAAGGCACAACACCTACTCCCTCGTTATTTAAATCTAAAACAAGTGGGTCATAAGTAATATTAATGTTGTTGATTACTATTTTTTGATAATAGAAATCTCCAAGTCTTAATATACAGAAAGGTGGTCTACCAAACGCAAGGTTATTTGCAGTTCCCCCGTTTTCACTTAATACTTCTCTTGTATCGCCTTGTCTTGTACATTGTTGCAAGAAATTAAGTCTACCCATAAAACCCTCAGGTGTCATGCTATGAAACGCCGGGTCAAAATATTGAAGTTTATCTACCAACGAACTGAACACATCGGGGTGTTTTTCATTCAACTTTTTAAAGAAATGATATTCTTGGTCATATCTTAATGAATTGTAATCATTTTTAACCTCATAATTTTTTGTGTTTATACCAGTATTTTTATAAGCATTTCTTAACTTTTTTAATAAACGCATTTCTTGCGCTTCTTTGTCATAATACCATAATCTATTTTCTCGTGTTGGTAAACCTTTATCATTTGTATTATAATATAAATTACCATAGTCTGTTCCTTCTCTTCCTATTTTTTGCAAAACATCTCTTTCAACCTTTACAAAACCATATTGTTTTAGTTTGTCTTCAAAAGTTATTAATTCTTCACCGTTTCTAAGTTTGTAAGAATATATATTGTATTCTGCCTTTTCTTCGTCAGGTAATGCATCATACTTTTCTTTTGTTATTACATTGTCTTTTTCATAAAAATAATCAGTTAATACAGGGATTGGGTCATCTTTTTTAACAACAACAGATGGTTCTTCTTTCTCTTTTAAAATATACTCGTTTATATCATATTTTTCTTGTAATTCGCTTGAAAGGTTTGCATATTCCTTCGTGTATATTATTTCCCCATTATTCTGTGTGCCAAGGTTATTAGTATCTGAAGTCTTACTCTTATTTATACTAATTGTAACTTTTGCAGAACGCCATTTTTTGGCTTCAAGAGAATTAACATTTTTAACTTCATCTTTTAATGGCATACTTGATTTTGATTTTACTGAATTACTTAATTCCGATGTATCTTTAACCTGTACATTTGTTTTTAAATCATGATTTATACAGTCTTTAAGCCATTTACATACAGTCTTACCTCTTTGTTTAGCCAGAAAAGCATTACGGTCTTGATTTTTGTCATCTTGTGAATTGAAACCATGAGAATTAGAATAACCAACAGCGTCAAGTGATGTTACGGTATAAGTAGCATCATCTTTAAAATATTTTTCTAACTCATTTATTTTCTCTTCTCTTTCGGCAGTAATAGAGCAATTTTTCATTATTTTATCCTTTGTCTCCGAATCAGCAAAAAAATATGCAATTTCGGCTAATGAATATAAATTTTCATTACCTTCTTCGTCTGGAAATGCATTTTTTACACCAGCAACATTACTATTAAGTTGAAAACCGTTAGGGTCTTTATAATTATCCCCTTTTCCGGTGAGTTTTTGGCTAAAACAATTTTGTTTATCGTTAGTGTTACCTTCATATTCGCCATCAATACGATAATACCATGTCTTTCTTTTGTCAGGACTGTACGGGTATAGTGAAGAAGTACCAACTATTTTAGAGTCATTTTCAGTTATACCAACATAACTCATTTCATAACCTCTACCACTTTTTTGGTTTTCTTCAATAGGAAAACTTATAGGATAACACGTAGATTTTTTGGCTTCATGTTCGTTATATTCCCATTGCGTTCCATACCCATAAAGAAGATAAGCAATTGGGTCAACATTTTCTTTATTATCCTTATTATTTTTGGCTATATTTTTATCTGACCGTTTATCAAAAGCGCCGCTGTAATTGTTAGGGAAGAAGGCGTAAAAAGATATCTGAATTGGTTCGTCACTTGTTACATTTTCATCTTTTTGTGGGGTCTCTTGTTTTTTTGCTCCTATTTTTACGCTTTCTGATTCACCTAAATATTCGTCGGTTAATGGTGTTGGTTTAACATAACTCAGCAAACTGCCTGCGTCATTGGAATCACCACTATCACATCCAGCAAAAAATCTTAAAACGTCTGTATCTGATGGCTTATCATTATGCCACGTAGCATAATCTAATATTGAAGGATGGTCAACAACCATCATAAATTGAAGTGTTCCTGTACGTGTTGTGTTAGTATAGGTATATACATTTTCACCACGTCCTATAAAACTAAGTTCATTCCATTGTACAGACGAATCTTCTGAAAAGGTCAAACCATATGGTGGAAACCACATAATTCTACCACCAAAAGGACCTCTTTGTTCCCAAGATAATGCGCGTTCAAAAGAATACGGGTCATAATCTTTCCATGCAAGGTTTTCTATTGAAAACATACAATCTTTTGGGTGAATATTCTTTTCACCGCCACCCAAATATTTGGGTGCGATATTTAACATTCCGGTGTTTTTATCTAAAACGGAATAAGCCCATCCGTCAGCACCTTTGTCTTTCCATCCCCATATTTCTGATGAATATGTTTCTTCTTTTTTATCTTTAGTTGGTTCTAATTCATATTTCATATTAGGAAAGCCGCCCCATTTATGCAGATTTTCATTTTTAATATTAAAAACATATCCTTCTGCATTCTCAGTAACAAACGGTCTTATTAATTCCTTACGATATTGGCTATATTGATGATGATGCGTCCATACACGACAATATGGGTCTTCATATCCGTTTCTATTATAACTTCTGCCTCTTCTTTCTGCGTCATAAGTCAACAGATTCTTGCCGTGTGACAATCCGTAATTACTTGTGGCGCTTTCTGTGTTATCATATAAATCAATTTTTGTCGGGTCGGTATGAAAAGAACTTATTATTGTATTTATTTTTCTACATCTGAATAAGTCTTTTGTCTTACGCAATATACTATCGGGATTCCTATTCCCTTTATAATTTTCCCATTTTTCACTTTCAGTAAATCTTCCTATACCACTATCAAGTTCATCCGGATAAGTGTTAATTGTATGCCCATAAAGTTGATTATGGTTAGTATAATTCACAGCAGTATCGTTTCTCCAACCTGCTCTTGTGGTAGTTTGTTTTGCGTCTTGCTTTTGGTAGTTATCAAGATAATTATTCTTTCTTGCATAACTGTAATCGTAGTCATAGACTTCTTCCGAAACCTTATGGCTTGTATCAATAACGCCGTTGCCAAATAAAGTTAATATATTTTCTTTTTGCATTTCATTCATCAACATATGGCGTTTCATTTGATATCTTGCGACATCTATCATGCAATAGCCTTCAATTGGAGTGCTTGAAAGCATTTCAAAATCATTAACGCGACCACCGTTGATTACCGCATTCACAACTTTTGACGTTGTGTCATAAGTGAAATCGAATAATTTATAAACTTCTTTTTTAACATCCATTTTAATTTTAACTTAATTAAG
>Ga0247609_10006053_pt1 | contig 11727 bp, 12 predicted proteins | sample 172DNAGHGlowgp2_FD_193487 | JGI IMG/M metagenome (GOLD analysis project Ga0247609, IMG submission 193487) | Sheep rumen microbial communities from Palmerston North, Manawatu-Wanganui, New Zealand - 1728 DNA GHGlow gp2 | ecosystem: Host-associated > Mammals > Digestive system > Stomach > Rumen ... | reverse complement strand
CAGGCATGGGCAGCGTTTTCCAACTGTCTTTAGTGGCAACCTTGGTTTTGGCTGGAATAGGGTTCTCGCCATTGAACCGCTTGGCGGAATTGCCAGCGCCCAACTTCCACATCATTAGAGCCTTGATTTTGTCATTTGACATAGTAATAACGTGTTTAAAATTCTAATCTGAATCCTTTTTGTTTCAACTCATCATATTTCTTTGGGTTGAACTTGAAGAGAAACGCTTCTTTCTTGGGTGAATTGAATACAGTTTCGTCCAACTGTGTGAGGATCTCAAGATGTTTCATCTTGTTATAGAAGTTGCGGCGGTCAAATTTCACATCGAGAATGGCCTCATAGAGGAGCTGAAGTTCCTTGACCGTGAATTTATCTGGCAGCAATTCAAAACCGATGGGCTCAAAATGGATCTGTTTACGCAGCTCAGTCAATGCCCTTCTGAAAATCAGGTCATGGTCAAACGCCAATGACGGAACTTCGTCCAGTGCGAACCACGCTGCCCTAGCTGCATCGTCACCACCTTTTACCTCCTGCATTCTCACAAGGGCGTAATAGGCTACTGTCACGACGCGTTCCCTCGGATCTCGCTTGGGATCAGAGAAGGTATGGAATTGTTTGATGTAAGCACCTTCCAGGCCAGTCTCTTCCTGTAACTCCCTCATTGCACAGGCCTCGGCTGACTCATCCATTCTCAAAAAGCCGCCAGGAAATGCCCATCGTCCCTTGAACGGTTCAATGCCTCGCTCGACAAGCAACACTTTTAGTTTTGTTCCATCAAATCCGAAAATCACACAATCGGTCGTGACGCTAGGATGTGGATACTCATAGGTGTAAATTCCTTTTGTCTGTTCCATCACTTGTAGTATTTACATTGTACTTCTTAACCAGTCACGCACTTCCATCAAGGCGTATCCCAGCAGGTTCTCGCCTTTCCATTGATTAACAGTACCCTTCATAGCTGTTTCTCTATCCAAGCCAATGCCCCAAATCTTATCATAAGGGCTGGCTTCAACCAAAATGGCATCACCGGTGGAGAGCAGAAATTCCTTTAGTTCTGGATTTTGTCCGAACTTGGCTTTGTTTCCCTCCACAACGATGTCATATTTTCTGGCATCCCATAACTCAGGGTTAAAGCCATGAACTTTCCTTCTTGTGGTCAGATGGACTGTACACGGTCATTATTTCACGGTGAACCTCGTCATCACCAAATAGCAGAGCCTTGTTGGCCATCATAAACTGTTCGGTAGTATGATAGCTCACGCCATTCACCACAAAATAGCAATCATACCACTGGCTCAGACATGTAGCAGTCATCTTCTTGGGATTAGGCGTATGTCCCCAGAAGTAGATAATCGTTGTAGTTGGATTCCTGCTAACGATTTGCTTGATCGTTTCAATATCGTATTTCATTTTTTATCTCCTTATCTCTTATGCTCATTAATATTTCGCCTAAATGATTCTCTCCTTGCCAGCTGTATAAGTCCACTCCCCAAAAAGTGTCTTGCTTGGTTCCGTTGATGAGAATACGGTTCCCAGTATTTTTCAACCTTTTCATCAGTTTAGGATTTTGACCAAATTTCGCCTTGAGAATAGACTCCATAATGTTGAGGCGGGCTTCTTCCCAACCAGGGTGCGGAATCTGTTCTTTTCCCAATAATATCGCTTTGTTGACAGAACAATTGGCATAAACTTTCCGTTCTGCCTCATCCTCGCATTTGGATGATTGAAACGCCGCCTCTGCAGTTTGATACTCTCCTCCTTGCCAAGTGAACCTGCAACTGAAGCGGTTGTTGAGATAGTCATACTCGCCTTTGAACTTGGTAATCATATCGGGAAAATCAGCAGGTGTTAATCCTTTGAACAATTCCCAAACTCCAGAGCAAAGCAAATCTTGACTAGCCTCGCCTGATAGCATTCGATTCCTGACCATGGATGAGCTGATGGTCTCGAGACCATCAGGTTGAGGCAGAACCACAATGCGTTCAAGAAAATGTGATAGCACGTCGTTACTATTCAAAATCGTTTCAAGCTCCACGTCCTCGCGAGAATAGAGTATGACATTAAACATGTTCAAGAAGTCTCTATTCTCAGTTAAGTGGACAAGCAGGTCTAACTTGTCAGCGCCCATCACGAAGTACAATTCGGCGTCGGGATACATTTTTTGTAGCTCCTGCATCGTATCAACGGTTCTTGCCGCAATGGTACCGATTTCAATCTCACTCACTGTCATGCGCTCATCAGTGCACATGGCCTGGAGCATTCTAACGCGTACTTCTGGCGATAGCACAACTGGAGGATGACTATGGCGCATTTTGCGCTTCAGATAGGCATCACTTACTGGAACAAAAATGCCGACTTCTGCTCCAAGCGCATTAAGAGCCTTCTCCATCAGTCTGTAATGTGCTAGTGTTGGCGGATTGAAACTCCCGCCCAGAACAACGATTTTTCTTTTCTTGTCTACCATATCTTGTGTAAATTTTACGCAAAAGTACTACCGTTATTTCAATCCACCAAATTTTCTTGCGTAAATTTTACACAAATATTTTTATAATCCGATGCAACATTTGGCTCGATTGGAGAAATAGGTGGTCAAACGGCTAATGTAGCTATTGGCAGTTCTAAATTGTGCCAAAATGGCAAAAGGGGGAATACAACGGGGGAATAAAGTGGCGACAAGAAACTATAAATCACTGAAAGTCATTGACTTGAGAATAGTTTTATTGGAGCCATCTGGCTTTAATAAAAACAACGAGCAACTATCTAATTATCAGATGGTTACTCGTGCCCCGTGGAGCTGGAGGTTTTATCGAATGATATTACATACTAATCAGATACTGATTGTGTGATAGTATAAACTAATGAAAACATTTGGTTATCAGTCAGTTGCAGACTGATGATTAATTTGTCGTATCACACGATTAGTATGTTATATCCCAAAAGGGGGGAATACAAATCGGCCCGATTCCCCCCTTTCTCACCTTGGTTTAGAGAACAATTATTTATTTTCCCATACCTAAAACAAGTAAATTGCAATTGAAAACATACCATAACATACAAAAAAAGAATTGAGAAAAATCAAATTAATAATAAATAAAAGGCAATCAGTATTTTTTTTTCGTATCTTTGCAGTACTTACAAAATTGATATACAATTGTAGTTATTGTAAGCGTTAACGATATTATCTACATACAGTGATTGAATAAACTAAATATTTAAGATGAGCAAATTTTCGATTCTTCATATTTCAGATATACACAAAATTACTGGAGTGGAGTATGACCATTTGTTCCAGTCCCTTCGAAGGGATAAAGAAGTATTTACGGAACATGAGAGAATAGTCGCACCATCTTTTGTTGTTGTTAGCGGAGACCTTATTCAAGGAGATTATAAAGAAGATCAGATACGTGAACAATATAAAGAAGTGGAATCTTTTCTGACTTCTATTTGTGACCTCTATCTTCAGGGGGATAGATCAAGACTCATTGTTGTACCAGGTAACCACGATGTTAACCGTGTTGCAACCATAGCGAGTCTTCAATTGACCAACAATAATTATGAAATTAGTAAAGATTCTTACTTTAAAGGAGCAAACAATATCCGATGGAACTGGAAGGATCGTTCTTTCTATGAAATAACGGATATGAATAGGTATCGTCAGCGTTTCAATCTATTTGTAGAATTCTTTAACCATTTTTTTAATGGTATTAGAGAGTATCCAAGTGATCCAGAGGAGCAGGCATACGTAGTAATCAATCATGACTATGAGGTGTGTTTCGCTTGTTTCAACAGCTGCTGTCATTTGGATCATTTGTGCGATATAGGATGCATATCAGACAATGCCTTAAATTCGATTGGGAAAGAACTGACAGACTGCTATAATGCTGGCTATCTTAATGTGGCGGTATGGCATCATCATTTCTATGGTAGCCCGTTGGAAACCAACTATATGGATAGATCATTTCTTACAGACCTTCTCAGTTGTAATATCCAAATAGGGCTTTTTGGACATCAGCATTTTACTCAAATTGCAGAAGAGCATTCTGACTTGTTGTTACATAAAGATAATCAGGTACAGAAATTGTTGCTTATCAGTTCTGGTACTCTTTTTGGCGGAAAGAAAGTGTTACCAGAGAATTGCCATAGGCAGTATAACGTTATTGAAATATCTAAAGACAATGGATTTGCAAATGTGGATATAAATATTCGTGAAGATTTTAATACTAATGCGAACAACAAGATACCACATTGGGGGACAAAACCTATTCCTAATGCTACGAATAAGGTAAGCTATCGAGTTAGTTTAAGAGCTTTAGTAATTAACGATCTCATATTGAATATTGATCGGAGATGCAGGCTGGATCATGACTATAAACGTGCCTGTGAGTCAATTAAGGCGCTTCAGGAACAAGAAAAAGGAGAGGTTCTAACGAAGATGTTCAAGTCTTATTTGAAGGAAGTGAAGGATTATGATTACGTTTATCACAATGTAGGGAAGATAACTGCACCAGAAGATGCGATGCTAAAAATTGTGGCTGCTCGCAATTTGGGTAATCCTGAGTACATTGAAGAAGTGTTAGCAGACAAGGAAATCAAAGCCTTGAATGACAGTTTTATAAACGAGCAATTAAGAACATTAAAAAAGTCTTAGAAAGATGAACGAGACGATGTATGTTTCTATGGAATTTGATGCCAAACAGATGATACGTCTGCTTGGTAACGACTTGTATGATTCACCTTTGGCTATGCTGAGGGAGAATGTGCAGAATGCTTATGATGCAATTCTTGAGAGGAAGCATCTTGATACATCTTTTGAACCTTTGATTCAGATAGATATAACTAATGAACAGGTTGCAATTACGGACAATGGTATAGGCATGAATAGGAAGATTCTGGCCAATAACTATTGGAAAGCAGGTAATAGTGGAAAGAACAATCCCCAGTCAATAGCTGCTGGTGTTGTGGGGCATTTCGGTATAGGTGCTTTGGCTAACTTTGGCGTTTGTACTAAACTTGAAATACAAACACACCGATACAACGAACAAGAAGCTTATATTACGGAGGCAATACGCGACAAGCTTAACGTCAAAGAATCTATTCCCATCAACACTATAGATGGACATGGGGTACCTGTAGGGACTCGTGTTATTGCTACTCTTGACCAGCCGGGGTCCATAAGTGTGCAAGGAGCGATAAACTACTTAAGGCAATATATCGAGTACATAGAAATCCCCATTGTCATAAACGGTCAAGTTTTTCCGAGGAAAAAAATTTCCTTCATTAAGAAAATTTCCTGTAAGGAGGTAAATACTCCCCAAGTTTCATATAAGATGGACGTGGGCTACGGAAACCAATTCCCCTTATCAGTAGATATAATGGTTTATGATATAAAAATGCTGAATACGTCTCTTAACGGCTACCTATATTTGAATACTCGCGATAGAGGAATACTTGGATTGAGAAATGGGTTTGGCTTAGCTGGAATAAACATCTCATCAGAATATGAGTTTGGTGGTGTGGCTAATCTTGAATGCTTGGTTCCAACAGCTGGCAGAGAAGCTGTTAGTAGAGATTCTATACGCTTAGTATCCACAATAGTTCATTCCGTAGAGAACATATGGACTTCAATCATATCTTCTGACCCAATGTGTGATAACTACAGAAATTTCCTACTTTATCTCTCCAACCATTTTGTGGAGTTGCAAGCATCGAATGTAAAAATAAAGTTTGCTAATGAGGAGAAATATTTGAAACTAGGCGATATAACACGACAAAATGCTAATCTGTACAAGTATGCCGACGGAGTGGATGCAACGGTTCTTGCAAAATTCAAGAACTCAGATGATTGCGTATTAACGGTATCAGACTATACATATAGAAAGCGCATACAGCGTAAATACCTTCAGTCGGTAGGCGTAAAGTCCATTCCCAACGAGATTCAAGTAATAAAAGTATATGATGAGTCAGATTTAACTATTGATCAGTTCTTTGTTATCAATGAGTTGCGAAGCATCATTGAAGAGGACTATTATGTGAAAGACTTTAGCATCAAGTTTGCTGACATCTCCCACTTATTAAATGTGTTCGTAACACATGACCTTTCTACAAGTGAGTTTTGTATATTTTTATCTCCAAATAATAGTGATGTACAGAGGCTTATCTCGATGAGAAACATGAACTACAAGTTGTTCACGCCTCTTGCCAAAGACTTCGTCAGAGTGGTTTTGTACCAGCAGTTCTCTGCTTTTATTCCTAAAGGAGTAAAAGAAAGAACAGACTATATATCCAGAGTGCTGCATAACGAGAAGGATGAGTATATCATTCCATACGAAATGACTGGAGGAATGGAAGAGATGATAAGTAAGTTGAGAACTAATGAAATAACACCAGAGGAGTTTGTGAGGTATGCGAAGGCAGAAAGAAACAAACACCAACAGACTATTAATCCTTCCCAAGTAGGTGATGTTTCAGAAGTAATTTCTAATATTGAAAACAACTCTTTAAATACCTCAAAAGAAGCCGTAAGAAATGTAGAAAATGAAGATATTATACCCATGCCTCCAATTCTTTGTTTAGATGTACAAACAAAAATGAGGATATTGAAAACTGATGTTGTTACGCCTGTCTTGCAGAATAACAAGATGTTTATGGCTCTGACAGACAAGATGGTAAATCAAAAAAGAATATTCTTCTCGAATCCTCATACAACGAGAATACTTTGGAGTATGCATCGGTTGATTTATATATTTACTGATACCTTAGGCAAGAATACGTTGTATTATGATTTAGAGTTGACTCAGAAAATACCTGATTCCACTGGTGGAAAAAGCATACGTTCATCAACGATTATTACAAAAGACAAGATCTTTATACCAATTGTGCCAGAGTTATATGATTATTTTAATTTAAATGTGGATGAGAAGTTGAAGTTCTTTGTCCATTTTGATGAGATTGAGAATTGTTAAGCAAAAGAGTGAAAATAATAATTGAGAAGGACGCCGTGTAAGTCAGAATATTTGTTAAAAGAATCAACATTGTAAATGTAAGTCGCTAGTTTTAGCGACTTTATGTCTTTGTTGGGCTGAACATGTTGAGGTTGTTAATATGGCTTAATGCATTTAAATAATTATCAGCCAGTTGGAAATTTATATTTCTTATGTTATACTGTCCAATTAACATGTTATATCTCAAAACGGGGGAATACAAAGTAGGGATTATTCCCCCCTTTTGCCCATTTTACCGCAACTGGAGAAACATAACAGATAGCTTTACACGGAGGTGGGGAGTTTTTTAAGTTTAAATGCTATTTGTAACTTAGTCATTCAGTGAAAGTTACATATCATTTCTATTCCCTCTTTGTATTCCCCCATGAGGTTGCTCTGCTAAAGGATCGTTATCATATTATATCATAAGCTATCTTATTATATCACAATTAAATATGTGCTTGTATTTGTACTATTTTTGTAGAGAAAGCATCAAAAAAAAGTTTACAAAATGAGAGAAATAAGGTACAATACAAGAACTTTTCTAAATGCAAAGAATCAAGTCGTGATTCGTGTGAGGTGGAACAATAAAAAATCGGAAGTTGGCTTTTCGATAGGAATGACAGTCGACCCGATGAAATGGGATTCTGATACACAGCGCCCCATGCGTGCATCTACACACATTGTGGGTAAAGATAAAATTTCTTCGCGGGTTATCAATGAGAGAATACAAGAATTCCTTGAGGCCATTCAAGAAGTATTTTCAGAATATGAGTTGAGGAGGTGTCTTCCCAACCCGGATGATCTGCGTGAATTGGTTAATGAGAAACTTGGCCGTGCAAAAAAAGTTGTCGAACCAGATAATAACAAACCGCGCCCAGAGACATTGCCCGAGATTTTCAACATGTTTCTTGTAGAGGGCGCCAGGGAGAGGGACTGGACCAGCGTTGTTCATTATAAGTATGAGCAGATATGGAAGCAACTTATGGGTTGCGACCCTGAAGTCACACTTGAAACACTCAATAAGGACAAGATGGTTGAACTCAAGGAATGGTATGTCAGGCACAACTACCGTAACCGTACTATCACTAAGCAATTCAGGATTCTGAAGTCGTTCTTGAGGTGGATGAAAGCAAATGGCTACCCAGTCCTTGATAGTGCCATTGGTTACACACCTCACCTGACTGTAACCAAGAAGAATGTCACGTACTTAACGTACAAGGAACTGATGCAATTTTTTAACCACAAATTTTCACCGAACCAAAAATATCTGGAAAGAGCCCGTGATATGTTTTGCTTCATGGCTTTCACTTCGTTGCGTTATTCTGATTTAGCTCAACTCAAAAGGCCGCATGTCACCTCAAGAGGAATTGACTTTTACACTAAAAAGACATCTGACCATCTCACGATACCGATTATTGATAAGGCACAGAAGATTATCGATAAATATGCTGATTATCAATCTGAAGACGGCAGCTTGTTTCCTGTTCCCTCAGCACAAAAATTGAATGACTACATCAAGCTTGCTGCAAAAGAAGCGGGACTTGACAGGGAGGTCATCAATACCTATTACATTGGCACAAAGCGTTACGACGAAATCAATAAGTTCTATGACATCATTGGTTGTCATGATGGGCGCCGGACCTTTGTGTGCTGCTCGTTGGCTTTCGGCATTCCAGCTGCGGTGGTAATGTCTATCACAGGTCATAAGGATTACGAGAGTATGAAGCCATATATTGAAATCGCCAACGAAACCAAGCGCTATGAATTGGATAAGTGGAATGGTAAGGAATGGAAGATCCGCATCACAGAACTAATTGACAAGTTTGATGAGGCCAAACTCAAGAAGGTATATGAGTATGCTAATAAGCTGATGTGAACGGATACAAGTGCAATGTATTTTGAAATTGTCAAGAATGGTGTATTCAACTATTCACACTCCTTAAATTAAACAATGCACAAGAAATTAGTTGAACTAGCGAAAGAATGCCTGAGTCGGCGAGTCACGATCACTGTGGGTGCTAATGATAGGTACCGCATGAGTGGTATACGCCTGATTATAGAAGGTGGCGACTCCAATCACACTTTCTGATTATTGGATTGTTGTTATGGACAAGCATCGGCAGAATTTTTATGATAAGTGTAAATTGAGGTTTTATTTGCCCTTTTCTAAATCTTCAAATCCCGGCACAATTTACCTGACGACATATATAGATGGCAAACATTACCGATGCTCTACACACCTTAAAGTGTACCCCAACCAATGGAATTCTGAAAAGCAGCTGGCAGTTATTTCTAATGTCCAGTCTCAATTGGACAACCACAATAATGAGATTGTCAATGAACAATTAAATAAGTTGAGACGCTACTACTCAGAATTTATTGAATATGTAAGCAACAATTATGTCACCGATATAATAGAAACACTCAAACAATTTATCTTTCGAGATGATGCTAAAACCAAGTTAGTCCTCGTATATGTTGCTGCTGAAGCGCTGGAGTATTATCATAAATACGTAAAGCCTTCAATCAAAGAGAGCACAAAACGGCAAAATGAATCTCTCTTGAGCGAGTTCGGTCGTTTCGTTGATACGTTACCTAAAAATGATAAAACAATGCAAATCTTTAGCCAAAAAGGTTTGAATAAGTACAAGGAATACCTGATTGATAAGATGAACAGAAGCAAAACGGATGGCAAAATGAGGAAATTCGGGGTTGGTCAATTGAATCGTTGCGGAGCAATTATCGCTATGCTGATTAACAAAGTGTTCGTCCCTAGAGAAATTGTCTCCAACTTTGTGGTTTGGATCAAAGTGGATGACCCTCGCAGAGAAGACCAAATTGGTTATTTCCCCCTGTTTGATGATGAAGTTGCCGCGATTGAGAATTGTCCAGGATTAACTCCCGTCGAAGAAGAATACCGTGATTTGTTCTTACTTCACATCGAATGTGGACAGCGAGTTTCGGACTTGGCTAAACTACTCACAGGAAAGTACGATGTAAAGCAAGGAAAGAGATACAGCTATATTGTCGTTACGACAATGAAGGAGAACATCAAAGCTATTATTCCTTTAACGCCTAGGATGAGAATGCTAATGGACAGAGTAAAAAAACAGAAGCTAGTTGACCCTGTTGAGTTTGAAAGAAAGACCAAAGGCAAAGGCAATAACACATATAATGAAGCCATAAGGCGGATAGCAAGAAAGGCTGGATTGAATAGGACTATCGTTAAAATTGATTCAACTCAAAAAGAAGTAAAGAAACCTCTGCATGAGACGATATCCAGCCACTATGCTCGCTGTACGTTTATTACTAATATGATAAAAAATGGAGAGAGCCCTGAAGAAGTGCGCAGAATGTCAGGCCATGCTTCTGATGAAATGATCAGAACAGTCTATGCACAGCTAACAGATGAAGAAATAATCAAAAACCTAGAATCAAGGCTTAAACTAAAATGAAAAAACGGCATAAACTGTTACAGCAAAACGGAGAATGCTGTTACAGTGCGAACGGGTATGGAGCGGAAAAAGTAATACAAGGCGCCCTCCTCGACGAGGTGAACGGGCTTGCTCCGTAATGGTTCTTGAAAATAAACATGGGTTGTTTTTTTAATTTGCTAAAATATTGTATCTTTGTTGAAGCAATTTCAAATGTATCAAACAAAAGGTTTTAGCAAGATATGGTACTCGATAGATTCACCATTAAATATATGGAAACACAATGTGGGCGTAAGATCAGAAGTTCTGCGGATTGCGAATATTTAGCGCTTGACATTGAGTCGCTCACTGGAGAGCACATCGGCATCAACACAATCAAGCGGTTGTTGGGCTTTATCCGCGACGAGCATAATCCTCGCATCACCACGCTCAACATCATTGCTCGTTACGTCGGCTGCGAAACTTGGGAGCAATTACGTCGTATGGATTATGCATATGCTTCATCTTCGTTTACGGGTAAACGAAAAGAGGTAATCGTGCGACAGTTAGAGCCAGGCCGTCGCATCCGCATCATGTATTTTCCTAAGCGTATTGTGGACATGGAGTATCAGAGCGACTGTCACTTCCTGGTCTTGAAGAGTGAGAACAGTAAGTTGCTGCAGGGCGACCAGCTTATTCTCACACATATCATTGAGCGGTACCCGCTTTTGGTGAGCGAGGTGATACGTGATGGGAAATCACTAGGATCCTTTTCCACAGGAGACAGGACCATCAGCTATAGGCTATTGCCCGAGGCCAGTCAACAAGGGAAATGATATCAAATAGGGCAATGGATAAAAACAGATGATTGCTGATATTGAAGATTATAATAGTTTTGCATCGCGATTGATGAATTGAATAATCGTAAACGAGATCTTATTAATCTGATTTACACATCATTCTTATTAAAGACAATTAATTTAAGTAGCTATGTATATCTGCGAAGAACAAAGAGTTGTTAACAAACTGAATAAGGATGGGCTATGTGCCATCATGCATGGTTATGGGCAAGAACCCGATTTTTGGTTTGTCTTTGCGATTTGGAGAATGTGCGGTGAGCCTAATTTGTATTTTGATTACGATGGCGAGATAGGAAAGTACATTTTCTATTTTAAATCCACTGAAAAGCAAGTGAAGCGCGCAAAGAAAAAGGTCTATTTGCACTATGACGTAAAAGCTTGGGTTAAAGACGAAGTTGGTCACTATATACCATATGTCAAGAGAATCATCAAGACAGTAACGGCCAAAGGCATTTACCTTCTCAAAGACAA
>Ga0247609_10006051_pt1 | contig 11729 bp, 10 predicted proteins | sample 172DNAGHGlowgp2_FD_193487 | JGI IMG/M metagenome (GOLD analysis project Ga0247609, IMG submission 193487) | Sheep rumen microbial communities from Palmerston North, Manawatu-Wanganui, New Zealand - 1728 DNA GHGlow gp2 | ecosystem: Host-associated > Mammals > Digestive system > Stomach > Rumen ... | reverse complement strand
GCAGCTGCGGTGGCGGCGGTGCCACATCACGCTGGTAGCTTATTATCGAACGAGGACGGTCACTTTGAGCCAAACAGCATAGAGACTTGAAACCAGAATATTATAAGTACAAACAATAAACAAGAGAAAGGACCTGTTATGAAACTCAGTAAAAGACTTATTGCAATTATCGTAGCCGTCGTCGTCATTGGCGCATGGGCTGCAAGTGCTTACAACTCCATGGTTGGCGAGCAGGAGAAGGCAACCACCGCACTGGCTAACGTTCAGTCAGCCTACCAGAGACGCGCCGACCTCATTCCCAACCTCGTAGAGACAGTCAAAGGGTACGCCTCACACGAGAAGGAGACCCTCGAAGGCGTTGTCAATGCACGCTCGAAAGCCACACAGGTGACTCTCGACCCTGAGAACATGACACCAGAGAAACTGCAGGAGTTCCAGCAGGCACAGGGTGAACTTGGAGCTGCCTTAGGACGCCTCATCGCCATTAGCGAGAGCTATCCCGACCTGAAAGCCAACGAGAACTTCCGCGACCTGCAGGTGCAGCTGGAGGGTACTGAGAACCGTATCAACGAGGCACGCAACAGCTTCAATGCGGCTGTACAGAACTACAACGTCGTGATACGCTCATTCCCTAAAAATATCTTTGCCGGCATCTTCGGCTTCGACAAGATGACGAAGTTCGAGGCTGAAGCAGGAGCGGAAAAAGCACCTAAGGTGTCTTTCTGATTGTGTATTATGTTGAAGATTAAAAATCGAAGGATCAAGACTGAAGATTGCTAACAAAAAAAATGAGTGACAACCGTTATATGCTGCGCGGTGTCTCGGCCGCTAAAGAGGACGTTCACGCAGCTATTAAGAATATCGACAAAGGCCTCTACCCGCAGGCCTTCTGCAAAATCATCCCAGACGTGTTGGGTGGCGACCCCGCGTACTGCAACATCATGCACGCCGACGGAGCAGGTACGAAGTCGTCGCTGGCTTACATGTATTGGCGTGAGACTGGCGACCTCAGCGTCTGGAAGGGCATAGCCCAGGATGCCATCGTTATGAACACCGATGACCTACTGTGCGTTGGTGCCGTCGACAACATCCTCGTCTCAAGCACGATAGGCCGTAACAAGATGCTCGTTCCCGGCGATGTCATCTCGGCCATCATCAACGGTACCGACGAGCTGCTTGCCGAGCTCCGTCAGATGGGCATCGGCATCTGGCCCACCGGTGGCGAGACTGCCGACGTAGGAGACCTTGTGCGCACCATTATCGTCGACTCTACAGTAACGTGCCGCATGAAGCGCAGCGATGTCATCGACAATGCGAACATACGTCCCGGCGACGTCATCGTAGGTCTGTCGTCGACAGGCCAGGCCACCTACGAACACCGCTATAACGGCGGCATGGGCTCCAATGGCCTCACGTCAGCACGCCACGATGTCTTTTCGAAGTACCTTGCAGAGAAATATCCCGAGAGCTATGACCACTCCGTGCCCAACGACCTCGTCTACAGTGGTAAGTACACACTGACGGACAGCGTACCGTATGCTGCAACCGAGTCGAAGCCCACAGAACTCCCCGATATGGGACGGTTGGTGCTCTCGCCCACCCGCACCTATGCCCCCGTCATCAAACGGCTTCTCGACGAGCTGCGTCCCGAAATTCACGGCATGGTCCACTGCACCGGCGGAGCACAGACAAAAGTGCTGCACTTCGTCGGCGACGACTGCCGCGTGGTGAAGGACAACATGTTCCCCGTTCCTCCGCTATTCCGCGCCATCCACGACTGCTCTGGCACCGACTGGCGCGAGATGTATCAAGTGTTCAATATGGGGCACCGCATGGAGATCTACGTACGTCCCGAGATTGCCGACCAGGTCATTGCTGTATCGAAGAGCTTCAACATCGAAGCCCAGGTGGTAGGACACATAGAGCAGGGTCGCCGGTCTCTGGCCATCAAGAGCGAATACGGTACTTTTGAGTATTAAGACTAATGGCCCTAATAGGTCTTATAGGGTGGCCATTAGGGCCAAAATCACTTCACATCAGGGCATTACGCACACGCGAGAGCGTCTCGGGTGTCATCTGAAGATAACTGGCTATATACACAAGCGGAGCACGCAGCACTAACTGTGGGTTCCGCTTTACTAATTTCTGATAACGGTCCAGGGCGCTCTCGAACCGTAGCATGTCGGCGTGCTTCTGGCTGAGTATCAGCGACTCTTCCAGTATCTTACGATATAGAATCTGAATATTGACGCTCTTCATTGCCACGGCCTCAAGGTCGGCCTTGGGAATCTGATAGAGGATGGTAGGCTCCAGAGCTACAATCTGTAAGTTCGACGGTTCTTCGCGGAACAGGCTCTCAATACACATACAAATGGTGTTCTCTGCAGCCATATATTCCGTGAGGTCCTTTCCGTTCTTGTAATAGTACTGGCGCACGAGCCCTTTGACAATCCAGTATATGTTGGTGCACACCTCACCTTGAGAGATAATCTTCTCACCCTTGGCATAGCGTTTGGCTACGAGAATACTCTCGAGTATGTCCAGCTCGTCGTGAGTCATCGTGCTATATCGGCGTGCCAGTTCGCGGGCAACGTCACGAGGCGATAAATTGATGTTTGGCATAGTAGTGTTGTCTCTGTTATGGGATTCTTAGTTTTTATTCTTTAGTCAGCCTAATCTTAGTCTAATTTCAGGACAGCGAGGAAGGCTTTCTGCGGCACCTCCACATTGCCTATCTGCTTCATGCGCTTCTTACCGCGCTTCTGCTTCTCAAGCAATTTACGCTTACGGCTGACGTCGCCGCCGTAACACTTCGCAGTGACATCCTTACGCACCTGTTTGACGGTCTCGCGGGCAATAATCTTTGCACCGATGGCAGCCTGGATGGCGATGTCGAACTGTTGACGCGGTATAAGCTCTTTGAGCTTCTCGCACATACGCCGCCCGAAGGTCACGGCATTGTCCTGATGGGTCAGCGTCGAGAGTGCGTCCACCGGCTCGCCGTTTAGCAGGATGTCGAGCTTGACAAGCTTCGACGGCCTGAACGAGTCGACGTGGTAGTCGAACGAGGCATAGCCTTTCGATATCGACTTCAATTTGTCGTAGAAGTCGATGACTATCTCGCCGAGTGGCAGCATGAAGTGCAGCTCAACGCGGTTACCGCTGACGTACTGCTGGTCTATCAGCTCGCCGCGTTTGTCCAGGCATAGCGTCATTATGGGCCCTATATAGTCGGCAGCCGTGATGATGGAGGCTCGTATATATGGCTCCTCGATATGGTCTATCATCGTCTGGTCAGGCAGTCCCGATGGATTATGCACCTCCTTCTCCTCATGCTGCTTGGTGTAGCACATGTAGCTGACGTTGGGAACGGTAGTGATGACATCCATATTGAACTCGCGGTCCAGACGCTCCTGCACAATTTCCATGTGCAGCAGCCCGAGGAATCCGCAGCGGAAGCCGAAGCCTAGTGCTACTGACGACTCCGGCTGGAAGGTCAGCGAGGCATCGTTCAGCTGCAGCTTCTCGAGCGAGGCACGCAGGTTCTCGTAGTCCGTAGGGTCAATGGGGTACACACCTGCAAAGACCATGGGCTTCACCTCCTGAAATCCTTCGATGGCCTTGTCGCAAGGACGGTTGACGTGGGTAATGGTGTCACCCACCTTTACCTCCTTCGACTCCTTGATGCCCGAGATGATGTAGCCTACATCGCCCGTCCGCAGCTCCTGACGAGGTATCATGTCCATCTTCAGCACACCCACCTCGTCAGCATCGTACTCCATGCCAGTATTGAAGAACTTCACCTTGTCGCCCTTGCGTATGGTGCCGTTCAGAATCTTGAAATAAGCAATGATACCGCGGAAGGAGTTGAACACCGAGTCAAAGATCAGTGCCTGCAGCGGTGCACTCTCGTCGCCCACAGGATGCGGTATCCGCTCCACGACGGCATCGAGAATCTGCTGTACACCCTCGCCGGTCTTTCCCGAGGCACGTATTATCTCACTCCGGTCACAGCCCAGCAGGTCTACTATCTCATCCTCCACCTCATCGGGCATGGCACTGGGCATGTCAATCTTGTTTATCACAGGGATAATCTCAAGGTTGTTGTCGATGGCCATATAGAGATTCGAAATTGTCTGTGCCTGTACTCCCTGCGTGGCGTCGACCACGAGCAGCGCGCCCTCGCAGGCGGCAATGCTGCGCGACACCTCGTAGCTGAAATCCACGTGTCCCGGCGTGTCTATGAGGTTGAGAATGTACTTCTGCCCGTCCTTCTTGTACTCCATCTGTATGGCGTGGCTCTTGATGGTGATGCCGCGCTCGCGCTCCAGATCCATATCGTCAAGCACCTGTCCTTCAGTCACTTGTATAGTCTTGGTGTACTCAAGCAGACGGTCGGCAAGCGTTGACTTGCCGTGGTCGATGTGGGCTATGATACAGAAGTTACGTATGTTCTCCATCCTCTTTATCGCGTACATTATTAATCTTTGTCCTCCTTCTTGGCATCCTTGGCGGCACCCTTGGCCTTCGACTTGTAACGCTTGTTCAGACCATTGATAACGTCCTGAGTGATGTCGTATTTTGTGTTGGCGAAAAGGATATTGTCGCCGGAACGGGACAGGATAATGTCGTACTTCTTGGACTTGTTGTAAGAGCCGAGAAAGTTGTTCAGCGAGTCGCGAAGAGCCTCGTTGAACTTCTGCGTCTCGTTGGCCAGCTCGCCTTCCAGACGGGCCTGAAGCTCCTGAAGGTCGCGCTGCTGACGCTGTATTGCAGCCTGCTGGCTCTCGGCCTGCTCGCGACTGGCGAAGGCGTTACTGTTAAGTTTCTGCTGGAAGTTGGCCACTGCCGCCTCCAGCTGTTTACCCTTCTGCGTCAGCGTGTTACGAGCATTATTGCTCTTTCGCTGCAAGGTGACGCTATAGTCCTTTGCAAAGGTGTACTGTGTCATCAGCGAGTCGACCTCGACGTATGCAATCCTGATACCCTCACCGCCGACAGAGGCGGCAGCAGGCTGGTCGTCCATCTTCGGAGCGGCATTGTTGCACGACACCATCGCAGCAGCGAAGGCCAGTGCAAAGAGAAATTTTTTCTTCATCGTTTCTGTTCGTGTGTATTATACGTTGTTCTATTCTCGTTCCCTGACGGCATAACGGCTCACGCTGCGCATCTCGCGGTCCTGGTCCATAACGCAGTGTATGCCACGCTGGCGCATGGCTTCGCTGTCGTGTATGTGCTGCGACGAAAACGTTCCGTCCTTACGCACAAGAACTTTCACCAGTAGCAGTGCCATCGCTACTGCTAACAGCAGGGAGCTGATTATTAATGCTTCTGTCATTTCGAGTGCAAAGGTAAATAAAAAAAACCAAAAACAAGAATACGTACAAGATTATTCGCCAGCTTTAATTTCTTTTAGTATTTCATTGCCGTATGAAAAAAAAACACTAACTTTGCACACTGGAAAAAACAGAAACACCTAATATTATAACCGAAATGAACAAAAACGAACTTCAACCTGCCGTTGTCTTCGAACAATTTGCGAAGATCAATGAGATTCCACGTCCCTCGAAGCACGAGGAGAAGATGATTGAGTACCTGAAGAACTGGGGTGAGAGCCGCGGTCTCGACACACATGTCGACGAGACCGGCAACGTCATCATCCGCAAGCCTGCCACCACAGGCTACGAGAACCGTAAGACGGTCATTCTGCAGAGCCACATGGACATGGTCTGCGACAAGCTCGGCGACGTAGAGTTCGACTTCGACCGCGACCCCATAAAGACCTATATCGACGGCGAGTGGCTCACCGCCGAAGGCACCACCCTCGGTGCCGACGACGGCATAGGCTGCGCCATGGAGCTGGCTATCCTCGACAGCGACGACATCGAGCACGGCCCTATAGAGTGCGTCTTCACACGCGACGAGGAGACCGGCCTCACAGGTGCCGAGGGAATGAAGGCCGGATTCATGACGGGCGACTACCTGATAAACCTCGACTCCGAGGACGAGGGCGAGATCTTTGTCTCCTGCGCCGGCGGCCGCAACACCCAGGCAGTGTTCGCCATCGAACGCGTCGAGGTGCCCTCCAGCTACTTCTTCCTGCGCGGACAGCTCAAGGGACTTGTCGGCGGTCACTCCGGCGACGACATCAACAAGAAACGTGCCAACGCCATCAAGATTCTTGCACGTTTCATCTTCCAGACCATGCGCCGCTACGACGGTGTCCGCCTGGCACAGTTCCACTCAGGCAAGCTGCACAATGCCATACCGCGCGACGGACAGTTCGTCATTGCCGTGCCTAACGACATCAAGGAAAATGTACGCGCCGACTGGAACGTCTTCACCTCCGAGGTGGAGGACGAGTTTCACGTCACCGACACACAGATGCAGTGGCACATGGAGACCACCGAGCCCGAGGCCGTCATCGAGCAGCAGGCGGCACAGAACTTCATACGTGCTCTGCAGGCCGTCGACAACGGCGTCTATGCCATCTGCCAGGACGAGGCCCTCGGCGGACTCGTCGAGACATCTAGCAACATTGCCAGCGCACACACCGAGCAGAGTCTGATCAGCGTCCTCTCCTCGCAGCGCTCGAACGTCATGTCCAACCTCGACAACATGTGCTACACCATACAAGCCGTCTTTGAACTAGCCGGTGCAAAGGTACAGTCGAGCGATGGATACCCGGCATGGAAGATGCGCGCCGACTCACAGCTGACGAAAATCGTCGTCGATGCCTACAAGGAGCTCTTCGGAAAGGAGCCTGTGGTACGCGGCATACACGCCGGACTGGAGTGCGGACTGTTCTCTGAGCGCTACCCCGAGCTGGACATGGTAAGCTTCGGGCCAACACTGCGTTTCGTACACACACCCGACGAGCGGCTATACATTCCATCGGTACAGAAAGTGTGGGACCACCTGCTTCTCGTGCTGAAGAACATCTGAACGATTTTTTCTCCCCCTACCCCCTCCCTTTGGGAGGGGAAGGTCGGAGAGGACACAAACGAAAAAGTTTTTTCAAAAAAAAATGCCGAAAAATTTGGAAGTATAAAAAAAACATCGTACCTTTGCACCGCGTTTGAGAGATAACCCCACGGTTAAGGTCTACAAAGCATCTTTTTAGGAAGGATGGGTGAGTGGCTGAAACCAGCAGTTTGCTAAACTGCCGTACGGGTTCCCGTACCGGGGGTTCGAATCCCCCTCCTTCCGCGAGGGATTCTCAACAACGCCCTAATGGTCGGTTCATCTAACGGTTAGGATACAAGATTCTCAATCTTGGCATAAGGGTTCGATTCCCTTACCGACTACCTCTAATTGTCAGTCAGGAAGTTATACAGCTTCCTGATTTTTTGTATGAAGACAAACATGACTGCAAAAGAGGTTTTCGAGCTGCGTAAGAACGGGCTCATCGAAGAGGCTTACGAAGCCGCACGACAGCTGTATGCGTCAGAGCAAGGACCGTATGCTTCGTCGGCAATGTTCTGGACTGCTGTCGATATGCTCAAGGCACGTGCTGGTGAGGGCTCCACAGACGAAGCCGCAAAGATATGTAGGGCTATAGAAAGAATGATGCCCAACGTTCCCGACGAGGAAGGTTGGGCAAAGAAAGCTTTTGAGCGTTGCCAGAAGTTACTACAAAATGCTACTGAAAAGAAAACGCTTCTTCAGGAGGGACCACAGCACCTGCAGACAGGCATCTGGGGCGAAGAAGTGGCAGCAGCTTATTTGCGCGAGAAAGGGTATGTCATTCTGGAGCGCGACTGGCATTCGGGACATCGTGACATCGACATCATTGCCCTAAAGAATGAAATCGTCGTCTTTGTGGAAGTAAAGACACGCCACAACACCGACTTCGGTACACCCGAGCAAGCTGTGGACTGGAAGAAGCGTCGCAACCTACGCTATGCCATCAACCACTATGTGAAATACCGCAGAATCGACAACCCCATCCGTTTCGACATCATCACTGTCGTCGGCCAGCCAGGCATTCCCAATCCCGTCATCAACCATATCGAGGATGTCGATATCATGAGGTGATTTATACTATGCAACTATCGCCCCCTTAATACACTCCACAATATACCTCACATCATCATCCGTCACATACGGCCCGGCGGGCAAGCACATGCCTACCTTGAACAATGCCTCTGATACGCCATTAACATAGGCAGGTGCATCCTTATAGCATGGTTGCTTGTGCATCGGTTTCCATACCGGCCTTGCCTCAATCTGAGCCTTATCAAGAGCCACACGCATGGCTTCTACATTGGCATTGGGTTCACAGTCTGTATGAGCAGATTCTGCAGCATGGATAACACCTGCTGCACCACCTACTGCACCAGTTACGATAGTCTTATAGGCATCCTCCTGACCCTTCACCTTCACATTCTCATCAATAGTGATGGTGCAAAGCCAGTAGTTACTGTCGTAATCACCATTATTTGGCTGAGAGTGTACGTGTATTCCGGGTACATCTGCCAACAGTTCCTCATACATCTTCTGCACGTGCTTATGATGCGCCAAGTGGTCATTCACCACTGTCATCTGGCCGCGACCAATGCCGGCACAGATATTACTCATACGATAGTTATAACCTATCTTCTCATGCTGATAGTACGGATAACTCTCGCGATACTGCGTCGCATACATCATCACCTCGCGCCACTCGTCATCACTACCCGTAATCAAGGCACCACCACCAGAGGTAGTAATCATCTTGTTACCATTGAACGACAACACACCATACTTGCCAAATGTTCCCAACATCTGTCCCTTGTAGCGAGAACCAAAGCCCTCAGCAGCATCCTCCACCACAGGGATGCCATATTTGTTGGCAATCTCCATGATGCGCTCAGCCTTATACGGCATACCATACAGCGCTACAGGGACTATAGCCTTAGGATACTTTCCCGTCTTCGCCTTACGGTCTATGATAGCCTCCTCCAACAACTCCGGATCAATGTTCCATGTATCAGGCTCCGAGTCCACCAGCACCGGCGTTGCGCCGAGATACGTCACAGGGTGCGTCGAAGCACAGAACGTAAAGCTCTGCACAATCACCTCATCCCCCGGCTTCACACCACAGTTCAGCAATCCCAGATGCACCGCAGCTGTACCTGCAGACAATGCAACGACGCGTTTTCCCTCACCTACGAAATCTTCAAGGTCTTTCTCGAATCCATTCACGTTTGGACCCAATGGCACCACCCAATTAGTATCAAAAGCTTCCTTTACGTACTTCTGCTCCATTCCGTCCTCGCTCATATGCGCGAGACAAAGGTAAATTCTCTTTCTTTCAGACATAATTTTATTATAGTTTATTATTTGTTTTCGCTTTTATTCTCAGTTACATAATATCCACCTATTGTGTCTCCATTCCCTCTTACTGGAGCCCTTGTTGAGCCATTAGTGATGCAATTCAAGAACAAATCTATCCAATGTATTTTATTTTGAATACCAATGACTTACAACCCAATCCTTTACCTCTAAACCTTGAATCTCAAACCTCAAATGATGCAATTGTGAGCCATTAGTGAGCCATTTAATAGTTGCGTATCCTATAGTATGAGCCGACCCCATGGCCAACCAACTCCAATACAGCGTCCAGCTTTTGTAATAATCGTGTTGCAGTAGGCTTGCTCACGCCCAACATCTTCTGCACATCACCGTTCGTCACTTTATGATTTTTCAGCACGTGTTCCAATATAGGTATGGCACGTTCCTCTGCACCCATAGCGTTTACCTGAGCAGCTACATCCGTATAATGCGTCACCCTTAGTCCGTCCTCAGTCTCCACGATTGGTGGTAACAGCCCTGCAGCTTCGTTCCCCCTCACTATTCTGCGATAACCTCTGCCCCACGACTCTATGTCGCCCGAGCGGAAGAAAACATTCGCCAGCGAACGGTTAAAAGGCATCGAAGGATGCTTCACAAACAATCTGCCAACAGTCCATCCCTCAGGCAACTGACCGTAGTTCCATACCGACAGATGATCTGGGTAAACACTTATCTGGATTGGATAGCCTGATGTATAATCCTTGTTTGCAATAGCATTCAGCACACTCTCACGGAGTGAATCTTCGGGATATTGTATTCTCTCCCTTCTATGGTGCTTCTCATACGAGATTGCATGAATCAGATAGCGCTCTTCAAGCATTCTCATCACCTCATCCACCTGAAGCATCAGCGGTCCGTGAACCTCATCCTGAAACACCAGTTCATCATCCTCACCGGCAAAGAAACCCAACTTCACATAGGCTCCGGGTACAAACTTCTCCGGATTGGGATGAAACAGCATCACAGCAGAGCGCTTCAATTGTCCTGTTTCATCTTTCAACAGCAAGTTCTCAAGTAGCACATCGTTGCTGTCTTCTAGCACCTCTTTATCCACACGTCCACTCGCAGCAGCCTCTCTTCTGAACCGTTTGAACGCTTCTTCCGACAAATCCGCCACATTCACTTTAGGAACCACATATTCATCCCAATGGATGCCCCCACGCTCCAGTAGGAACTTGTTCAACGCAGCACCTTTCAGTACCTGCTTCGTACTGCCGCTACGGTAGTGATACTGTCCCTTGTAGTTGATGGGATTGCTGTATGGAGGCACCACTATCTCAATATATTCCTTCTCATTCTCCTTCAGCAGGTTCACATCCACAATGATGCCCAGCACGTCCCTAATCTTGTTAGGTATATCTTCCATCAGTCGCTTGGAGTCCTCCACGCCTGTCACCTGACGGTCATCATCCACACCGATATACACGCGCCCACCCTGGGCATTGGCAAATCCGCATATCCATTTCAGATATTCGTCCCGCCAACTCTCTTTATGCTCTATATTCTGTGATTCTTCAATCATATTCTTATCCAACAGCCCGTAAGTATTCCTTACTACCAGCCTCCACTCCGTTTACAAAAGCCAGTGACTCTTGGTCTTCAGTGAAACGGCAGGCATATCCGAAATTGTTGATAATCCTCAATATTAACTCTACCTACGAACTCTTACCATCACCATTTTTACCAACAATAGCAGATACACTTACCGTTGGCATTTTCAATCTTCTTCTATTTCAGTCTTTCTGTGAAGGTATTGCAAAGAAACCTATGGGTGTTGGATCAGCTTCTCTAGCTTTGCGAATACCAACCCATTTCCCATTCCACTCATATACGTCCTCATAGTCGTTATTTAAGAAATAGGTGGTTTCCGGGTATAGTGCCCGCATGATTGCTAGATCACAATACGAGAACACTCTTAGCACTATTATTCTAAAACTATTCAACTCCATACAACTCTTCTAAAAACCTTTCTGCCTCATCCTCTGTCATCGCAATAAAATCCTGTTTCTGCTCCTCCGTCATTTCCACTACGCCAAAGGTCTTGACATAATTCTTGGCAAGCGCATAAAAATTGCCGCCGTATGGTTTACTCGTCACTTCTATATAACGCCAGAATAGTCTCGTACTAAGTAACTTCTGCAAAAAACGCAGCTTCTCTATCGATTCATCTAAAATGCAATACCCATTATAAAACATCAAGTTTCTGTCCTCACTCAAAATAAAATAAGGGTTATCAGCAATATATGGGAACAGGAGTTTATAGCCCGACACATTCAAAGCCTGCGACCTACCATAAATATACCAAGGCTTTATCTTGTCCGACTTACTCCTTTCATTCAACACTTCTCTTTTGTTTTCTAAGTATCTGTACACACACGGATAACGCTGACGCA
>Ga0247609_10006050_pt1 | contig 11730 bp, 10 predicted proteins | sample 172DNAGHGlowgp2_FD_193487 | JGI IMG/M metagenome (GOLD analysis project Ga0247609, IMG submission 193487) | Sheep rumen microbial communities from Palmerston North, Manawatu-Wanganui, New Zealand - 1728 DNA GHGlow gp2 | ecosystem: Host-associated > Mammals > Digestive system > Stomach > Rumen ... | reverse complement strand
TCCATTCTTAACAGAACGCTCAATAAATATTTCTCGTTCTCTTTCCATTACATCATGTTTCTTTTTACTCATCGCACGACGTATATTATCTGCTTCTGCAAAAGAATAATTTCCCATCTTAACTAATACTTGCATGATTTGCTCTTGGTAAATCATAATTCCGTATGTACTCTCTAAAATATCTTTTAAAGAATCATCTGGATAAACTACTTTTTCCCTACCTTCTTTTCTTTTAATGAAAGTATCAATGTTTTGCATAGGTCCTGGTCTAAATAAAGCAACCGCTGCAATTAAATCATTAAAAGTAGTAGGTTTTAACTTACTTAAGAAATTCTTCATACCAGATGATTCATATTGGAATATTCCTTCTGTATCAACATTTAAGAATACTTCCATTGTTTTCTTATCATCTAATGGTATTTTACTTAAATCTAGTTTTTCTTTAGTTTCTTTTTCAATTAACTCCACTACATTTTGAATAATTGTTAGATTTCTTAAAGCTAAGAAATCCATTTTTAAAAGACCAAGTTCTTCTAAGTATTCCATCGTTACACCAGTAAGTAACATATTATCATTAACACATATTGGTATTACATTATCTAATTCCTCAGATGAAATAACAACACCAGCAGCATGTGTACCAATATATTTTTTTAAACCCTCTAGTCTTTTACTTATTTGATATAGCTTTTTTATTTCACTGTTATTATTAACATATTCATAAACATATTTATTCTTTAAATTAGCTTCTAAATCTAATCTAGGATCTAACATATTACTTAAACGATCAATAATACCATTATCAACATTTAAACATTTACCAACATCTCTAATAACTGCTCTAGCACCTAAAGTACCAAAAGTAATAATATTAGCTACCTTTGTATTACCATATCTTTCTTTAACATAATCAATAACTTGATCTCTTTTAGTATATTCAAAATCAATATCAATATCAGGCATCGTAATACGTTCTGGATTTAAGAATCGCTCAAACAACAAATCATACTTAATCGGATCAACATTCGTAATTCCTAAAACATAACTAACTAACGATCCGGCAGCAGATCCTCTTCCTGGACCTACTAAAATATTATGTGTCTTAGCAAACTTCACATAATCATAAACAATTAAGAAATAATCAACAAATCCCATTTTGTTAATTACAGAAAGTTCCATTTTTAATCTATCTAAGTATTCCTTAGTAACATTATTATCTAATCTTTTCTCTAAACCTTTTTTACATAAAGCTACTAAATATTTATAACTATCTTCAATCTTTGGATCATAGTGTGGTATATATCTACCATCTTTTTTTATCTCAATATTAATTAAATTACTAAAATCCTCAGTAGTTTTACTATCTTCTTCTGATACTTCTCTACTAAGATAAGCATCCCCATATAAAGCTAAATCTGTTTCTTCTCCTGTATCTATTTCTCTAAGTAAACCTAAATACTTAACATCACTAAAATCAAACATTCTAACTTCGTTTATATAAAGAATTCTCTTATCAATAATTAATGCATTCTTCTTTTCAAAATCATTTCCATAACCAATATATAAATCCTTATATATTTTCTTTAATTCACCATACATCTCATTACTGTTATATGGTAATACACATATAATATTTTCTTTATATACTTTTAAATCAACAATAGTCAACTCATTTAATTGAATCTTCGTATTAATTTTTAATAAATTTAAATAACCATCATAATTTTTAGCATACAAATAAATCTTGTTTTCCCCTATTTTTACTACTAAACCAATAATAGGTTTAATATTATTTTTCATACAAGAATTATAAAAATTCATACTACTAAACAAATTATCATCAAGTATTCCACAGGTAGTAATATCATTAGCTTTTAAGTATGCAATTAAGTCATCAATTTTAATCAAACTATTCATTAGTGAATAATCTGTCTTAACACCTAAAGGTACAAACATAACATTACCACCCTTCTATGAAATATTATATCAAAATAATAAACACTAATAAACTAAAAAGCGTACATTTTTTTGCATTTAAACTCCTAAAACAAATAAATTAATTGACTTATCCTACTTCTTATGGTAAAGTTATTAACGAAGTGATTTAAAGGAGGCGTAACTATGGCAAAGAAAGTAAGTACTAAAAAACCTTTAACTGGAAATAGAAGAAGTCATGCTCTAAACGCTACTAAGCATGCTCAAAAACCTAATTTCCAAAAAGTAACTATTGATGGTGAAAAAGTTGTTCTAACTGCTAGAGAAGCAAGAACATTAAAAAAAGAAGAAAGAAATTCATAATTTTATGTTTATCAAGTTCCAATTGGAACTCTTTTTTTTGCATAAAAAAAGAATTAATTTGTTTTGATTGTAATTAATCCTTTTTCTATTTCTTCTAATGCTCTTCCTAACTCTTTTTTATTTACATATTCACTTTGTTTCATTTGAAAATGTTTATTATCAAGCATTTGTCTACTTCTTCTTGAAGCCACATGAACCAAAATGTATTTTGAATCGACAATATTCAATAATTTGTCTATAGAAGGATATATCACTCTATCACGTCCTTACAATATAATCATACATTACTTTTACATTTCTACATAGTATTTTGTTAATTTTTTGACACTACTTTGACAAGAAAAAAAGAAGATCTAGTCTTCTTCAATTACCTTCGCCTTAATAGAACCATCATCATTATATGATATTTTAACTTTTAAACCATTTAATGTTGCTTTACTATTACGAGGATCTATAACATCTCCACTACTTGTATCTGCTACATAGTATCCTTTGTCAACTAAATCCTTAACCGTAACAACTACATTACCTTCTTCTTTCAAATTCTTTAAAGAAGCTCCATATAACTCAGCTTGCTTTTCAATAACCATAACCTTTTCCTGATAATAAACAGGTGAATTATCTTTGAATGCATTTGAAGTAGCAGCCATCAAGGTAATTGTAAATATTCCAAGTACAACAATAACTACTAACATCTCGGTAAGAGTATAACCATTCTTCTTCATTGTATCACCTTAATCCTCTTATTAATTATATCACATTAATAACCAAGAAAAAAAGACTTAAAATAAGTCTTTTAAAATTCCACATCACATTCTTTTAATGTATATTCATAAATATCATCATCACCAATAATAAAGAATGTACATTTTTGATCCTTGACTGTTTCATAGTAAATAATTGGTTTATCTAAAATCTTTTGTGCATCCAACAATTCACCAAAACTATAACAGCTAATCATATTCTTACCTTTAATATCAGGCATCTTTCTAGCATTAACAATAATACTATCATGTTCAGCTAATAAGCCATCTCTTAAACGACAATATTTACTCTTTTTAGGAGTTGACTTAAAGATAAATGAAATACCAGATAACAAGAACATTGTATCAATAATTAATAAAGCTATTCCTGAATATAACATTGATTCATTTACTAATTCTGGTTTAGCATTTTCTACATACTTATCATTAATCTTTTGTTTACTAACCATTGTAGAAGATACTTGAGAAGATAATAATGGTACTTTAACTTCTACAACATCTTTCTTTTCTACATTTTTAGCAAATCCTTCATACTTTGTATTTAATGTAACATACATTTTAATAATTAATTTACCAGTAACATCACCAGTAGCTAACTGTTCCATTTCCTTAGCTTTATCATTATAAAAATCATAATCTAATTGAACATTTTGATCAAACTTAAATGTTTTACTATTTTTACTAGTAGCTTTAACTTCTTCAATTAAAGGATATGTATTAGTATAGAAAACTTCTTTAGTTTCTTTATTCTCTAGTTGCATCATAACATCTACAGAATAAACAGCATTAACATTAACTTCTTTATCAGTTACATATTCATAATGAATATTATTACTAATATCATTGACTAATTCTGATAAATAACTATCAACACGATTATTATTAGTAATACCTAATGGATTTTCAAATAACACTACATCATAATCTAAACTTGTTTTAATTTCATAATTAAGGGTTTCCTTTTTCTCTCTCGAAAAACTTTTATTAAAGAAATAATAAGACAAGAAACCTAATACAACAACAGCAATAAATATTAAAGTAACTCTTGAAGCATAAGATAAATAAAAATGAAAGTCTTTATCAACATATTTATTTAAATCATTATGAACCTTTTTCATTCTCGCAAATTCTTCATCTTTAACCTTTGTTTTCTTCACCTTAATCATCCCTTTTTAGTAATAATATGAAATCCATTTTATTCTATTCATATCATAATTAAGTATACCATATATAAGAATATTTGAAAATAAAAAAAGAAGTATTTCTACTTCTTAAAATGGCATTTTAAAATTACCGCTACTCATCATTTTCATCATCTTTTTCATTTCTTCAAATTGAGTTAAAAGACGATTAATTTCTGCAACATCTCTTCCACAACCTTTACTAATACGTTGCTTTCTAGTTGCTTTTAAAACTTCAGGATGTTTTCTTTCATAAGGTGTCATAGATAAAACTATCGCCTCAATATGAGCCATATCTTTAGGATTAATACTAATATTATTTAAACCCATCTTTCTTGCTTGTGGTAACATCTTAATAATATTTTCTAAAGGTCCCAATTTTCTAATTTGTTTTAGATTCTTTAAGAAATCATCAAGATCATATTTACCACTCATCATCTTCTTAGCTTGATCTTTAGCATCCTCTTCAGAAATAACGCCTTCAACCTTTTCAGCGATTGATAAAACATCGCCCATATCTAAAATACGTTCTGCCATTCTCTCAGGATAGAAAGCTGAAAGACCATCTAATTTTTCTGAATCACCAACAAACTTAATAGGTACATTAGTTAAATGTCTAACAGATAGCGCAACACCACCCTTAGTATCACCATCTAACTTAGTTAAAATACAACCAGTTAATTGAAGTTTATCATTAAATCCTGTAATAACATTAATAGCATCTTGACCCATCATGGCATCAATTACAAGTAATACTTCTTGTGGATGACATAACTCTACTACACCTTTTAATTCATCCATTAATGCTTCATCTATGTGTAGACGTCCAGCTGTATCTATTAATACATAATCATTTCCATTCTCTTTAGCATATTCTAAAGCATTTTTAACAATAGTATTAACCTCTTTTTTACCTTCTGTATAAACAGGAATATTTAATTGTTTACCAATAGTTTGTAATTGTTCTATAGCAGCAGGTCTATAAATATCACATGCCACTAATAATGGTTTCTTAGCATGTTTCTTTCTTAAATAATTAGCAAGTTTTCCTGCTGTAGTAGTTTTACCACTACCTTGTAGACCTACTAACATTAAAATAGCAGGTTTACCAGTAATATTTAATGGAGCTTCTTCCCCTCCTAATAAATCTACTAATTCATCTTTAACAATCTTAATAAATAACTCATCAGGTTTTAAAGACTTTTGTACTTCTTGACCTAAGGCTTTTTCTTTAACTTTATTTACAAATTCTTTTACTACTTGATAGTTAACATCCGCTTCTAGTAGAGCCATTCTAATTTCTCTCATAGCTTCACTAATATTTTCTTCGGTAATACGACCCATACCTCTAATATTCTTTATAGCTTTTGATAATCTATCTCCCATGTATTCAAACATATTTAATCACCAAAAATAGTATAACATAAAAAAGCCCTAATAATCTACCAAGAAAAAAGAACTTTATTATAAAAGTTCTCTCGCTTTCTTAAGATTTATAACAAATGCTATCAATGCAATCACTGCAATAATTAAAGCTCCAAATATTTGATAACCGACATAAGTATCTGGATTCTTTAATTGGAATGTTGCTTGAATTAAAACGTCAGCATATGGCATTGTGAATGTATAATCAGTAAACGTTAATACATTACCATTAGCATCAGTAACTTTAACACTACCTAATACATATCCTTCTTTAGGTTTAATCGTAAAAGTAATTTCTCCATTACCATATTCTTTATTCTTAGAAACAACTATTTCCCCATTACCATCGGTCTGAACATTTACATTATATAAATATTCATAATTAATAATACCTTGCGTACAATTAGAAGCACGTACATTTTCTAATAAATCACATACCAAATAACCTGCAGTAAATCCACCAACACTATCAACTATTCTTAAACCATTAAAAGTTTTTTCTTCTTCATATTGATCATTTAACTTAATTGATTCTACTAGTTTAGCATTAAAATCAAATACATCAATATTATTATGATTAAGCCCAAGTGCTAAGATTTTATCGCCCTTAATCAATACATCTAAATAACACATACTTGTATTATTTCCTTTATATTCAGCAACCAATTTATTATCTTTATCATAAACTGCTAGATAACCAAAAGCTTGCATACCAGCATTATCTCTTCCAGTAACAACACTATATGTACCATTTGATTTAACTACCATTGGTGCTTTGTGACGATTAAGCTCTTTAATGAATAATTGGTTTGCCTGTGAATAAACTTTATTATATTCTGTATAATCTATTCCGTTACTATTTTCTACTAAATGAACTACTTCATATTCACCACTAACAAAGTTAATTTTAACTAATAATTCATTTTGGCCAGAATCAATATTATACCAACCACCAAATTCTCCATCAGCTATAGTAGTAATATAAGCAATACCATTTTTATACTCAATAACATAATTATCACCATTTTTTTCTAATGGTGTAGTTTGTCTTGCCATAACTGATAAAGTATTCTTATTTAATTTATAAAACACTAATTGCCAATAATCTTCTTCAATAGCATAATAATAATCTTCATATTCATATAATCCAACAACAGTATCACCATTTAAATTCGCATGCGCCAATTCTTTTCCTTTTTCGTCATACTTAACAATATATGACTTATTATTATTATCAGATCCACCAGCTAAATATCCTCCAGGAACTTTAACTAAAGAAGTGATTGAATTAATACTCAAATCATCATTTTTCCACATAAAACCAAAGCTAGAATCCTCTGCCTTAGCAACCCCAAATCCTAAAATAAATAGCATCATGAAACAAACAAAGAATTTTTTCATTAAACCACCTACTATATATATAAATTATATAAAAAAAATAAAATAGTATCAACTATTTTATTCCTAGTTCTTCTTTAACAATATCGAATATCTCTTCTTGAATATTCTCGATATCCCTTAAATCTCCCTTTTTATCACAACACTTAATAACACGATAATTATGAAGTTCTGCTAATTCTAAATAAGCATGTTCTGCATTTCTTATATGTAATGGATTTGATTCATGTTGATCAGGAGCTTCTGCACGACGTCCTCGAAGTTCAGCAACTTTATCATATGGAACATACAAGAATATCGTAAAATCTGGTCTTGGTAGTTCCAAGAATCCATATTCTAAATCATCTAATTCTTTATATAACTTTTGTCTTTGTTCTTTATCAAAAATCTTTCCACCTTGGTGAGCCATATTGCTTTCAACATAACGATCTAATACAACATCATATCCATCATTTAATAAACCTTCTATAACATGCATATTATATCTTCTATCAGCAGCATAATATAAACTAGCCACTTTAGGATCAACATCTGCTGCTCCTTCAGGAAAAAAACCATCTCCAATATAACTCTTTCCTAAATATGGTCCTCCAACTATTTTACCAGTTGGTGTATCATACATCGGAAAACTTAATCTTTCAATTTTTCTTCCTGCTTTTGATAATCTTTGTACTAATAAAGAAGTTTGTGTTTCCTTACCAGAACAGTCAGTTCCTTCAACTACGATTATCTTTCCTTTTTTAATTTCTTCTGCCATTTTCTCTCCCTACCTTACATAAATAATGATAGCACAACTTATAAACAAATTAAAGTGTAAAAAATACACAATAGTAAACAAAAAAAAGATACGATTAAACATCGTATCTATTTAATTTCTTAAGATTCTTCTTACCTACTATAAATAAACCTAAACAAATAATAGCTAAGATAATATTAAAGTTAATAAACGCTGTTGTTCCAGGATTTATAGGAGCTTTAATAAATTTCGCTTCAATAACAACATCAGCTGAAGGCATTGTAAACTTATTAGATGCAAATTTAACCATTTTACCAGTAGAATCAGTTACTAACACATCTCCTAAAGCATAACCTTCATCAGGAACAATCTCGAACAATACTTCTTCTCCATTCTCCCCAATACTTCTTGAAACATTAATTTTACCATGTCCACTAGTCTTTGTTTTAACATCATATATTACATTATATATTTGAACAATGTTATTACTATCACATACATCTCCTAAATGTTCTCCAATACTATAAACAACTGGGCAACTACTAGTTCCTTTAGATACTACAACGAGATTATCTTGAGTAACAGCAAAATCCATTACTTGATAATTATAAGTAGTTTTCCCAGATTTAGCTGGTGCATTTTCATAAGATATTGGCATCATCTTATATTCAGTTAAATTTAAATCTGCAACTACAATACTATAAATATTTCCAGGTTTTAGAATAATTGTATAATATAAATCACCATATTTAACTACCTTATTAAATGGGAATTCAGATCTACTGAAATCTTCACTTAAGAAAGTCATAACGCGTTCATATTCATCGCCTTTTACTTCATAAGCACTCTTATAAACATAAGGAACATTTTGTAATAATTCACTAGTAACTTCTGGTTCAGTATAACCATTTAAATCCTTATCTACAACGAAGCAATCATTGTCCCACCAATCTCTAAATACAATTCCATTTTCATTAAAGAAAATCAATTGAATATTCATTTCCTTATCATATGGTACAACTAATCTTTTTAATTCCTTCCCTGTTTTCTTATCATATTTTAAAATAGTATATTCTGTTAATGACTCTGATTTCTTAGCCATAAAATATGTATACATATAATTATCATCATGTAAGAATACTGGATAATCTATTCCATACAATTTATGACCAAAAGCATTAATAGCAATTGTTTCACTATCTTTTTCGTTAAATGGGTCTACCAAAACTATAAAGTCATCATTAATATAATAACTCTTATACCCTGTATTATATTCTGTGATTAGTTTAATATCCCTAATCTTAGCATTTACTGTTACAATAAACATTGACATAACAGCAATAAAAAATAATAAATATTTCTTCATATTAGCCACCTATTCTATATTTATTATACTAGCAATCTAGATTGATAGCAATAAAAAAGCACTAGTTATCTAGTACTTTTTTTATTCCTTTTTTAATCTCTTCTAAATCAGTAGAATCCAATAATTGAGTTAACTTACTATTCTTCTCATAAACATGTAATACTGACTCATAATAATTCAATTTATCAATTACATTTTTAATTGTTTTTTGAATAGCACTCCTACTAACATTCTTTTCATCAGCTATTTCTGATAAAGACAAATCTTCTTGATAATAATCTCTAAAATTATCTTTTTCATTATCAGTTAATAGTTCACTATAAATATCAAACAAATCATTATAATAAATAAAATCTTTCATTACATCATATCCTTAAATAAACCATAAATATAGTTTTCAATATCAAATGTTTTAAGATCAGTCATCTTTTCACCTAATCCTACAAACTTAACTGGTATATTTACTTCATCTTTAATAGCTAAGACAATACCACCTTTAGCAGTACCATCCAACTTAGTAAGTACAATTCCTGTAATATTAGTAATTTCCTTAAATGCTTTAGCTTGACTTATACCATTTTGACCAGTAGTAGCATCAATTACTAGTAAAGTTTCATGTGGTGCATTAGGAACATGTCTACCAATTACATTATTAATTTTTTCTAGTTCTTTCATTAAATTAACTTTATTTTGTAATCTACCAGCAGTATCAATTAATACTATATCAACATTATCTTCTTTAGCTTTTACAAGTCCATCAAATATTACGCCAGCTGGATCAGTATTATCTTTACCATAGAAAGTAGAACCTGTTCTTTCAGCCCATTCCTTTAATTGATCAACAGCGCCCGCTCTAAAAGTATCTCCAGCAATCATCATTACTTTCTTGCCTTCTTCAATATATTTATGAGCCAACTTAGCAATTGTTGTAGTTTTACCTACTCCATTAACACCAACCATTAAAATAACTGTAGGCCCTTCTTCTGCTAAATTAATCTTATCTGTTAAACTTTCGCCTTCAACATAAATAATAAACAATTCATCAACAATAACTTCATTTAAATAATCAGTATCTGTAATCTTTTCTTTTTTTACACGATCTCTTAAACGATCCATAAAATCCATTACTGTATTAACACCTACATCGGCATTAATTAACAATTCTTCTAACTCTTCATAGTAATCTTCAGAAACTTTAGTATACTTAATACCTAATGTAGATAGTTTTGAAACGAATTCTTTTCTTGTTTTTTCTAAACCTTTATCATATAACTCTATTTCTTTTGCTTCTTCTACTTTATCCTTCTTTTGATGCTCTTGAATGAACTTTGCCCATTCTTCATCTTCTTCTTCATCTTCTTCGTTTTCTTCAGACTCTTCTACTTCTTCTTCATCTTCTTCATCAGAAAAATCATTTTCGTCAAAGTCATCCTCGCCATCATCATCAACATCTAAATCAGGTCTAGCAACGCTTTCTTCTTCTTTTTTATCTTCTATTTCATTTTCTGTAACTTCTTTAACATCTTCTTCTTCGATATCTTCTACATTTTTTACATCAAATTCTTCTTTTACTTCTTCTACTACTTCTTTTTTACGACTAATTAGTTTTTTAATTTTATCAAATAAACCCATATATATCACCACAAATAGTATACCCTATATATCACTCTTTTTCAAAGTAAATTATGTTAAATAACTTTTATTAACTGGACTTTTTATCTACTTTGTAATATAATTACTTTTAGCGAAGAACTTATAAATTATTTTTTGAAAGGACGATTTATTATGAATAATAAGGACAGCTTTACGTCTGTCGTTGCTTTGGGTGGACTTGGTGAAGTCGGCAAAAACATGTATGTTATCACTCATAAAGACGAAATATTCATAATCGATGCTGGAGTTATCTTCCCTGAAAGTGACTTGCTAGGTGTTGATTATGTAATTCAAGATATAACTTATTTAAAACAAAATGAAAGTAAAATAAAAGGTTTATTAATAACCCATGGTCATGAAGACCATATTGGTGGTATTCCCTTCTTATTACAAACAGTTAAAATACCTGTAATATACGGAGCAAGAACATCACTAGATCTAATAAAAAACAAACTAGAAGATCGTGAAATTGGGTACGACAACCTTGAGTTAATAGATTCTGATAAAAGAATTAAAACTAAATACTTTGATATCGAATTTATAGCAACTACTCACTCTATACCTGATAGTTTCGGTATAGTTCTTCACACACCAAACGGAACTATCGTATCAACTGGTGACTTTAAATTCGATTTAACTCCAATCGGACCAATTGCTGATTTACACAAAATGGCGCGTGTTGGTAACGAAGGAGTAAAACTATTATTAAGCGACTCAACTAATGCATTATCAGAAGGCTTCTCAAAATCTGAAAGTACTGTCGATGAAGCATTAGCTGATATTATTAACGGTTATAATGGCCGTATTATAATTGCTACATTCGCTTCCAATACTTACCGTATTAAGCACATTGTAGATACTTGTAGAAAGAATAATCGTAAAATAGTAGTATTTGGTCAGTATGGAAAC
>Ga0247609_10006049_pt1 | contig 11731 bp, 25 predicted proteins | sample 172DNAGHGlowgp2_FD_193487 | JGI IMG/M metagenome (GOLD analysis project Ga0247609, IMG submission 193487) | Sheep rumen microbial communities from Palmerston North, Manawatu-Wanganui, New Zealand - 1728 DNA GHGlow gp2 | ecosystem: Host-associated > Mammals > Digestive system > Stomach > Rumen ... | reverse complement strand
ATGATTATTAATGATGATGAATTAATGGAAGATATTATTGATTTGTCATCTGGAAAAGATATAAATTAATTTTTATTATGAATTATATTGAAAAACAAATTTATCAAAATATATCTGAATTAAATAATTGGCATACTATGGCAAGATATAAAGTTTTAAGTACTGCCATTCCAAAGATATTAATTAAAAAAGATAATATTGAATATATTTATAATGATGTTACTAATGAAATCTTAAAAACATTAGATAAGATATATAATACAAAATTACAAGAAATATTAAATGAATCAAGAACAAAATATTTTACAAGAGGGATTGCTTCCAATGAACTTCAATGTTCAACAAGCTAAACAAAGAATTAATCAACAATATACACAATCTTATTCACAAGGATTTGATGATCCTAATAGTCCTAATTTCAATCCTATGATAAATATGAATGATCCTGAAATTAGGGCTCAAGTTAATGCAAAAAGAAAAAGAGATGAAGAATCAAATAGACAACAAAGAATAGCTAATTATACACAACATGCAAGAAATATTCTTTATAAGATAATTAATGTAGTAAATAATCTTCTTAAAGGACATTCTCATCCTAATTTTACTGAATCAAACCAACAAATGCTTTGTATTAGTATTTCTAATAAAGTAAATGAAATATTGAATGAGAATAAATTAAATATAGACAATAATATTCTTCTTAATGTATTATTAGAAAATCAAGTCTTTATGAAAGAAGAATATTATGCAAATATTAAAAGATATAATCTAATCAATACTGAAACAGTTGGATATAATTCAGAGACAGGACAATTAATGATAAATCCTGATTATTTGTTTGATATTGTAAAAGAATGGGTTAATGAGAATTTTGCACATTATCATCAAGATGATCAAATGATTTTTGGATAATATGAGAAAAGATAATAGTATACATAATGTTTATGTTGGGTTAGGTTCATCTAATCATACAGATCATATAAGAAGCAAGAATGATTTCTATGCAACACCACCATTAGCAGTAAGACAATTATTAGATGTTGAAAAATTCAATGAACATATTTGGGAACCAGCTTGTGGAATGCATCATATATCAGATGTATTAACAGAATATGGATATAAAGTAAAATCAACTGACATAGTTGATATGTGTAATAGAAATATTGAAATTTGTGATTTCTTGCATCCTAAAGTCAATTTAAAATGGCATGGAGATATCATTACAAATCCACCTTTCAAATATGCTAATGAATTTGTAGAACAAGCATTGAATTTAGTATATGATGGTGCTAAGGTTGCAATGTTTTTAAAGATACAATTTCTTGAAGGATCAAAACGATATAAGATATTTAAAGAAAATCCACCAAAGATAGTATATGTGGCTTCACAAAGATATGGATGTTCAGAAACAGGTGAATTTAATGAAGATGGAAATACTGGAAGCGCAATATGTTATTGTTGGTATATTTGGGAAAAAGGATTTAAAGGTGATCCAATAATAAAATGGATAAATACAAAAGATGATTAAGATAATATATAGATTTATATTAGGATTATTTGAATTTATTGTAGATATATTGATTACAATCTTAGCAATATATATTTTGAATATTGTATTTTTACCTTCTACTTATATAAAGATTGTATCATATATTATTTTATTGATAGGTTTGACTTATGGTATTAATGATATATATAATTTAATAAAGAATAAAGATGATAAAAGCTAGTGAAGCTATTGAAATAGCTATTAGTAATCGAATGAAGATTATTGATGAAAGAATAAGAGAAGAAGCTAATTTAGGAAATAGATGCTTACATCTTAGAAAGATGTTTAGACTTGATAAAGATGAAATAAGAATATTACAAGAAGCTGGGTATGAAGTTTCTTGTGGACATTCTGGTAAAGGTGGAGAATTTGATATTATTCGTTGGTAAATACATTAATTTAAATTATGCAAGATAAAGATAAACTATTTCTTATAGTATATTTTGGTGTTGAAGGAGCTAATAGTTTTTATGGTAATCAAGTAATGGCAGGATTTTATGAAAAATTAAAATCTACATTAGATGATACTATAAAAGTATATGTAGTTCCACAAAGATCAACAAAAGAAATAAAAATGGAATTACTTAATATTGAAAATTGTTCAGAAGAGAAATTAAGTAATATTGAAAAAATATATCAAGAAATTTTAAATGATATTAAAAAGCCGGTATAAGATTATACTAACTGATTTAGATGATACTTTAATCCAAACTATTTCTGGTGCTACATTTCCTAAAGGTGTTTGGGATATGAAATTTAAGTTTAATGTTCTTGATAAAATTAAGAAATTAAATCCAGAATATTTGTTTATTGTAACTAATCAGGGTGGAATAGGACAATATGTCAATAAAGAAAATTATGAAAATAAGCTTAATTATGTTATTTCTTGTTTAAAAGAATATATTGAATGTAAAGTTGATGGAACTTATTGTCCTTTTACTGATAAAACTAATCCTATGAGAAAGCCAAATGGTGGAATGTTTTATAGTGTTACTTCAAATAATGGATTAATACCTAATCAAGATTTTACTAATGAAGATTGTCTTATGATTGGTGATGCTTCTGGTAAACCTGGAGATTTTTCAGATAGTGATAAGAAATTTGCAGAAAACTTACAAATAGATTATATAGATGTTAATGATCTATTAAATTATGAATTATAACTATGGGAGAAGAAAAAATTAGAGATGAAAAACCATTAAAAGAATATGATTATCAAGAATTAGAATCTTTAAAATGGAAAATAAAAGACTTACCTACTTTTATATTATCCGAAAATCAACAAAATAAATGGTTTACTAAACTTACTAATATACAAATAAAAATATTAGATAAAGTTGAAAAAGATCATTTGAGTTATTCAAGAAAAGAAAAAGTAGAAAGATATATTAATTATTTGAATACTACAAGATCTTATCAAAATGATCATTATATAAAAGATGGAAAGGTTTGGAATGGAATGTTTAAGGAATTTCCATGTGAAGGAACTATTGAAGAATATTATATGGATCATAGAGCAGATATAGAGATATATATTAGTAAGTTAATGAGAGTTGAACCATTAACAAAAGAACAATTAGAGCAATTGATATTAAACGAAGAAAAAATATATTTTGTAGATTAATGAATAGAATATTTTTAGGAGGAACATGTGCTGAAACTACATGGAGAGATGAATTGATTAAAGGATTAGAACATTATGATTGTGAATGGTTTAATCCGGTTGTAAAAGATTGGACACCTGAATGTCAAGCAATTGAAGAAGATGAAAAGAATAATAAATGTAATGTACATCTTTATGTTATAACACCAGAGATGAAAGGAGTTTATTCAATTGCGGAAATTATTAATTCTTGTTGGCAAGCTCAACTTTATGGAACAACAGTAAATAATGTAGTATTTATTGTACTTGGTGAATGGGATAAAGGACAAATAAAATCATTTAATGCAACATTAAGACTTTGTAAAGATATTGCACCTGAAAGATTTTGTGGTGGATTTGCCCATTCTGTAGTAGATATATTAGATATCATGAATGAAAATGGAGTTATTAGACTTAAATAATTATGACAGAGAAACAAAAAATTCAAGAACGAATTGCTGAATATGAATCAATTATAAATGATTTGTATACAGAAATTAATTTGTATGAGGAGTGGATGAAAGAAGCCGAAGATGAAATTAGAGAATTAGAAGGTGAAGAAGAAATAGATTGTAATATATAAATGGAATCAAAAGAAAAAATAATTAAAGATATTCAATTTTATACAATTCAATTTAATGAATATTGGGAAGATCCAATTATTGAAAGTGAATTAGTAAAGAATACTTATGAAACTTGTGACTTAATTATTGCTTATTGTAATGTAATAAAAGCAAAGAAAAAGAAGCTTGGTTTAATATTTGATCAACATCCTAAAGATGTACAAGAAGCAATATCAAAAGTTATATCATTAGTATCAGATGGTCGTGATTTATGGCATAAAGTAAAATATGAACATATAGGCTCAGATCCATTTGGCCTTAGTAATTCAGAACCAAGAGAATATGATCATCATGTCAATGAAACTGGATATCTTGATTTTGAAGATGATCCAATGGGTAGATGCCAACAAATTATTGATGAATGTGAAATGCTTAAAGAGGTAATTGATTCCGAAAAAGAAACAAAGAATTTTGAAAAGTTTGTAGGAAAAATTCTTTATTGGGAAAATTATGAGTCAGGATCTGCTGCAATTAGAATTAATAAAATCAATAAAAACAAAAAAGGGGAATTTACATTTGATGGCATATTAGTAACATTTGAAACAGTTAATGGTCATTGTGATGGTGATGGATTTATAATGACTGAAGTTGAAGATTTCCCATTTGAAAAAATTCCTTATTGTTATCAAGAATGGGGTGATGATGAAGAAACATACGAAGCATTAGATTGTGCCGAGGAATGGACATTAAAGAAATTGTATAAATCTTTATATGAAATAACAAAATGTCTTACCGAACAATATTTTAGTTGTAGAATCAATAAAGGATATGTTGAGGATTGGGATGATGAAGATGATTCTGATGATTAAGAAAAAAATAAATTGAAATTTTTTAAAAGTATACTATATTAATTATGTAATTTAAATTCAATAATATGTATACAGGTAGACATTTACAAAACAAAAAGTTTATTAAGCATTCAAAAACTAATGAATATTATATTATTTCTCATCCAACAGAAGTTAATATAAAGACTGGTAATGCTTGTATAAGAATTAAAGATGTTGAAAGATATGATAAGAATTTTATTTTTCAATATTATGATAATAATTTTAAGTTAAGAACAATTCTTATTGGTAGAAAACAAGTATGTGAGAATTTATTTCCTTTACATAAATGGGATAAAGATGAAAATGGAAATCCAATAAATCATCGATGTTTTTATGGAATTAAAATAGAAAATATATTTAGATTTGGAAGAGAAATTGAACTTTAAAGAGACTTATATAAGTCTCTTTTTTTATTTTTATATATAGTTATAAATATATAACTGATTATTGAAATGAAACTCACATGCAAAAAAAATTGCAAATACTATATACCTAATAAAGGATTTATGAATTGTTCTCAAAATGTTGTTGGAACTATAAGAGATGATGATGGCCCTTGTTACAAAATACAATTTAGTCTCAAAAAATGAAAACTATAAATCAATATATTTCAGAAACCGAAAGATTATCATCTATAGATGATTATATTACTGAAAAATTTAAAATTAATTCCAAAAATATAAGTAAATCTTATAAATTTAGATCTCATATTACAGATAATCCTTATGAATTTAATGGAGTTAATTTTATTATAGGTTCTGCGGATTTTAAAAAATCAAGAATAGCAATATTAATTGAATATGCTAATAAAATTATAAAAGATGATTTATTAGATTCAAATGAAGATATTGATTTTGTAAAAAAATGGATCAAACGAGCAAAAGAAGCTTATAAATATGAAAATAATAAGAAATTTGAAGAATTATGTAATGGTAAACGTCCTTATTTTTGTAATGCTAAGTTTACTTATGATCTTATTCAATATGGTTTAAATGATCCAAATATTACTATACCAAGAAAGCAAAAATTAGAAAAAATGATTAGAGATTATTGGTATAATATGGAAAAACATAAAGATGAAATGAATTGGTATTAAATTATGAAAACTATTAATCAATATATAATTGAAAAATTCAAACTTAATGCTAATAATATTACAAAAGGATTAAGTGATAAAGAAATAGATGATTTGATAGAAAAATATAAAGATAAGAATATAAATGGACGTTTATATATTGATTTATATAGTCAAAATCCATCAGAAATAAATAAGCATTTATATAAAATGCAAGCATATCAAGAAAAAGGATCAAAACCAGAAAGATTAGTTAGTTCAATTAAGAATAGAACAAAACTTATTGGAAGATGGAATGCTGCTATGGATATGGGTTGGGAAGATGCCGCAAATGTATTAAAACAAGCTATTATTGATAGAGGATATTATACTGAAGAAGATTTAAATCAATATATAATAAAAAGAATGTCTAGTAGTGAAAAAAATAGAGAAAATTATAAAGTATATTTATGAAGAATATAAATCAATTTATAATGGAAAAATTCAAACTTAGTTCTAAAAATATAGGATCTAAATATAATTATCATCCTAAAAATTTAGATGAATTAATAGAAATTGTTAATAAACTTATTGATGAAAGAGGATTAGATGCTGATTTAAATGATATTGATACATCTGAAATAACTAATATGTCTCATTTATTTAATGATAAAAAATTTGAAAAATTTAATGGAGATATCTCCAAATGGGATGTATCAAATGTTATAGATATGTCTTATATGTTTTATAAAACAGATTTTGATGGAGACATATCTAATTGGGATGTATCAAATGTTATAGATATGTCTTATATGTTTACAGAATGTCCATTTAATAATAATAGTATATCTAAATGGGATGTAAGTAATGTCGAAAATATGGAAGAAATGTTTCGTTATTCATATTTTAATCAAAATATTGAAAAATGGAATGTTAAAAATGTAAAAAATATGGATTATATGTTTGATAATTCAGATTTTAATTATGATATTTCTAAATGGAAAGTTTCTAAAAAAACATCAATGATTAGTATGTTTGATAATTGTCCTATAAATATAAATCCACCTAAATGGTATCATGAATAATTTAAAACAATATATAAATGAAAAATTTAAACTTAATTCTAAGAATATTAAAAATCAATATTCTTGTAAACCTAAAACAAGAGATGAATTAAGAAAAATTATTTCTAAAAGAATTACTGATCAAAAATTAAATAATAAACATGATGAAGTATTAAATCTAAATGATATTGATACTTCAGAAATTAATTCATTTAATCATTTATTTACTAATTTAAATCCATTAAAAATTGACATATCTGAATGGGATACTAGTAAAGTAGAATTAATGAATGGAATGTTTGATGGATGTGGATATTTACAATCAACAGGTAATTTAGATAATTGGGATGTAAGTAATGTTATTAATATGTCATTTATGTTTAATGATTGTAGAAATTTAAAAAATATTGGAGATTTATCTTCTTGGGAAATTAATGGAACAGAAATGGGTTGTATGTTTCAAGGTTGTAAAAGATTAAAAAATATAGGAGATATATATAATTGGAAACCAAAAGAGGCGAATTGGGAAATATTTCCATTATGTCCAATTAAAACATTACCAAGAAAAAGAGTATGAAATCTATTAATCAATATATTTCAAATGCTGAAAGATTATCATCTATAGATGATTATATAATAGAGAAATTTAAACTTAGTTCTAAAAATTTAGGATCAATATATCATCCTAAAACAAAAGAAGAATTAGAAGAATTAGTAAAAAAACTTATTAAAGAAAGAGGAAATGATGCTGATTTAAATGATATAGATGTATCTAATATAGAAGATATGTCTCAATTATTTTATGGATCAAGTTTTAATGGAGATATATCTCAATGGGATGTGTCAAATGTAAAAAATATGACTAAATTATTTTCTTTATCTAAATTTAATGGAGATATATCTGAATGGGATGTAAGTAATGTTGAAAATATGTATAAAATGTTTACAAGATCTAAATTTTCCAGAGATATATCTAAATGGAATGTAGATAAAGTTAAAAAAAATTTTGCAATGTTTAGATTTTGTCCTTTAGAAAAAAATCCACCTAAATGGTATAAAATATTATGAAAGAATTAAGAACATATATAACCGAGAAATTTAAAATCAATAAGGATAATGCCAGAAAATATTTAGATGAAATTGATGGAAATATTCCTGATGAACTTTTAGATAAACGATTACCAGATGATAAAAAACGTAGATTTATGAAAGATGGTAAGGAATTATTATGGTGGAAATTCTGGAAACATCTTGCAATAAATGGATCAATGACTAAAGAAGATTTATTAACTGCATTTAATTTAAAGGTTACTTCTTATACAACACTTTTCACACAACTTAATAAAGAAAATATTATTAAGTCTAAAAAACGTATTTTAAGTGCACAACCAGTAAGTACATGGAATTTATAAATTATGAAGAATATTAAAGAATTTATTTTAGAGAAATTCAAACTTAATTCAAAGAATATAGGACATAAGTATAATTATAATCCTAAAGATAAAAATGAATTAGAAAAATTAATATTTAAACTTATTAAAGAAAGAGGTAATGATGCAGATTTGAATGACATAGATGTTTCAAATATTGAAGATATGAGTTATATGTTTGGAAATTCTGAATTTAATGGTGATATATCTAATTGGGATGTAAGTAATGTTGAGAATATGAATTATATGTTTATTAATTCTAAATTTAATGGAGATATATCTGAATGGGATGTAAGTAAAGTTAAAGATATGGATTATATTTTTCATAGTTGTCCTTTAGAAAAAAATCCGCCTAAATGGTATAAAAAATGAGACATATAATAGATTTTTTAGAAGATTGTTTTGCAACACCAGCAAATACTTCTGGAATGGGTAATCCTATGGCACCAGAAGGAAATAATCCAGGTAGTGGTGATATTCCTCAATGTATTGATATAAAGACTGGAAAGATATATAAAAGAAGAAAAAAATTAAAAAGATATAAGTTATGAACTATATTAATATAAAATATATTTAAATAATTTATGAGTCCAAAGAATAAATTTTATGAAGTAAGTGTAAGTATTTCAACAGAAGATAATAAAGGAAGAATTAAGAAAAATGTTGTAAAATATTTAGTTGATGGTGCTGATACATCTCAAGCTGAAAAGAATACTTATAAGTTAATGGAAGGTACAATGGATGATTGGGAAATAATTGGTATTAATCGTTCAAAAATTCAAGAAATTTATATAGAAGGTGAAGAAAATTAAACATATAACAGGTCTAGACATTCCCAGATTACATTTGTTTATTTGAAATTATAAACTATATTACTAATAAATAATAAAGGTCTAGAATGAAATAGAGAGGTACAAAGTACCTCTCTTATTATTTATTCTTCTTCTTTATTTTTCTTTTGATCATCTTCAGAAACATTAAGTTCATCAATAAAGTCATTCATTTCTCCTAAAGTCTTTTCTAATTTAGAGATCTTTTGAGCATATTGTTCATCATTAATTCCTTTTGATGATTTACGATATCCTTGAAGAGTTTGTTGAATAATGTCTTGTACCGTTGTAATATCTTTGCCTTTTTCAACTTTTACAGTTACTTTCTTATCATCAATAGTACAACATTCTTGTTCTTCTAATGATTTAATAAGTTCATCTGCATTTTCCATATCTGTAAAATTAAATGTAAAATCTTTTGATTCTTCATTAGATTCATTTAATTTTTCATTTACATATTCACTTAAATTTTTCATTTTATATATAATAATTATTTATTTAAATCTTTAAATTGTACTTCTATTACTTTATGTTCATGACCTAACCATTCTGCCATTTTTTCAGCTAAAGCCTTTAATTCTTCACCTTCACCAAATCCTGTATATGGAATATAATTTGCTTTACGATTACCATCTTTATCAACTACTATATAACATATATCATTTGGTTTACAAAATTCAGCTTCATTAATAATATATTCTTGTAAGTTTTTCATTTATAATATTATTATTTATTTATTCTTTATTTCTTTTACTAAACTTTAGTTTTTTATCTTCATTGATTTTCTTTCCTTTAAAATGTTTCTCTGCATTTTCATCAAGATAATCTTCCAAATAGTTAACTAAGTTTTTCATAAGCATTTAATAAAATATAATTGTTAATTTTTAAAATTGTAATTTAGGAAGTAATTCTCCAAAAGCTTCACCATATATTTTTATTTTGTTTACATTAGAATTTAATTGTCCATTATTTATCCAATCTAATATTTGTAAGAAATTGTTAAGTTTCTTATATTCCAATGAACTATTATTTAATGATATATTATCCAAACAATCACAATTATATATTGTTGATGGATTTGTATCTAAATTATAGTCAATAGATATAAATTCTCTAATAAATAATTGTAAGTTTTCTATTAATATATCATTTGGAATCAATTCTGTATCAGACAAATAAATATTGAACCAATCTTCATAAAATTCTTTATCACCAAACATTTGTTTCAAATATAATAACATTGCTTGAGAATATAAAGATGAACAAGATTCTATAATAATACTATTTCCTTGACCACTTATTCCATTACAACCACAATCAATTCCATTTGTTGTTATTTTATTATAAGAAGAATTCAATAATAGATTCAATGAAATAGAAGCATCATCAATTTGAGAATTAGCAAAATAATTCAATACTTTGTCATATATCTGATTCTTAGGTTTATTGAATATATCAGGATTATTCTCTATAGTTGAATAAGTTTTAATAAGATTACATAAACTTTGATAGAAATTATTCAATTCATCTTCAGAATATGTTGTTTCTATCAATTTATTCTTACGATTGAAATAAACCAAGTTAGTATAGTCTTTTATAGGTTCACTAGACAAATCAACAAAATATTTTGTTATATTACCATGTTCATCAATATAATTAGGTAATTTATTTTGTGTTGGATTTGTTTCTTCAGCTACACTAATATCATTAATATTACCTAAATAATTAAATAATGTTATATTTAAGAAATAATCAACACCTGGTCTAAATCCTTCTACACCATTATAATATATTTCATTATCTTTTGCAGCCTTTGTAATAAATTCTTGAAATTTGGAAGAATCATTTAAAAAATTTTCTGTAATGATAATATATAGTCTTGGAATATCTAACACCTCTTGATCACTTAAACTATCTTCAAGTAAGAAACCAAATCTATCTTCATTAAGAATCATATAAATACCATCTGTTGATTCTTGAAGAAGATAATTTTCAAAGAAATAATCAATACCCCAAACATTATAGTTAATCGCATATTTACATCTTAAGTTTTCAGGTATTTCTTGTTCATCTGAAAATCTTATAATATTTGGTTGAATATGTGTATAAAAAGTATTCACAATTTTAAATTATGCATTTTTTATTTATATTTAATAATAAAAAAAGTTACCTAATTAATTAGGTAACTCGTCATTAAATTTTATATTTAACTCATAACAAGCATAATTAAATTCATCATCATTTCCCATATGCTTTCCTAAATCATCAGAAATTTTGATTGTCAAATACCATGGATGATTTGGATCCATACGACAACGTGACATCTTCATTACAATATTTTCATAATCATACTTATTTCCATCCATATCATAGACATCACAAGTAAGATTTGTTCCAATACCAAATGAACACTTAATACCTTTTTCTTTACAATATTTAAGAATTTTTAAAGCCTTAGGAAAATCAAGTGCATTAGAGAATACAATTGTTTTTGATTTTGGATCAATTCTCTTAGACTTATAGAAATTAATTGTCTTATCAGTAAATTTATATTCATCCCCAGAATCTTGTCTTACACCATCAAAAAGCTTTGCTAACTTCAATGTAAAACTTCTAAAGAATACATCAGAAGTGTAAGTATCTGAAAGTGCAATACCAAGGTCACCATCATATACATCTACCCAATTCTCTAATGCAACAGAATTAGCT
>Ga0247609_10006047_pt1 | contig 11733 bp, 14 predicted proteins | sample 172DNAGHGlowgp2_FD_193487 | JGI IMG/M metagenome (GOLD analysis project Ga0247609, IMG submission 193487) | Sheep rumen microbial communities from Palmerston North, Manawatu-Wanganui, New Zealand - 1728 DNA GHGlow gp2 | ecosystem: Host-associated > Mammals > Digestive system > Stomach > Rumen ... | reverse complement strand
AGAAGATTTAGATGTTGCTGATGAAGATGGAGCAGCAGATGATTTAGCAGAATCTGGTTCATCAGAAATTGTTGAAGCTGAAGGCGAAGACTTTGGTGGAGATGATGATGACGATGTTGATTTAGATTTTGAAGAAGGTGAAGCTGAAGGCGAAGCTAAAGATGATTTAGATTCCGAAGAACCAAAATCTGAAGAAGAAGTCGTTGATGAAATGAAATATACAGCAGAAGATTTGTTGAAATTAATCGATGAATTAGAAGCTGCTGAAGGTGGTGCTGATGAAGCTGTTGAAGAAGGTTGGTCAAAAGTTGCTGACCCTCGTAAAAAATTAACTTCTGAAGAAGAAGGTGTTAATAAAAAAGGCACAATGAACTTTGGTAAGTTAAGAGGTATGACTTTAGATAAAAATGCTGGATTAGGTGTTTCTAATACAGATTCTAAAGGAATTGCTCCATCATCAAAACACAAAACACAAAACAATGACAACAAAGGTGCTAAACAATGGCACAAAGTTGAAAAACCAGCTAACAAACCAGCTGCTGGTAAATCAATGATGGGTAACTAATAAAGGAAAGAAGAATGGTAGATACATTACATAGACCAATTCTTCAAGAATATATGAGCAGTAGTCAGTCAAAAATGTTGGCTGACTCTGCCGAATATACTGATGAGAATGGTAATAAAAAGAAACATTGGTACTTAGATGGTATCTTCATTCAAGGTGAGATTCAAAATTTAAATGGTCGTATCTATCCTAGACATGAAATTCAAAATGCTGTTGAATCACTTCAAGAGCAAATTAGTTTACATGGAGGTGTTTTAGGTGAATTAGACCACCCAGATACATTAGTTATCAATGTTCATAATGTTTCTCATATGATTACTGAAATTCATATGGAAGGTAATGATGGTATTGGTAGAATGAAAATTTTATCAAATACACCATCAGGTAAAATTGTTGAAGGATTATTAATGGATGGAGTTCCTCTTGGTGTTTCTTCAAGAGGTTCTGGTAATGTTGATGAATGGAACAATACAGTAAGTGATTTTGAAATTATTACAGTTGATATTGTTGCTACTCCTTCAGCACAAGATGCTAGACCAACCCCTATTTATGAAAAGTTTTTAGGTGGTCAAGGTCAAAAGCTATTAAATAATGCACAAGATTATATTATTGGTAATTCTAAATCTCATGAAAATGCTTTGAATGAAGATATTGTTTCATGGTTTAAGAATTGGAGTTACAAATAAGATTAGGAGAAATAAAGATGGTTACAAAATTAACAGATAGAGAATTAAACGCTAAACTTATGGAATGTTTAGGTGATAATGCTACTGCTGATGTTAAGAATGCTTTTAACTCTTTGATGAAAGAGAAAGTTGCTCAAATTAGAAATGAAGTTCGTCAAGAAGTTTTTGAAGAACTTTCTAAACAAGCAAAACAAGATAAAGCTAAAATCGTTGAATCTATGAATGATGTTACAAATAAAGTCATCAATGAAGAAATGAAAAAATTAGACTTACATCGCAAAAATGCTATTAAAGAAAAATTAAAATTGAAAGAAGCTAGAGATAATATGGCTAAAGTTATTGCTGATAAAACTGCTTTAATTCAAGAAGATTATAACAATAAATTAGCTAATGCTATGAAATCTTTAGAAGAACAATTTGAAGCTAAAAAAGCTGATTTCGTTGAAAAAGCATCTGCTTTCTTGAATGAATCAGTTAAGAAAGAAGTTGTTGAATTGAGAGAATCTAAGAAACAATTAGGTGAATCATTAAACAAATTTGGTAAATTCGTTTCTGAACAAGTTAAAGCTCAAACAAAAGCTCATAGAGATGAAATGAAATCTTTGGATGCTTTAAGAGTTCGTATTGTTAAAGAAAACGCTGAAAAATTAGCTGATGATAAGAAGAAATTCTTTACTGAAGCTGCTGATAAAATGGAAAAATTCATTAATACTTCTGTTTCAAGAGAATTAAATGAATTCCGTAAAGATATTGCTGAATCTCGTAAAAAATCATTTGGTTCAAAAATCTTTGAAGCATTTGCTAAAGAGTTCGCAGTTAAATTCTTTAACGAAAATAAGGTTGTTAATGGTTTGTTAGAATCAGTTAAAGCTAACCAAAATAAATTGATGCACTCAAATAAAGTTTTGGAAGATAAGCAAGCTGAAATTATTAAAGAAAACAAACAATTAAAAGCTGTTAATAACAGATTGACAAGAGAAAAAATGATTAGCGAATCTGTTGCTCATTTAGCAAAAGATAAGCAAGATATGATTAAAAATCTTGTTAAAGATGTTCCAACTGAACAATTGAACGAATCAATTAAGAAGTATATTCCAATGATTTTGAGCAATTCTTCAGCTAAACAAATAAATAAAAATGAGAGAGTGTTAAAAGAGAGTAGAAAGCCTACCATTTTAACAGGTGAAAATAAACAAAATAAGGTTGCAATGGGTTTTGATGAAATTGATTCTGATGTGGATGCAGAAATTTCCAAAATCATTGAGAACAGTAAATTCAATTACTAAAACTTAGGAGAAAATATAAATGAGTAATACATTATTAGAAAATACTGTTGCTTGGAATAGAATGAGAAAAGGTTTAGTATCTGATATTAAATCTGCTTCAAAACGTTCTATTACTGAAACAGTTTTGGAAAACTCTCGTAGAGAAATCTTGAGAGAACATGCAACTGCTGGTGCTACAACTGCTGCTAACGTTGCTGTTATCAATAAGGTTATGATGCCTTTAATTAAAAGAGTTATGCCTACAGTTATGGCTCACGAATTGGTTGGTGTTCAACCTTTGACTGGTCCTACTGGCACAATCACAACAATGAGAATTCGTTATGCAACAACTTCTCCAATTTCTGGTGATGGTATCATCGCTGGTCAAGAAGCTATGTCTCCATTCTTGGTAGGTGCTTGGTATTCAGGCAACGAAGATATGGAACATCCTGCTGCTGCTGATACAGCTGTTTTGGAAGGTGTTGGTGGTAACGATATTAACATCGAATTCGTAAAAGAAGATGTTAAAGCTGGCTCTCGTAAATTGAAAGCTAGATTCACATTAGAAGCTATGCAAGATGCTGAATCTCAATATGGTGCTAATGTTGAACAAGAATTAACTTCTGCTTTGGCTCAACAAATCGTTTTAGATATTGACCAAGAAATCTTGGCTAGATTACGTTCTATCGCTGGTTTGTCAGTAGCTACTTACGACCAAAACAAAATTTCTGGTGTTGCTACATCAGTTGTTGATGAACATGCTGCTTTGGCTGTTATGATTAACAGATATTCTAACGAAATCGCTCGTAAGATTCGTAAAGCATCAGCTAACTGGGCTGTCGTTTCTCACGAAGTATTGTCAGTATTACAATCTGCTACTGCTTCACAATTCGTTAGAACAACTGAAGGTACATTTGAAGCTCCAACAAATAACAAATTCGTTGGTACATTGAATGGTACATTGAAAGTTTATGTAAACACATATGCTACAGATAACGACATCTTAATCGGTTACAAAGGTTCAGATGAAATCGATGCTGCTGCTTACTACTGCCCATATGTTCCTGTTATGTGCTCTGGTACTATCTTAGACCCTAACACATTTGAACATGTAATGGCTATGTCAACACGTTATGGCTTCTTCGCTTTAACAAATCCTGCTAACTCTTTGGGTAATGCAGCTGATTACTTGGCAAGAATTAAAGTAGCTAACTTACGTTTCATCTAATTTGTTAGAGAGACAGATTCACGAGAGAGTTTTCGTAAGAGAACTCTCTTTTTTATTGCCATTAAAATAAAATCTTTTTCATTTTACTTCTCCAATAATTACCTTATGAACTTAATATATCACATAAAAAGCAAATGTCAAGAGAAAAATTATTTATATTATATAATTGTGGTAATAAAGTTGGGTTTGGAACAATTAAATAAATACTTTTATATGAAAAGTCTTTATATAAAGGTTAATTTATGAGAGTTACAGATGTTATTAAACCATATGATTTATTATGTGAATCATTATCTACAGATTTTACTATTGGATTTGAATTAGAAGCAGTTGCTCGTAAAGATAAATGGTTATTAGATGGTGAATATAATTATTTACCTAGTTATCATAGTGGTGCTACTCCTGAAGGTGTATATAAAAGAATATTTGATTATCTTAATTCTTCATTAGGATTAGGTAATGGTAAAATTGAAAGAGATGGTTCATTACAAGCATCAAATAGTGGAGATTTACCATTTGAATATGGTTCACCAATTATTCATTTTAATCCAACAAATGTTTCTAAAATTTATCATTTTTTAAGTGATTTGAAAAATAATGGTATTTACACAAATAATTTTTGTGGTTTTCATATTCATATGTCTGTTCCGACAATTACAAAAGCAGATATTGCTTGGATTATTTGTTGTATTGCTATTGATTCAAAATTAACTGATTTAGTTACTAAATTGCATACTTCAGAAGAAGGTGATATTAATTTATCCCAACCAATATATGCTCAAACTGAATTTTTAAATGATATTAAGAATTATTTGGAACATGATAATGGGACTATATCTGATAATGATAAAAGAAAAATTTCTAGTATTATCAGAAATGAAAAATATCGTGTGTTAAATATTCATGGTCAAGGAACACTTGAATGGAGAGGTCCTAGAGGATTTTTAAATAATGGTAAAGAATCATCATTAAAAGAATTTATCGTTAGTTTGTACACAGTAATAAAATGTATTGGTCAAATTTTAGATAAACAAACATATAAAGGTGATAAAGTAACTATTAATCGTTCAGAAATATCTAAACTTCAAAACATTAATGAGTTTGATTCTCCAATAGAAAAAAGAGAAAGAGAGAAAGAGGAAAATAAACGTAAATATGATTCTCCTTTACATCCAAGAAATATTAGTAAATTAACTCCAGAAATTGTTAAAAACGAATTGAGAACATATGAAATTAAATCTTTTATAAGTGATGCTATTGATAAAAAACCAGAGTTACTTAATAAAATTAAAAAGAATACTTTGGAAACTATCTTTTTAAGATTAGATGATTGGGATGTAAGAGAATTATTACAAGATATTTATGAGAAAGACCAAGAATTATTTAATAAACTATTTGGTAATTGCTCAGAAATCTTAAGAAATAGGATAATTAATATATTTATTGATTATTTAAATAGTATGGATTGTGCTGTAGGAATACTAAAAATATTAGGTTTTAATAATGAAGATTTTTATAAATGGTCTTTTAAACAAGTTGCCGACAATAATATAAAACAAATATTTTTAATGATAGATAAGTTAAAAAATCATGGAATAAATGTTAGTTTAGATAATAAATTATTTGCAGTAATTGCTGATAATAATATAGAAGCTATGTATACGATAAAAAATATTCCAGTAAACATTCAAAGAAGAATGATAAGAAAGAATCCTTATAACATTCAATATATTAGATATCCAGATAAAGTTATTGTTGATTATTTAAAGAAAACAACACCTGATGCTTTAGATTATATGGTAGGAGATTATTAATGAGTTTATTATTTGAAGATTTTGGAAATTTGAATAGAATTGACCGTTCATTAATTATTAATGATACCGAGTCTTGGAATAAAGGGTTACAGTATGATTATAGAAGAGGAGTTGGACCTAATTCTGAGGTAAAAATAATAGAACTTAGACCACATAATTTTACTTCATTAATTAATTATATAAAGAATAATAATGATATATCATTTATTGTTTTGAGATGTCATAAAAAACAATTATTAGCAATATCTTATGGTAAAAATAGTGGCGGTTATGGAAGAACTTATGATAATTGGTCAATAAAATTTACTAAATTGGCTTGGGATAAAATAGGTTCAAACTTATCTTTTCCTAGAACTAGTAGAGGAACTTCTTCTATTAGTAACGGTATTACAACAGATTCTGAAGCAAATGCTAAATCTATTTTATCAAAGACTGTAACATATTTTTACAATAATATTGCTAAAGAAGGTACAATTAAACAATGGGATATTATAGCTGTTTATAAAGATGATTCAATATCAAATACTAGAGAAGAAAGAATGAAATCTAAAGAAGGTATTGTTCCCTTACCGCATGATGAAAATTATAAATCCTTTATAAATAGATTAAAAGAATCATTTAAAGAAAGATGTCGTGAATATATTCTTAATAATCGTCATAACTATTCATCAAAAGAAGAATTGATTAATGATATTATGAATAAAGGTCTTATTGATGAAATTAAATATAAAGGTATTAACTATAAATATAATGATGCCAACACAATATTAGGTGATAATGATTCTAATAATTATTGGGAATACAAAGCAGTAAAAGCCGATTCTAATCCTGATTATATATATGTTGAGTTTGGATATAATGGTATAATACCTTTTATTAAAAGTATTAAAGCTCATGATATATCAAGCCCTTCATATGGAAGATGGAGAGCTTCTATTAATGATGATGAATTTTCAGGAGAAAGAAGAGAAGGGGAAAGAGAATTGTAGAATATTAATTCTCCAATTCTTCATTCCAATATGCTTCACTTAACCAATCATTTATACCATGGTTTCCAACATTAGATTTTCTTAAAGCAGAATTTGCTTCTAATTCTCTCATAGAAGGTATATGAGGTTCTCTCAAAGGAACCATATGAGCTTCTGATGATGTTTTACAACCTTTACGGCAATTACATTCACGACAACAAGTTACAATATTTTCCCAAGTTGTTTGACCACCATTTTTTCTTGGAACAACATGGTCAAATGTTAAATCGTCAGCAGCAAATTGTCTTCCACAATATTGGCAAGTATAATTATCTCGTAAATAAACATTCTTTCGAGAAAATTTAGGTTTATGTGAGACATTATTAATATAACGATTCAATACAACAACTTTAGGAAGTTTTAATTCATTACCTTTAATAATGATTGAATCATCATATTCTTTAACAACTGATAATCTTCCTTTTAATAATGATTTAAGAACTTTCTTCATACTGTTTAATGACAATGGATATTTTGATAATGGTTGATAATCACCATTAAGAATCAATACTGGTCTACCCATTAAGTTTTTTCTTTTCATAATAACTCACCGTTGATTAAATTAACATTAATCTTATAATAACTTATTTAGTAATGTTTGTCAAGAACTATTTTTAGATACCATTAGGAACATCAAAATCTGGACATATTTTTGATATTTTTTCCCAACCTCTATTTGTTCCATGTTCTTTTTTAACACGAGCTTTTACAAGGTCTTTAACATTTTGTTGTTGTTTAATTGTTTCGCCTTGCATATTGGTGATAGTCTTATCATTATTAATATGAGCTCTTAAAATAGCAGGTACGCCAGTCCATTTTTCACGAACATCCCAAGACATTAATTGCCAACGTCCTTCTCCAGTTGATTCATTTACAAAACGTTTAAAAAGTTTTGGAGGATTATAATCTACTCTTAAGAAATAATCTCCTTGTTGAGGATTATCAGGAAAATATTCACCAAATTGAACTTCATTCGCATTTAATTCATTAGGAATACCATCAATATCTATTGGAATGAATCTATCATCAATATATACTTGGTCATTTTCATCAAGATAAATATGATGCTCATCATGTAATCTATAAGAAGGTCCTAATAATTCTGCTTCTTCTAATACAGAGTCATTTTGATTCAATTCATTTTCTTGAGTTGTATTATTAGGGTCTAAACCACCTCCACCATTTGGTGAATTAACATCTTCATAAAAATCATTTTCATCACCATAATTAAATAAGTCTTGAAATTCAGGTGTATTAGTAATAGGTTTGACTTTAACTTTCCAAAGATGGTATTTATAATTGGCTGCCCATCCATCTTCATCTCTTTCTGATGATGTTACTTGATAAAATTTATTTTGACCAGTTTCTATTCCAAGTACATCTAAATCTCTTAACCATGTCCATTCAATAACATCTCCAATCATTATTTTACGACCAAGTTGAGCAACCATTGAATTATAATGGAATGAAATTTCCTTTTCATCACCATCTAATAAAGATAAGCCTGAAAAAGAGAAAGAGAATTGTGGTGTTTTCATTTGTGTAACACCCCAAAGGTCAAATGTTTCTCTTGAATATTTTCTTTGAGGATTCTCATTAAATACTGGGTCTCCAATTGTGAACCCTTTTTCACCAATTTTATGTTCTTTACCATCAGTACCAATAACAGATACCATAGGATATATATGAAATAATCCACCACCTTGTTCTAAATAACTTTTTACAACACGGTCGATATAATTATAATTAGCACTTCTTTGTTTTTGGTATAAATGGTAATTATTAGCACCCATTATGAATCCTTTAATACATACAAATATTTATTGACATTTTGACAAGAATGTGATATGATAATCCTATCAAATAAATAGTTAGACCAAAGAGGTGTATAATGAGTAAAGTTTACGTTTTGTATAAGACTGAGAATGGTTATACTTCTATATTAGGAGTTTATACTTCTAAAGAAAAGGCTAAAAATCGTCTTGAAAGAGTTTATACCAATATGATTAACAATACTTATTATGGTCAAGGTTGGTATAATGAATTTTGTGATGAAGTATCTATTATTACTGATGATTATGATAGCATATTGTTTAATGTTAGAGAAGTAGAAATGGATACTGATGATACATTATTATAAAGGATTAATATGACAGATGCTGAGAAACTAATTATTAGGCTTAAAAAGCAGAAGCGTGATAACTTTTATTTTTTAAGAAGAAGAGTTGCCAAAGGAAATGGTAAAAAGACACTTGGATGGATTTGTAAAAGAGATGATACTCCAAATTATTTAGAGAATCTTGATTTTTACAAGCTCAAAAATGAGCGTAATTTGCTTAAAGGAGAATAATTTATGAAAGCTGTAAAAACAATAGATGAATATAATTCATTACCAGTCGGAAATGGATTTGTAATTGAATTTGGTACTCCTGAAACTTGTATTCCATGTAAATTTGCCAACGAAAATTTAAAAAAGTTTGAAGAAAACAAAAAATTTAACTTGACATATTACGAATGTTCTGATATAAATGTAATATCAAATTTAGGATACAGTTCAGTACCAGTTATTGTATTAATGACTCCTCATAAAAAGGTTGAATTAGCTGATAGTTCTGTATCAATGGATGAAGAAGAATTAGAAAGTTGGATTAACCAAAATATTGGAGAATAATAATGGCTTTAATTACCGAGATAGAAGGTATTCAAGATAATCACATTTATGAATGTATTGCTGATTATAATGACCCAGAATTAAAGAACGTTTCTTATAAGAAAGGTGATTTGATTTACGGTGATGATATTGATAATATCAATGATTGTAATAAGCAATTTTTCAAACTTGTTGGTGGAATGGATGTTACTCACAAAATTGAAAATAAGAAACTTGTAAAGATTGACAGGAGACCAGTTGAAGTTGGTGATGTATTCTTTGTAAAGTTTGCTCGAATTCGTTATAAGAATGTTGTTGTATTAGATGTTCTTGAGGATTGTCAAATGGCATCTGTTTATCCAACAGAAATTGGGTATCTTCCTCTTGGTCCATTAGTAAGAGAGGAACATAAAGGATGGATTGGTGTTAATTATAATCTTATCTTTAATGTTCCTGAAAAATTAACTAAATCAAACGAAGAATCATTAGGAGAATAAATGAGCAATATTTTTGATAATAGAACCTTTAATGCTGATGAACAAAATGGTATTAAAACGGTGGTAGATGATTGTGTTGAAGTATTGAATCAAATCAGTGATTTACAATCACATATGAAAGAATCCGTAAAAGGATTATGTGATAGATTAAATGAAGGAATCACTGATAATGATTTAAAAGTAAAGCCAGCTTTATTAACTAAGATGGCTAAAGCAAAGATTAAAATGAAAGAAGATTTAGAAAAATCTAAATCGGAGATTTCAGAAGTTGAAGAAGGTTTACACGTTATTTATAAGATGTAACGATAAATAAAATCATTAAAAAACGGCGGGCGAGGAGTCCTTTTTCATTAGACTCCTCTTGTATTAATTTTGTTAGGAAAGATAATGGGTGTTATGCTTACACAAGCAGGATATGATAGATTAACAAATGAACTGAGACATTTAGTTTCAGTTGATAGACCAAAAGCGTGCCAATTTGTTGAAGATACAAGACCTATTGGTATTGTTGAAGATAATCCAGAATATATGCAAGCTATTGCTGAGCAAAATAAAATCGAAAAGAAAATCAATGATTTAACAGAATTGTTAAGTCAAAGTACAATTTTCTCTAAATGTATGTGTCGTAAAAACATTGTATCGTTTGGAGCGACAGTTGAAATAATTGATTTAGAAAGTGATGAAATAAAGCATTATACGATAGTTAGTTCTTATGAAAGTGATATTCCTAATGGGTTAATAAGCATTCAAAGCCCATTCATTAAGAATATTTTAGGTATGACCATTGGTGATGAATTTGATTTTAACGACCGAGATTATGTTATCAATGATATAAATTATCAGATTTTAGAAGATTAATGAGAGTATTCTTATAACTATCGTAATAATCATACATCATTTGAATTTTAGTAGAGATGTTTTTAGAGTTCTTTTGAATGTTATAATTAGAGAAGAACTCAATTTTTTCTTTATGTCTGAACAATTCGGATTCAACGTTAAGTATATTTGATATTAAAGAAGGTTGTTTTGAATGATTAGCAATATATTTTGCTGTTTCTTGATAATGTATTTTATTAGCAATCTTCTTACCATCTGGTTTATAAACTGAATAGTAGCCATTTTTACCAAGAACTATTTTATGTTTCTTATAAATGAAACGTAATTGAGGTAAAGGTTTATCTAATACAACTTTAGATAGCAAATATTCAACAGCACTTGCTATTCTATCATCTGTAAGAATTTGTTCTTTAATTTTCTTTAAGTCTGTCATACAAGTATTTACATAAAGAAATGGTGGATTTTTCAATCCACCAAATTTTTATATTTCAATCCAAGAGCCTTTTATTGTGGCATCATTTATGTCTTCTCTTCCAGAAGGTTTTCCAATATCTTTACAAGTGTAAATGTTATCAGCTCCTTTAATACCTGCTTTATAACCAGTTATTTCAATTTTGTATTCTGGATGATACATATTTTGAAATTTTTGTCCAACTTTGTATTTGAAATCATCTGGATTAGGTTCTATTGAAGATTCTTCTTCATAAGGATTTCCACCTAAATCTTTAACTGCTTGTTCAGCATCTCTTAATGCTTTTTCAGCTGATGATAAACGACCATTAGATGAAGCAAAATCATCACCATTGGATACAACTAAATAATTATCTCTAGCTGCTTGTAATGCTTTCTTAGCATCTTCTAATGACTTTTTTTTTGAGCCTTCAGGGTCTTCTTCAAAGAGTTTTTCTTTACCTGATTTTTCGTCAATTTCACCGTCTTCATCATGATTTGGAGTTTCTTCAACTTCATCTTCAGCTTCATTCAATTGAACACCAGCTATTCTTAATGTTTCAGCAATTTCAGCATCAAATGATTCTTCAAAAGGTTTTGTAGCACCATCAGCATATGGGTCTTCTCCATTCATTAATGCTTCCCATTGCTTTTTAGTCCATTCATCACCATTAGTATCAATAATCATGCCATCCTTGGTTACTTTAGCAATT
>Ga0247609_10006045_pt1 | contig 11734 bp, 15 predicted proteins | sample 172DNAGHGlowgp2_FD_193487 | JGI IMG/M metagenome (GOLD analysis project Ga0247609, IMG submission 193487) | Sheep rumen microbial communities from Palmerston North, Manawatu-Wanganui, New Zealand - 1728 DNA GHGlow gp2 | ecosystem: Host-associated > Mammals > Digestive system > Stomach > Rumen ... | reverse complement strand
AACTAAGAATGTTGTAATTATGGGTGATTCTGGTGCTGGTAAGAGTGAGTCTTTAGAGGCTTTATCTGAAATGGCTGGAGATGACATTTCTTCACAATTAACTATCTTCGACGATATGGGTACATTCAAGGTTGAGGATGGTAAGGTTGTAGCTTACGGTACTGAAATTGGTGCATTCGTTAGAACAGATGACATGACTGCTGGTTATGCATATCGTGAAATGGATAGAGCAATCTTCATGAACCCTGATAAGCAAAATTCTCGTTTAGTTATTCCAGTAGCTACATATCCTCAAATCATGAAGGGCTATAGTGTTGATATGTATTTATATGCTAACAACTATGATCCTGAATGTGCAGATGCTGTAGAATTCTACAAGAACGCTGAAGAGGCTAAGCCTATCTTCATCCGTGGTGCAAGAAGAGCTAAGGGTACTACTCAAGAAACTGGTATGACTGAATCTTTCTTCGCTAATCCATTTGGACCTGTTCAAAGAGAAGCTCAAACTAGAAAGATTATCGACAATGTATTTGAGGCATTAATTGCTAATGGTACAAAGGTTGGTGTGCTACATACAAGACTTGCTGTTCCTGGAATGGAGCATGATGGTCCTATGCAAGCAGCTAAGAGATTATTCGAATTATTAGAAGAAAAGTAGGATATAAGCAATGGCTATTAAGGTTGGAATTATAATGGGCTCTAATTCAGATTACGAGGTCATGAAGGATGCTTGTGATGTTTTAGACCAATTCGGAATTGAATACGAAAAGAGAGTTGTTTCAGCTCATAGAACACCTGATTTAATGTATGAATATGCTCATACAGCTAAGGAAAGAGGAATCAAGGTTATTATTGCTGGTGCTGGAGGTGCTGCTCACCTTCCTGGTATGGTAGCCGCAATGACAAGCCTACCTGTTATTGGTGTTCCTGTTAAAAGCCGTGCTTTAAATGGTTTAGATTCTTTATTATCTATTGTTCAAATGCCTGGTGGAGTTCCTGTATTAACAGTAGCTATCAATGGTGCTAAGAACGCTGCTTTATCTGCAATTGCTATTCTAGCAACTAACGATGAAGCTTTATCAAAGAAGTATGAAGAATTTAGACAAAATCAAACTGATGCAGTTTTAAAAATTGAATTATAATTTGTAAGCTCACCTTTTGGTGGGCTTTTTAACTTGGGTTAAAACCGTGATTGAACATAATTATGATAATACATGTACAAAAATTGAACATTATATATTGTAAAAATGTACAAAAATTGAACATTATTGTTTGAAAAAATGTGCAAAATACTGTATAATGATACTGGTGATAGCGTATGAATAGATTAAAAGAAATAAGAATTAAAGCAAATCTAACCCAAGAAGATGCCGCTAAGTTATTGAAAATATCTAGAGGTACATATATTAAATATGAACAAATTGATGATTTAAGCGACTCTAAATTGGATTATTATATTTTTAAATTAAAAGAATATACTTTGGTTGACGAAACACATGGCATTTTATCTATTGATGAAATAAAAAAGATTGTATGTGAAACAATGTCTAAGTATAGTATTAATTCATGTTACTTATTTGGATCATATGCTAAAGGAAAGGCTAATCCAAGTAGTGATGTTGATTTGATGATTGATTCTGAAATTACAGGATTAGATTTCTATGGACTGGTAGAAGAATTGAGAAATGGGTTACGTAAAAAAGTTGACCTTTTAACTTTAAAGTCATTATCGAACAACGCTACTATGTTGTCAGAAATTTTAAAGGATGGTATTAAGATATATGGATAATATTAAAGATAATTACTATTATTTGAAGAAGATTATTAATGATATAACTTTTATTATCGAAAGTACCAAAAACTATTCTTTAGAAGAATTTGATGAAGATGAATTGGTAAATAGCGCTGTTAATTTTAAATTTATTCAAATATCAGAAAATGCAAATAAACTTACAACTGATTTTATCTTATCTAATGGAGATATTCCTTGGCATAAAATTAAAGGTCTAAGAAATAAAATAGTACATGATTATGACAACGTATTTTTTGATGTGATTTATAATACAATAAAAGAAAATCTACCAGATTTATTAGAACAATTAAAATCTATAATTAAATAAAGAAATGTATAAAATTTAATACCAAAAGCATAGTTTTGTTTATGTATTTTAACATAAAAAAATTATGCTTTTATTTTAAATAAAAATGGTATATAATTAGCACGTAAATATTAGAAAGTATTTATTTTTAGGGTAAAACTTTACTAATGACTAAAATTTTATAGATAAATCTAATTATAAAAAGCTAAATGATATTAGTAATAAATTATATTAGTGAGGTATTAATTATGAAAATTGGATTTATTGGTGCGGGACATGTTGGATTCTCTTTATCTAAATGGATAAATATGAAGCATAATTGTGTTTTAGGTATTTATTCAAGAAATATAGATGATTCAATAGAATGTGCTAAATTTAGTATTAGTGAGTATTACAAAAGCCTAAAAGATATGGTTTTAAATTGTGATACTCTTTTTTTAACGGTTAATGATGATTCTATTAAGAATGTAGTAGATGAATTAATATCATTAAATGTTAAAAACAAAATACTAATTCATACATCTGGATCCCTATCATCAAGCGTATTTAAGGAATTAAATAATGATAATGATTGTTACTCTATTCATCCTATCTATGCTTTTAATAATAAATATGAAAGCTATAAGGGATTAGATGATATCTATTTTACATTAGAGGGAAGTAGTAATCATTTAGATGAGATAAAGAATATATTTAATAATAAGATTGTAGTCATTGATAAGGATAAAAAGAAAAAATATCATCTTGCTTGTTCAATGATATCTAATATGGTTTGCGGTATTGTAGATATCGCAGAGGATATGTATAAGGATATTGGTATAAATGATAGTAATATTTATATGCCTTTATTTATGAATAATATCAATAATATTTTAAATGATGGTCCTCTTAATTCTTTAACAGGTCCAATAATTAGAAATGATATTGAAACAGTTAAGGGGCATATTGATAATTTAGAAAATAATGAGCTTTTAGTGTATAAATATTTAGGTCTTCATTTAATTGAAATGAGCGAAAAAAGAAATAATAATGATTATTCAAAAATGAAAAAACTATTGGAGGAAATTTAGATGGTAACAGTAAATACATTTAAGGAAAATAAGGGAAAGAAAAAAATGACTATGCTTACTGCATATGATTATATTACAGCTAAGAACATTGATGATGCTGGTATTGATTCAATCCTAGTTGGTGATTCATTAGGTATGGTTATGTTAGGATATCCTAATACATTAGCTGTAACAGTAGATGATATGATTCATCATGGTAAGGCTGTAGTAAGAGGTGCTAAGAACGCTATGGTTGTTGTTGATATGCCATTTATGTCATATCAAACATCAAAGGAAGATGCTATTAGAAATGCTGGTAGAATCGTTAAGGAAACAGGCTGTCATGCTGTTAAGCTTGAGGGTGCTTATATTGAAGAAATAAAGGCAATTGTTAATGCTGGTATTCCTGTTGTTGGTCATTTAGGGTTAACTCCACAATCAGTTAATAATATGGGTGGATATAAGGTTCAGGGTAAGAGCGCTGCCGCTGCTAGAAAGCTAATTGAGGATTGTATTAAATTAGAGGAAGCTGGATGCTTCGCTATTACACTTGAATGTGTACCAAGAAGAATAGCTGCATTTATTACTAGAAAGCTACATATATCAACAATTGGTATTGGTGCTTCTAACGAATGTGATTGTCAGGTATTAGTATGGCAGGATATGACAGGCTATGCTGATGGTCCTAAGGCTAAATTTGTTAAGCAATTCGCTAATTTATATGAGGAAGAGCAAAAAGCATTTACAACTTATAAAAAGGAAGTTGAAAGTATGGAGTACCCAAGTACTGAGCATACTTATATTATGTCTGATGAGGATTATAGAGAAGCAATTAAGGATTTTGAATAAGAGGGATGGAGAAGATTATGAGATTAGTTAAAACAGTTAAAGAAGTAAGAGATATCGTAAATGAATGGAAGAAGGAAGGCTTAAGTGTTGGCTTTGTTCCTACAATGGGATATTTACATGAAGGTCATAAGAGCTTAATTGAAAGAAGTGTTAAGGAAAATGATAAGACAGTAGTTTCTGTTTTCGTTAACCCAATTCAATTTGGTCCAAATGAGGATTTAGCATCTTATCCAAGAGATATCGAGCATGATAAGGCATTAGTTGAATCTGCAGGTGCTGATTTAATATTTAACCCAGAGCCATCAGAAATGTATGGTAGTCATTTCACTACATTAGTTAATACAACTGAGGTATCTGAGAATTTATGTGGTGCTAAGCGTCCAGTTCATTTTGGTGGCGTATGTACAGTATTAACTAAGCTATTTAATATTGTTAATCCTAATAGAGCATATTTTGGTCAAAAGGATGCTCAACAATTAGCTGTAGTAAAGAGATTTGTTAAGGACTTAAATTTCGATATTGAAATTATTGGCTGCCCTATTATTAGAGAAGCTGATGGCTTAGCTAAATCTTCTAGAAATACATATTTAAATAAGGAAGAAAGACAAGCAGCTTTAATTCTATCTAAGTCATTAAATAAGGGTTTAGAGGCTATTAAGAATGGCGAAAGAAATGCTAAGGTAGTAATCGATATTATTACTAAGTCATTAGAAACTGAAAAGCTTGCTAGAATTGATTATGTATCAATTGTAGATAATGATAATATCCAATATATTGATGAGATTAAGGGTGAAATTTTATGTGCAATTGCTGTATATATTGGTAAGACTAGATTAATCGATAATTTTATTTATAAGTGTGAGGACTAATAAGATGCCAAGAGTAACAATGCTAAAGTCAAAAATTCATAGAGCTACTGTAACAGAGGCTGACATTGATTATGTTGGTTCTATTACAATAGATGAGAATTTATTGGATGAATCTGGTATGTTCGAATATGAAAAGGTTCAAATCGTAGATGTTAATAATGGTGCTAGATTTGAAACATATACAATTAAGGGTGAAAGAGGCTCTGGTATTATTTGCTTAAATGGTGCCGCAGCTTTATGCTCTAATGTTGGAGATAAGATAATTATTATGTCTTATCAGGAAGTAGAAATACATGAGGCTAAGCAAACAAAGCCTACAGTATTATTTGTTGATGATAATAATAAGATTATTAGAAAATCATTCTATGAAAAATATGGTAAATTAGCCGATCAATAGGAGGTGCCCTATGCTAAAAGGAAAGGTAATAGTAATTGGTGTTACTGGATCAATTGCGGCATATAAGATTGCAAATCTATGCTCAATGCTAAAGAAGCTAAATGCTGAGATTCATGTAATAATGACTAAGAATGCTACTAACTTTATTAACCCAATTACATTTGAAACATTAACTGGTAATAAATGCCTAGTTGATACTTTCGATAGAAATTTTGAATTTAATGTTGAGCATGTATCACTTGCAAAAAGAGCAGATTTATTTATGGTAGCTCCAGCATCTGCTAATGTTATTGGTAAGATAAGAGCTGGTATTTGCGATGATATGCTAACAACTACATTATTTGCATTTAATAGAGGTCCTAAAATTATAGCACCTGCAATGAATACAAATATGTATGATAATCCAATCTTACAGGATAATTTAAAGGCATTAAAGGATTATGGATATGAAATAGTAGAACCAGCTGTTGGCTATTTAGCATGTGGTGATACAGGAAGAGGTAAGCTAGTAAGTGAAGAGGTCTTATTAGATAAGATCTTATATCATTTAGCTTATCCTAAGGATTTATCTGGTAAGAATATCTTAATTACTGCAGGCCCAACAAGAGAGGCTATTGATCCTGTTAGATATATTACTAATCATTCAACTGGTAAGATGGGATATGCAATTGCTAATAATGCATACTTAAGAGGTGCTAATGTAACATTAGTATCTGGTCCATCAAATGTTAAAGCATATGATGGTATTAATGTTATTAATACTATTTCAGCTTTAGATATGTTTAATGCTGTAAAGGATAATTATCAAAATAATGATTATATTATTATGAGTGCGGCAGTAGCTGATTATACACCAGCTAATGTAGCTAATAATAAGATTAAAAAGAGTGATGATAATTTATCAATAGAATTAAATAGAACTAATGATATATTAAAATTCGTTGGTGAAAATAAGAATGATAATCAAAAGCTTATTGGATTCTCAATGGAAACAGAGAATTTAATTGAAAATAGTAGGAAAAAGCTAGCAAAGAAGAATGCTGATATGATTTGTGCTAATTCAATTAGTGATAATAAAACTGGCTTTGGTGTAGATACTAATAAGATTACATTAATAAAGAAGGATGAAATTAAGGAATTACCTTTTGGTACTAAAAATGATTTATCTAATTTAATATTAGATGAGATAAAGGAGCTTTAATATTATGATATTAGCTGTAGATATTGGAAATACTAATATTGTTGTTGGTTTATTAGATAAAACAAATATTATTAATTCTGCTAGACTAGCAACTGATAAGAAAAAGACTGATATGGATTTTTTAATTCAATTAAAATTAATGCTATCAGTATTTAAGGTAAAGGATACTGAAATAGAAGGATCTATTTTATCATCAGTAGTACCTGAATTAACAAATCAAATATTTAATGCTTTAAAGGCTTTATTAAATCAAAAGCCTTATGTAATAGGTCCTGGCATTAAAACAGGCTTAAATATCAAAATTGATAATCCTCAAACATTAGGATCAGATAGAGTTTGTGATGCTGTATGTGTAATTGAGGAATATAAGGTTCCTGCAATTATTATCGATATGGGTACAGCAACTACAATCTCTGTTATTGATAAGAATAAGAATCATATCGGTGGTATGATTATTCCAGGATTAAAAACATCATTAGATTCCTTATCATCTAATGCATCTCAATTACCTTATATTTCATTAGATGATCCTAAGGTATTAATTGGTAAGAATACAATTGATTGTATGAAAAGTGGTATCATCTATGGTAATGTTGCTTTAATTGATGGATTAATTGATAGAATAAAGGAAGAATTAGGTGAGGACTATGTTGTTATCGCAACAGGTGGTTTATCTAAGCTAGTTATTAAGCATTCTAAGCATAATATTATTTATGATGAGAATTTATTATTAAAGGGATTATATTATATTTATAAGAAAAATAATTAATTTAAAAGCTGTCAAGAAAAAATACTTGACAGCCTATTTTATTATGATATAATATTTCTCGTATTAATATTATAGACAAAGGAGAGTATTACTATGGTTAAAATTAGATTACAAAGATTTGGTGCTCACAAGGCTCCTAAATATCGTATTGTTGCTGCAGATTCAAGAAGCCCAAGAGATGGTAAGTTCTTAGAGATTTTAGGTACTTATAATCCTAAGACAAACCCAGCTGAGGTTACTTTAAATGCTGATGCAATCAAGGCATGGATTGCTAAGGGTGCTCAACCAACAGTTACTGTTAAGAACATTTTAGTAGCAAATAACGTTATCTCTAAGTAAGAGGTGTTGCTATGATAAAGTTTGAAGAGTTAATTGAAAGCTTAATTCTTCCTTTAGTTGCATATCCAGAGGATGTTGAGATTATTAAGGTTAAGGAAGAAGGAGAAAATCTTGAATATAAGGTTTTAGTAAATTCTTCTGATTTAGGCCGCGTAATCGGTAAGGGTGGCAGTCTAGCTAAAGCAATTAGAACTGTGCTTTATGCTGGTGCCTCTAAGGAAGGAAAAAGAATACATCTAGATATCGATGGCAAATAGTTCTAAAAGAGGCATAAGCCTCTTTTTTGTTTTTAGGAATTGTTATATAATTTAACTATAATAGATAAAGGAGATTTTGCCGTTTTATGAATTATTATAAATGTGGTCATATAATGACAACTCATGGGCTTAAAGGTGCTGTAAAGGTCAAAAATTTAAGTGATTTTGATAGATTTTATAAAAATAGTAGATTATATATTTTCTATAAGGATGAATATATAGAGGTTAATGTAAAATCAGTATCTAATCAGGATGATCATTTATTAGTTACATTTAAGGATTTAGAGGATATTAATTTAGTAGAAAAATATAGAAATACAGATATTTATGTATCTGAATTAGATAGAGTAAATGAATTAGATGATAATGAATATTATTATTCTGATTTAGTAGGTAAGAAGATAATAAATCAAAACGGTGATTTAAGAGGAGTAGTAAAGGAAATTAGAGAATATCCTGTATGTCATTATTTAGTGACAAATTATAATGACAAGGATATATTAATTCCTTTCCAAGAAAAATTTATAAAAGAGGTTAATGATGATTCAATCATCATTGACGAAATTGAAGGGTTGTTTTAATCTTGAAAATAAAAATATTAACATTATTTCCTAATATGTTTAGTGGATTCTTATCTGAATCAATTATTAAAAGATCTATAGATAAGGGTGTTGTTGAAATTGAATTAATTGATTATAGAGCTTACAGCAATGATAAGCATAATCACGTAGATGATACACCATGTGGTGGTGGAGCTGGTATGGTTATTAAATGTGATGTCATTGATAGAGCCTTAAAGGCTAATAGAAGCGATAATTCATATGTATGCTTAATGACACCACAGGGAAGACCATATAAGCAAGAAATGGCCTTAGAATTCGCTAAAAAGGAAGAAATTATATTAATTTGTGGTCATTATGAGGGCTTTGATGAAAGAGTAAGAGATTATGTAGATGATGAAATCTCTATTGGTGATTTTGTATTAACTGGTGGTGAGGTACCAGCTATGGCAATATCTGATTCTATTATTAGATTATTAGATGATGCTATTACAAAGGAATCACATGAGGATGATTCATTTTCTTATGGTTTATTAGAATATCCTCAATATACAAGACCTATTGAATATAATGGTAAATCTGTTCCAGAGGTTTTATTAAATGGTAATCATAAGCTTATTAGAGAATATCATTTAAAGGAAGCCTTAAGAAAAACATTATTAAGAAGACCAGATTTATTAGAAAATAGAGAATTTACTAAAGAAGAAATTAAATTATTAAATGAAATAAAAAAGGAGGAAGGATTAGAATGAAAGAAGCGGGAATTTTACTTCATATTTCATCACTTCCTGGAAAATATGGAGTAGGTACATTAGGTAAATGTGCTTATGATTTTGTTGATTTTTTAAAGAAGTCAGGACAAAAGATTTGGCAGATTTTACCAATAGGCCCAACATCATATGGTGATTCACCATATTCTTCAACAAGTGCCTTTGCCTATAATCCATATTTTATTGATTTAGATATGCTAGTTGAAGATGGATTATTAGAAATGATTGATTTACCTGTTTCATTTCCAACAAATAGAGTAAATTATGATTATTTATTTAACAATAAATATCCATTATTACATAAAGCATTTTTAAATTCAGATATTTATGAGGATGAATTTGAAAAATTCATTAAGGATAATGATGATTGGCTAAATGATTATGCTATGTTTGTTGCCATAAAGGAATGGCAAGGTAATTTACCTTGGTATGAATGGTATGACAATGAAAGAAAAAGAAATAAAGATTCTTTAAAATGGCTATGTGAGGAATTTAAAAAGGATAGAATTAGAGAAATTAAATTTTATCAATTCCTATTCTATAAGCAATTTATGAAATTAAAAAAATATGCTAATAAAAACGGCATATTAATAATGGGTGATATGCCAATTTATTGTGCATATGATTCAGCCGATGTTTGGGCAAATCCTAAGGATTTTCAATTAGATGAGGATTTAAAGCCTAAGGGTGTTGCTGGATGTCCACCTGACTTTTTCTCAGCTGATGGTCAGCTATGGGGTAATCCATTATATGACTGGGCTAAGATGAAGAAGGATGGATATAAATTCTGGGTTAGAAGAGTTAAGCATTCCTTTAAGCTTTATGATATTTTAAGAATAGATCATTTTAGAGGCTTTGCTGGATATTATAGTATCCCATATGGAGATTCAACTGCTAGAAATGGACATTGGGAGGTAGGACCTGGATATGATTTATTTAAGGCAATAAATAAGGCTATTCCTAATGCTAGAATAGTTGCGGAAAATTTAGGATTCTTAACAGATGATGTAACTAAGCTATTAAAGAAGTGTGGATATCCTGGAATGAATATTTTCCAATTTGAACTTGGAGATGGAAAGAAGGCTCCAATTAAGAAGGGCTTTAAGGAAAATAATGTATTCTATACAGGTACTCATGATAATCAAACATTAATGAGCTTTTATCATCAACAGCCAAAGCTTTATAAAAAACTAATTGATGATGTATGTAATATTAAATTCTTAGATAAGCCTAATTTAAAAATTATTGAATATGCAATGAAGACTGATTGTGATATGGTAATTATTCCTATTCAGGATTATTTAGGATTATCAGATGATATTGGTAGAATGAATTTGCCATCTACAGTATCTAATTCTAATTGGAGCTATATTTCAAGAGATTTTGATTATAGCAATGATTTAGCAAAATATATAAATGAAATAACTAAGGCTAGTGGCAGATAGAAGGTGAACTTGTGGTAAGCTATTTTTTATCAACTGATGATTATTCAGTTGGAGTAAAGAAAATTGAAGAAATAAAAAAGGGAATAAAGGGAAGCTTTGATGAGGTTTATTATGACCTTGATGAAGATTCTGTTTATGATGTTGTTAATGAGCTTACTACAATTTCTTTATTTGATGAGCCTAAGGTTATTGTTGTTAAAAGCGCAGAGCTTTTTAAGGACGCATCTGAAAATGCTATTAAGGAGCTATTAACATCAATGGCCGATTATAATTCAACTAATGTACTAATTGGTATCTCAACAGAAGGATATGACTTTAATGATTCTAAGGGTGGTCCTATTTATAATTCATTAAAGAAATATGCGTCATTTATAGATATTAAGGTTAGAAATGTTCCTCTTGATGAATATGCTAAAAATAAATTTACAGAGGATGGCTATGAAATTAATGATGATGTATTATCATTATTAATTAGCTATTGTGATAATTTAACATTTGTTGATTCCTCAATTGAAATATTAAAATGCTATAAATATGAGGATAAGAAAATAACAAAGGAAGACGTATTAAAGATGGTCCCTAAGCCTTTAGAGGATAAGGGCTATGAATTAACCAATGCAGTATTAAGAGGAGATAAGAAGAGAATATTTGAAATCTATGAAGATTTTAAAACTATAAACGCAGCCTCTAATTTAATTCCAATGCTATTAAATAAATTTCAGCAATTATATAATGTTTATAATTTATCTAAGGCAAATGTAAGTCAGGATGAGATAGCAAATCTATTCCAGGTTAAACCTAATGTGGCATATTATATGATTAAGGATGCTAAAACTAAATCAATAGCTGATATCAAGAATAATATTGATTTATTAACTAAATTAGATTTAGATATTAAATCAGGCAAAATGGATTATGAGCTTGGTATACAATTGTACTTTTTAAGATAAGATTTAATCTTATCTTTTCTTTTTAAAACACTTTCTTTAAAAATGTTTTATTTATTTTAATAAATAATGTTATTATATAAGTAGATTTCTAAAATTGGAGATATTTTTATGTGGTTTTTAGATTATATCTTAGATAACTATGTGTTGTTATTTGAGATCATTGGATTATTTATAATTCTA
>Ga0247609_10006043_pt1 | contig 11737 bp, 20 predicted proteins | sample 172DNAGHGlowgp2_FD_193487 | JGI IMG/M metagenome (GOLD analysis project Ga0247609, IMG submission 193487) | Sheep rumen microbial communities from Palmerston North, Manawatu-Wanganui, New Zealand - 1728 DNA GHGlow gp2 | ecosystem: Host-associated > Mammals > Digestive system > Stomach > Rumen ... | reverse complement strand
CTGGATGCTACAGTCCATGTGGAATGTGGTTTAGATCTAACTTCTCTTTTTCATGTCCAAACAAATATGAGAAAGAGATTGTAAGAAACAGCTGCAATGCAGAGTCAATCAAACTGAAGCTTGAAGAACATTTGTGGTCTTATGACAAGCAACATCTTCCAGAGAAACTTGCTGCTATGAAGCAACAAGTCATTGATGAAAGACTTTACATAAATGAAATTTGCATTGGAACTTGGAGAGGTGACACAGCAATTGTAATATTTGCTAGCAACACTCCAACTTCTCTGAAAGACAAAGGTGAACTTGCTGAGCATAAGTACCATAAGATCAGAGAAGAAAAATGCAATTGCAGACTTTGCAAATGAAACAATTTCGGCGCTAACAGCGAATTTACCAAACTGAACTTGAAATTCCAGATTATATGCGTCGAGTTATGCCATCGTGTTGGAATTGGTATACATCAGGGTCTTAGAAGCCCTGGCCGAAAGGATTGAGAGTTCGACCCTCTCCGATGGCACCAGTCAAATTATCAAAAGTAAATAGATTTTATAGGAAAATAGATATGAGAATAGTAAATGTGATTATACAGAAGTTGAAAAAGTTTTTCAGCAAGAAGGTAAACTCAACTGAAGAAACCCATTGGGTGAATCACATCTTTGATGAGACTGTGACATGGCCGAACAGTGCAATGATGTGGATCAATGTCCACGGTTTTGATGAAGGTCCAGGTCAAACTTATTGGGTTGGTTTGGATGGCCGTTCCTTTGGAATCAGAATCGCCGACTACATTGTGAAGTGCAAGAACAAGGCGGTCTATGACGAGTACATCAGCTTTGCCAAGAGCAATCCAACAAAGTTTCTCTACAAGATGCGTGAAGATAGTCGCATGAACTACCGCTATGGCGATGATGTCAACATTGAGTTCATCTTCAAGTGGGGAGGTGAGGAAAAGACTTTCGATGTGCATCTCAGTACTGATTCTTACGCTGAACAGAAGTAAAACGTAAAATTTCAATGGGCGTGAACAGGTATCGATTGGCAGAATCAATCTATCGTTTATGCATGCAGTGGAGCTTAACCCACTATAAAACAAAGCAAAGAATTAAATGGCAATGATTATGCTATGGCTGCTTGATTGAAATACATCAGTAAGACAGCATGTGGCTCTGAGAGATCGTTCGTTGGTATCAGAAGCTACATTATTACTCAGCGGAACGTCCTTAAGATGTGGAAGCGCTTGAGGTTGGTCATTTCCACAAAATCTCCTGCAAGTCATTGTTCTTGCTGTAGCAGAGAGAACTTAAGCAGAACATAAGCATGTGACCAAGATGAGTGAAAGACTGAGCAAGACGGGAGTTCAATTCTCCCCACGTCCACCAATTTAAGACACATTCAGCAAACTTAACATGAACCGCATTTGGCTCGAACATGTGTCTTGCATTAAAATCAAATCATCCAATTAAGTTACTCAAAGTTGAGTTATTCAAAATTGAGTAAATGCATCAGGATAACTCCTTGTGCATTCATTTTTTAGTTGATAGTACTTATATCTTTCTTATAAGTGTTTTCTAGAATGAATCTAGAATAAATTTGTTAACTTATGGAGACTATAATTGTCCAGGGTCAATCAGCTAATAGAGATATATTCAATCTCAGGAACCATTGAGCCCTGGACAACTTGGTCCAGACAATCAAGCTTTCTGCTCAATCTCTTTAGCTTCTGCGCATGGCAATTCAGCTTTAAGTGCGGCTACTGCCATTTCACGTAAGCAGTTAATCATATTATCTGAAAGCTTTTTCCCTAACTTCTTTGCCCAATCAAGCATCTAAAGATTGAAGACTTCAGCTTTTTCTTTGTTGTTCAAATCTGTACGAGCTTTAAGTGCTTTAACAAAGTCATATGCTTTCTACTGATTTATAGGATCCATTATTTCTTTCACCATTACTGAAGCAGCTTGCTTAGCGAATATTGCTAAAATTATGCCAACTTTCTTAGCAGTGAAAAGACCTTTAATCCAGACCCAAATAGTTGTGAACATTGTTTGCCTCCATATTATGTCATTACTATTTACTTTAATGTGAAAATCTTAGAAAGATATGTTATAATATAATTATGAATGAAATTGAAGCACTAGATAGAATTGAACATCTTCCATTAAATCGCCGACTTGGTGGACCAGTTGGTTACAATATGCTGTATGGCAATGATTGGCAGAATGATGAGAACTACTTACTTGACACAGAAGCTATCAAAATAACAGATGTTATTGCAAGAAATTCTATAAAGAATTGGCATACAATAAATCCAGGTGAAGGCGCATTTTCTGCATGGCATTCATACAAACGGTATGTGTTTTGCTTGAATGGCATCAATTATGTATTTACTGAAAGAACTGCAATGACTGATAAGTTTCGTGCATTTGCAACTAAGAATTTTGGCTTGTGTGACTTTAACTACATTGACATGAGACTAATGCATCTTGCATCAATTGTTGAGCACGTTAACAAAGAGACTAGATTCTCATACATCATAAAACACAGATTTGGCACATCTGGAATCTATAGCCGCCTTCCAGAAGGTGACAGACTGCTTGACATGATGAATGAGACAGTTGCTAAATATGACAGACGTTCTCGTGCAAATGCAGAACCAATTGCTAAAGATGATGGTTACATACCACTCTCAATTCCAAGAGAAAGTCGCTATCGTATCCATCTTCCTGACATAAAGATTGTCACAGTTGAAGAGCTTATGGAAAAAGCAAGTAAAGAGTAGATGAACTATTGTGAAAGAAGAGAAGTCTTCATTTAACATTGACTAATTGTAAACTACCTAGAAATCACTTGATATAATATAAACATGAATACGATACTTAAAGAGAAAAGTTTCAAATATATTCCTGATGCTTTGCTGAAAGCAAAGAAGATGAGGTATTTCACGAAAGTGATGGCTACTATTGTGCAGTCACGTCCAGATGACATCATCAGGAAATTCTACAAAGCCGATGGTGACATGTGGACAGTCTACCATGGTCCGACATTCAAGATGACGATGAATGAAAGCCACACATACCATTGCTTCTTCAGTAAGCTTGACGGCTTCAACTTGAGATTTGGAAAGACGATTGACGATGACCCAACTTATTGTGGTCTTGGTCCAGAGATTCTGGATCTTGAGGTCAGCGTGAATGGATGTGTTCCAGTTCCTGGCAGCACAAACTGCAGGTACTGCTACAAGAACAACACAAATGCAAAGCCAACAAACATGACGTTTGAGACATTTGCAGACATTGTCCATACATTTCCAATCAATCTTTCTCAGATTGCGTTTGGAATCACTGGTCTCAAGACAAATCCAGATCTTGAGAAGATGTTTGAGTATTGTAGGAAGATTGGAATAATTCCAAATGTCACGACTGTTGGTGCAGACATGGATGAGCATATGAAAGATGTGCTTTGCCATTGGTGTGGTGCTGTTGCAGTTTCATGTTACACTGGAGCTAAGGAGCTTTGCTACAAGACAATCAAAGAGCTTCATGACTATGCCAAAGAGAAGTACAACCGTGACTTGCATGTCAACATGCACATTGTCGTAAGTGAAGACAACATGCCACATCTTCGTGAAGTTCTGAAAGATATTGCTGACAAGAAAGTTGATGGACTCAAGTCAGTAGTTCTTCTTCGAATCAAGCCAAAAGGTCGTGCAGCTCATATGAATTGCCACGTCTCTAAAGACATCTACAGAGAGCTTGTAACATTCTGTCTTGACAACAAGATTTCATTTGGCTTTGACAGTTGTTCAGCTACTCCAGTGATGGAAGTTCTTACTGAGCTTGGACATCCAGAGCTTTGTGCAAGCTGTGAACCATGTGAGTCAAGCAAGCTTTCAAGCTACATCAACGTCAAAGGTGAGTATTGGAGCTGCTCATTTGCTGAAGGAACAGACTTCATCAAGCCAATTGATGTTCTAAAGTATGAGCATGCATATGAATGGTGGAACAATGACGAGATAAAGAAATGCAGGTTCTGTGAAAATCCTGCTTGCAAGTCTTGTCCAATCTATGACTTAGACTGAGTATGATACCTGTCGCTGACATAACAATTGAAGGAAAGACATCAACTTACAAGCTTGATGTTGAGTCAAAGCTGTATGGCATGCTTGTCAAGCAGCTTATGACTTACACAATGACACAAGACAAGAATGACTTGCCTATTGCAGTTCCACTTGCATTGCTTCTTCCACCAAGAATGAAGAACAAAGTTGCAAAGACGTTCATGAACAAGAATGCGCAAGTTGTATACCATATCAATGACAGTTGGACATTTGTATGGGAGTCAGTTGGCTTCTTGAACAGTGGCTGGTATTTTGATGGAGAGAAAGTGAAAAGCTATGAAGATTCGTACTGATTTTGTAAGCAACTCAAGTTCATGCTCATTCTTTGTTGGTTTGCACACTCAAGCCGACATTGATGAGTTCAAGAAGCTTGTTGGCATTCTCAAGAAGAAGAATGTCTATATGCAAGTCTTCTACAATCTTGCAGAAGCCCATGACCGTTGGGATGGACAGGACTTTGACGGAAGTGATGAGGCTATAGCAAGTCTTGAGCCAGGCAACTACATTCTCATTGACACAGGTGATGACCATTATGATGGATATGAATACAGATATTGGGACATCAAAGACAGATTCACAGATAAATATCCATTCAAATTGTATCGTGACAAAGAAGCTCATATGAGCGTAGACGATGAATTGCCAAAAGCTAAGGAGTATTGAGATTATGAAGAAGTATGATGCACTTGGCTATAAACTTTCTGTCTATGACCTTGAGTCAAACACATGGACAGACAGTGAAAAGACATACGGCTCATACGATGAAGCGTGCAAAGACGCTGAAAAGATAAGAAATACTGAACATAAAGCTGTGCATGTGATAAAATATTATGTGAATGAAGAATATTGTCGATTCTATCCGGCAAAGACACATACATATGAAGAGCACGGCGTATCACATGAATGTTGATAAATACAAAGACTATACGAGAGAGCAACTTGTTGAAGAGTATCTTGAGACAAGACTTGCATCCCTTGTGAATTGTATTGGCGTTGATTGGCGTTGGATGCCAAAAGATGTCTCGCAAGATCCTGTGTATTGGAAATCTAAAGACAAAAGCTTGCATGACATGCACTATGAGATTGCAAGAAGATACCATATAGACAGATATGACTGCCTTTGGCTTGAGAACATGGTTGACAGCACTAATCTGTATTTGACAGACAGGAAGCTAAAGCCACTTGTTAGTGATGCTATAAAGTTTCTTGAAAAGAAAGAAAAAGAGAAGAATGAAGACAAGACTTGATTTCGTAAGCAACAGCAGTTCTAGCAGCTATATAATTGCTGTTATTCCTGAATATGATTCAAGACAGGCAGCACAAGTCGTAGCTGAAAGAGTGTTTGGTGATGAATTTGAAGATGTAGCAAGGTTCTTTGAGAATAAGACTGTCCTTACTGCAATGGAGATAAAGTACAGCGATTGGAGTAATGAGTACAATGAATGGATGTACAACTTCATTCCAGCTGGAATTTGTGTTGATGACAGTGAACTTAGCAAATGGTTTGACGCTAATGGTGAAGTGAAAAATGACCTTGACATTCTTGAAGTCATTCCAGCATTGAGCTGGCACAATGATGATGGCAACTATGGAGAGAATGAAGACATTGTCTATGAGCGCAGGCTTATGGGCAAAGTCACTGACAAGACATTGAAGTTCACTAAGTGGCTGCATGGCAAAGTAGTTGAGCTGTATGGTGCAGAAGCTGCTGGCTACTACTCAGACTCTAAGATAGAGCCTGAAGCTCAGCTTGCTGAATATGAGAAGAACCTTGCAGAAGGCAAGAAGCTGTACTTGACAAGATTCTCTTATGATGGTGATGCAATGTGTTATGGCCACATCTACATTGCTGAGACAGAAAACTGGAAGAGAGGAATCAGACAGAGAATGCTTGAAGACTCTAAAGGAATAAAAGATGCTTGGTTTGTTGATTGCTAAGCTAGAAAGGACCGTATAATATGAATAATGAGATAAATGAGTTTGAAGACATGCCAATTATGGGCTTGTATGAAATGCTGCAGACATGGTTTGAGGACTAAACATGAATGATGACTACAAAATAACAGTTGATTGGTCTAACATAAAAGATCAATATGCTGAAGCAGGAATTAACATTTCTGATATGCTTATGCCTAATGATGCATCTTTAACGATAAAATGTAATGATCGTTGTTATGACGATATTTGCGCTACTACAAGATCTTGGGAATATGGGTATGAATCAGAAATGAAAGAGCTTAAGCAGAAGCTTGAAGAAGCTGAGCATGCTAATGAAATCATGCGGACTGACAGTAAAGCTATGGCTGAAGGTCTTGTAAGACGTGATGACAAGATAAAAGCTCTTGAAGCAGAAGTTGCAGAACTCAAAGCAATGATTGAGTATTGCAAGAAGAACGGTGTTTGGACAGAGATGCCAACACCACAGATGCCATTGCTCAACAAAGTTTTTCCAACTCTTGTGAATGCACATGATGATTCTGAACATCTGCTTGATGGTCTGGAGCTTGACGAAGATGAAGACGAGAATTGATTTTGTCAGCAATAGTTCAAGTTGTAGTTTCATTGTTATTGTTGACAATGGTGAGAAGTGCTTGATTGAAAATGTCAAGCGGTGCAGTGAAAAACACATGCTTTATACTATTCCTAACAAGGAATATGGCTGTCTTGAATTTGGTTGGCAAGATGAGAGATATGACACAATTGAGGACAAACTCAATTGGTGTGGAATCATTCTTCTAAGTCTTTATGCTGCATGCAGAAATGCAGATTTCAGAGCAGCATGGACAGATTCAAAGCCAACAATGTTGTGTGAACATTATGAAGAATGGCGAAACAATTTCCTTAAATGGAAAAAGATGCTTGAGAAAGTTTGCAAAGAGCGTCTTGGATTTGGAGTCTATCTTGATCTTGACTGGTTGAAGCTTTACGGCGCTACAGACGAAGATAGCTGGCAAGCATATGTTGAGACATTTAACTGCTATATTGACCATCAAAGCAACATCTTTGAAGAGCCAGCAAATGGCAAGATGTTTGAGTCAGAAGATGCATTGTACAACTTCTTGGCATATGAAGGAAGCTATATCCAATGTGGAAATGACAATGGATAAGTGAACAACTGATAGCTACTTGATATAATATAACTATGAAGATTCGTACAGACTATGTAAGCAATTCAAGCTCAACATCATTCATTCTCAAAGATGTTGGGTTCTTCAAGTATTTTGGAATAACGAAGCAAGATATTCTAGATGCTATCATTGACCTTTATGGTGGCCAAGCATATCTAGACAAGCTTCTTGCTGAGGCAATTGACAGGCATGAGAAAGACTTGGCTGCAGCTAAGTCTGCTGAAGAGCCAGATGAATGGCACATTGAATACCATACAGAGAGGCTTGAAGCACTTAAGACAAAAGGCCTTGAGCTGTTCTGCGTCTATGACATGACAGATGAGAAGGAGCGTGCTGAATGTTTCAAAGCGTGGGATGACCATTTCGATAGTTGGTATGCACCAAATGAAGGTGAGTACCATGACTGGCAGAAAGTGATTGACATTCTTCGTTGGAAGTGCGACTTTGACAACATTCATGAAGTTGCAGCTGGTGAAGATAAGGAGCTTTTCACTTCTACCTATGACCGTAAGACTGACAAGCATATTCATACGCCATTTCCTGGTGGAGCTGCTATGATAAAGCACATCAAGCGTGCTCTTAGAATAAAGACTATGAAGGAAGTGCTTCATGACAAGCATTGCACATTGATGATACACTTTGATGACAATGAAGTGTACAACATCAAAGGAATGTCTGATTATGGAAAAGCTGACGCTAAAGACTATCGTTCAGATGAAGACAATGCAAAGTGTGAAGCATCTGAGTGGGATTCTGAGAACTATTCAGCTGACAGGTTCTTTGAGATTCTGATAAAGTACTTCATCAACAAAGGAAAGATTGATCTCACAAATCCAGATTTCTTGGCATATTGGGAAGTCAAAGATGATGACACTTGGTTCAAGAAGAACAATCCAGACGCTAAGTACTATCTTGAGGATGGCAAAGCTACATGGAAAGATGTAGTTGATGATTGTCTTTACCATAACACTATAATGCACGAGGGATAATGACTGGAAAATGCGCAACATGTGGATTTGAGACGGAGCTTACACTTCATCATCTTGTGCCGCAGTCTAAAGCAAAGTCTGGCAAGTACAAGCAGATAAAAGATGATCCAAGCAACCATCTTTGGATTTGCCGTTCTTGCCATGACCAAATACATGCACTTTATGAGAACAACATTCTTAGAGACGTATACAACACTGCTGAAGCATTGATGAATGCACCAGAGTTTGCTAAGTATGTAGCTTGGAAGAAAAAGCATCCAGATTTCAAAGGACATTCAAAGATGTCTAACATAAAGAAGTACAAATAAGGAAACATGAATAAATACGAAAATAAGCAGAAGCAGCGGCAAGCAATGGTCTTTACAAATGAGAAGATTCGCTGCAAGAACTCACGAATTGTAGATGATGGCGATGGCAAGCAGTTAGGAGTCATGCCAACATGGAAAGCTATACAACTTGCTAAAAGCAAAGGCCTTGACCTTATGCAAGTTGGATTTTGCGAAGGAGTGAGTATCTGCAAGATATGCAACTACGGAAAGTTCATGTATGAGCAGAAGCAGAAAGCTAAAGAAGCTAAGAAGAAGGCTAAAGCTTCTGTCCAAGATGTAAAAGAACTGAGCTTCACTATTCGCATTGACACAAATGACTTGAATGTCAAGATTCGCCATGCTAAAGAGTTTCTTGCTGAGAACTGCAAAGTCAAGCTTACTGTAAGGTTCAATAGGCGTGAAATGCAGCATATTGATCTTGGCAAAGACGTCATAAAGTCTGTTCTTAAAGAACTTGATGGAATTGCAGAACTTGACTCAATGCCAAGAGCAGAAGGTCGGCAGTTGTTCTGCGTAGTTCGGCCAAAGAGGTGATTATGGAGATAAAGCTAGTTGGATGGACGACAGGAAGTGACAAGACAGAACTAGCTCTTGCAGCTAATATCAACAAATCTGATTTGTCACATTTCTCATATCTTTGTGAAAAGGCAATAAAAGAAGACATCATCAAGAACCATTGGCTGTTCTGTGGTGATTGGCATCAGAATGGAATGTGTGGAATGCCAGTTCTTGAGCTTGATGGAAAAGTTGGAACATATCTCGTATCTATGCGGTATTGGGGAAGCATAATGGCAGATTGCTGGAATGAGATAGAGCAGACATTGAAGTACGATTATATGGACTTCTATATGGGCTGCTTAATAGATAAGGAGCCAAAACATTGTGAAGAAGAATACAAGCTTTAAAGGAAAGAAAATAATATTCACTGACTTTGATGGGGTATTGACGTCTTAGCATGAGACGCCTGGCAGTTATGTCAATTGGCAGTCTGAATATGGAATTTCATTGTCTTGTCTTGACAGACTTGAAGAAATTTGCATACGAACTAACGCAATAGTAGTGATAACTTCAAACTGGAGACGATTTGATGATGATGGCAGATGGAGCTATTGCACATTTGATGGAATTCATGCATTCAAGAACCAGTTGCCAAAGCTTAGAAAGCTTCTTGGAAAAAGATATGCTGGCACACTTCCAAAAGACAAACACATAAACAAGTCAAAAGCATTAATACTTTGGTTTGAGCAACATCCTGAATTTGATGGAAAGTTTGTTATTTTTGATGATGACAAGCGTGAAGGATTTGAAAGCACAACAGATTACAATATCAATAAGAATTTCATTTTGACAGATCCTGAATGGGGTTTGACTAATGACAATATTGAAAAGGCTGTAGAAATACTGAATAGTTGATTATGACATTTCTTCTTGCACTTCTAGCTTCTTTTGTTGTCCATGTCATTGATGATTTTGGACTTCAACATTTTACGCATCTCAATGAACTTAAACAAAAGACATGGTGGATAGAGCAATGCTATGTTGCTAAGAAATATAATTATCTTGACACATCAATATATAAATATGACTACATAGTTTGTTTGATATTGCATGCATTCAAATGGAGTTGCTTGACTATTTTGCCAGGACTTTTGATTATTGGCTTTCCATCTGCATTAGTTCTAGGTATTCTTATATTTTTCAATACTGCATTACATGCTATAATAGATGACTTAAAAGCTAATAGATTTGCTATAAACTTGATTCAAGACCAAGTTGCTCATGTTCTTCAGATAATTGTGACAATATTTCTAATTTATGTTATAATATAAATATGAAAATTTTGTTCCTCGACATAGACGGCTGTCTTAATCATCAGCATTTTGGTGAAGATGAGCAAAGCAAATTTGGCTTTGACAAAAAATGCATCAATGCACTAAGATACATATTGGCATGTGTGCCAGATGCAAAGATTGTCATAACATCAGCTTGGAAGAGATTTGACATTGAGCCACGTGTAAGCAAAACTATTCCTTGGCGCAAAATGCTTGAGACACAGTTGAACAGGCCAAATGTCATAATTGGTGATACGCCATGTCTAGATGGAACTATCAGTAAAGGTGGTGATACCTATACACGAGCATCAGACATTGAAGCATATCTAAAAGAACATGATGGCACAGTAGAAAAGTTTGTCATTATTGATGATGAAGTATCTTGCTATAAAGGAACATGGCTAGAAGACCATGTTGTTGATTGTGAGATAAAGACAGGACGTGGTCTTGATGCAGTCACTGCATGTCATGTAGTCAGGATTCTTAAAGGAACTATTGGACCAAAGTCAGATGAACCAACAGATGAATCTTGCAAACTAGCTAAAGACACAGATGAATTTGTTCCAAATATCTGTTACCAGTCACTTTTTGATGATGCACGCAACATGGCAGATACACTAAGAAAGATTGACAGAGAGCTTGCTAGTGCCGCACAATGTGAAGGTGACTATCCAGGTGGATATCCAGCTGAGAATCTTCTTCCAAATCTATGCAAGATAATGTATGCAAATCTTGGAAATTTCAATGATAAGAGGTATGACTAATGACATTTAGAATAAAGAAACACGGTATATGGAATGAGCCTTATTGGAAAGAAGAGCTAAAGAGCAAGAAGAAACTTTTCAGCGCAAACACTTATGTTTATACTGACTTAGATGAAATACTCTTTAAAGATATTTTGAGAGATGAGCTTGATGTTCCTGACTATACAATAAATGCTAAGAACATCAACAAAGAGTTTGGCTTCACTGACAATGGTAGAAAGATTCCTGAAGATTGCATAAGGCATATTATCAACTACTACAAATGGCGCAAAGAGCTGTTTGAGAAGATTTGCAAGTTGCTTTTGAACAATGGTGCTAAAGCTCTTCTTAGGAAGACTGATTGTGATGAACTCACATTCAGATACTACATTCCAGCTAAGTACAACAACTTCAGCACAGAAGAGGCCAATTATACCGGTGGCCAAGTAGAAGCATATTTAGAAGTTGGAGTCTATAATAGATGATATACACAAGCTATTTCAGTAAAATGAAAGCAATCAAGACAGCAGATTAGAATGCTGTCTTTTGTGCAATTTGCGGTGGTCTTCCAGATTGGTATGATGGAAGTTGGTACAGAAAAG